>QQTW01001048.1_pt1 | contig 18827 bp, 10 predicted proteins | sample 1904831 | NCBI WGS metagenome assembly QQTW01 (sample SAMN09435610, study PRJNA476489) | Subsurface metagenome, whole genome shotgun sequencing project. | reverse complement strand
TTGAGTGCAATGATGTTGTTGTATTTGCATTGTCGCATACTGTGACCCGCCAAATATACACAGCATCTACAATATCGAGAGATGCTTGTAGCCATCTACGCTCCTTTTCACAGGATCATAATCTGAGCAAGCGAGTGACGAAGTGGAGCTTTGACAGCACCTTTCCTCGAGGGCGCAAGCCAGCCACTGGAATTCAAGCTTGAGCACTTAATAGGCGATCACCCCCTATTCAACCGCGAATCAAACTACAGATTGCCGATGAAGTACTCCATGCCACACGCACAATCAAGCGCACAGTCACAGCCTCACTGTCGGCATCGAGTCCGAGAAGGTTGGCGATTTTGGCGAGTACGGCAAAATGGGCTTCTTGGGCATATATACGGCACTGTACGACTACCAGCCTCAAGGTGAAGGCGAGCTGGAGATACAGGAAGGGGAGTTACTGTTCTTGCTCGAGAAGGGCGAAGATGACTGGTGGAAAGCGAAGAAGAAGGCGGTCGATGATGAAGACGAAGAGCCAGTAGGCTTAGTGCCAGCTAATTACTTGGAAGAAGTAGGTCATGCGATGTCCTCCTCACTTAAGCCTCCCTTTGGTATGGCCATGAGGCCGCTTGCTCAATGTGTCATCTATTCCCAAACTCACCTCTGATTACTCGTGACTCTACTTAGGCCAAACCAGCTGGTTTCGCGAAAGCACTCTACGACTACTCCAGACAGACCGACGAGGAAGTTTCTTTTGCGGAGGATGCTCAGTTGTCGGTCTTTGATACATCAGACCCGGATTGGACACTGGTGGGCTTGAATCAAGATTATGGCTTCGCGCCTTCAAACTACATCGAGATAGGTGAAAGCGATCCTGCGCGATCCCCTGCTCCACCCCTAAGCAGTGAGATATCAACCGCCCCGGTCGCAGCCGAGCCTGAGCCAGAGAACTCTCCTCAGACGATTTCCCCGACCTCATCGTCCCTCGGACCTGCAGCGTCCCTTGCCAAAGTGCTTGGAGGTGGTGCGCCTGCTGCCTCGAAGTTTGCCTCAAGAGCCGATGCTCCATCCCATCGCCAGCTTACACCGGAGCCCTCAGACGACGAACAACCCGCCCCAGCTCTGCCTCGGCGGCCTCCTTCCCAGCAGCTTTCACCGCCACCCAACCGGTACACATCTCCAGAAGAGGACGCTCCACATGGAGTCATCGAATCGCCTACTCATAACAAGATCACTCACAGAGAGAAGAGAGAGAGCTCCCCAGTTCGTTCCCCTACTGGATATCATCTATACAATATCAACGAAATGGTATCTGCAATGGGAAAGAGGAAAAAGATGCCGACAACATTGGGTTTAAACCCAGCGACGGGAACAATCATGATCTCACCAGAAAAATCTAGGGATGGCCCGTCCCAGGAATGGACAGCTGACAAAATGACGCACTACTCCATCGAAGGCAAGCACCTTTTTCTAGAATTGATACGACCAAGCAAAAGCCTAGACCTTCATGCAGGGGCGAAAGATACTGCCGAGGAGATTGTTTCTGTTCTAGGTGAGATGGCGGGCGCTGTGCGTGGCGAGGGCATCCGGGAAGTCATCGCAGCTGCATCCGGAGCTGCCGGAACGAAAAAAGGACATATGTTGTATGAGTTCTTGGCTCAAGGGGACGACGAGGTGACCGTGGCTGCGGGCGACGATGTGATAATCCTAGACGATATTAAGTCCGAGGAATGGTGGATGGTTCGAAGACTCAAGAATGGGAATGAAGGAGTTGTTCCCAGCAGCTACGTTGAGGTGACTGGGACGGTGTCAGCAGAACCAGCGAGCCGCTCCGGAATTAATGCGGGACGTTCGACCGTGGAACAAAACAGATTGGAGGAAGAACGACTTGCAAAAGAGGCAGCGAAAAGACAGAAGCAGAAGACGGCTGAGGCAGGTTTCAACGACGAGCCACCCTACATCCGGGGCGTCGAGGTGGCACCAGGGATGAAGCTGCCGCACAGAGGTAGCAGCCTGACATCGGACGAGACTGGTCGTCGTGATAAAAGACCCAGCCGAAGTGATGGGAAATCCTCGAAGCCCAAGCCAGATCCGGCCAAGACTCGCACGTGGACGGACCGCTCGGGGTCATTCAAAGTCGAGGCACAATTTATTGGGGTATCGGACGGCAAAGTTCATCTTCATAAGGCTAATGGAGTTAAGATTGCTGTTCCGATAACGAAGATGGCACCCGAAGACCTTGCCTATGTAGAAAAGGCGACAGGCGTGTCACTGGATGAGGATAAGCCACTTGGAGATTTGCAAAGAAAGAAGCGATCAGAAAATGAGGCCGAGAGAGCAAAGGCTTCTAAAGCGGGAGCTTCGGTTGAGCTTCCAAAGCGCCCTGAATTTGATTGGTTTGATTTCTTCCTCAAAGCCGGAGTTGGCCCTCATCTATGTGAGCGATACGCTCAGATCATGAAAAAGGACTCGATGGACGAAAGCAACCTTCCCGACATCACGCCGGCCGTTCTACGGACCTTGGGACTGAAGGAAGGTGACATTTTGCGTGTCATGAAGCATTTGGACACTCTTTTTGGGCGGGTTGCGGGTCAGTCTAATGTCAGGAACGGAGATGGTGAAGTCGCAGGCAGCAATGGCTCTGCTGGTGGCTTATTCTCTGGAGCTGGAGGCACTCTCCGCAACAATACACGAAAAGGAAGACCAGAATCAAACCGGGTAACTAGTGATGTCGTCGATGCAAAAGCCCTCGAGCAGACAGGGGATGGACTCAAGTCACCACATCCAGGGTCGAAGCCGACCCCATTGACTGGTAGTAGGGACAAGGTACCAGGCGGATTTGATGATGATGCATGGGAAGTGAAGCCATCGAAGGAAGCTGCATCACCTGCACAATCCGCGCCAACGACTAGGACTATGTCATCTACTCCTGCGCAGCCACAGCTTACTGGAGCAATGGCAGAACTCTCGCTACTCTCGCCCCCATTGCAACCGACAATCGCCTCTCCTCAACCTCCTTCACAGTCTGTTCAGGCTCAAGCCTCGCAACAACAGCCTAGCCAGCCAGCCGTGCCTGTTACTGCTCCTCAGCAACAACCTCAGCCTACTGGTGCAAGCTCGTCGTTCTTCGGGCAACTCAACCCTGCGCAAGCTGGGCTACCTCGACCACAGCTTCCTTCTACTCAACCAACGTCTCTGCAACCTCAAAACAGCAATTTCCAGTCCATGCCACAGCTTAACGCTCCTCGACAGAGACCTCAAGCTCCACAGCAGCCTCTGAGCCAAGGTTCACTGTTACCTCCTCCCCCAAGACCATTGTCTGCGCCTCAAAATTTTCAACAGCAGAACCAGTTCGGACCTCCACCACTGCAGCCTCAATTGACCGGAATCCCGTTTGCCTCAGCCTTACAGACTGTCGCTGGTCAGAATCTGAATGACCCAAATCAGCAAAGGCAACAACAATTCTCACAGCAGCATCACCTGCAGCCGCAGCCTACTGGATTCGCTCCACAGGGCCCGGCCTTTGCTTCTTTCTCAAGTGGCCTTATGCCTCAACAGACTGGCTTCCAGCCCCAAGGACAGCAGTTCAGCGGTGGACAGCAGCAACTGCCATATGTCAATGGCAATGCAGCTGGAAGTCCATTTGCTGACCCGAGACCACAGTTTCAGCCTCAACCCACAGGTTTTGGAAGCTTCAACCAGCAGCAAGGACTACCGCCCGGCGGAATTAATTCTGTTCTGCCACCACCATTGCAGCCTCAACCTACTGGCTTTCAGCAACCACAACAGACAGGCTTCTTACCAACCCAGCAGACAGGATACCAGCAGCAACAACAACAGCAGCCGATTGGGCCAGCATTCCAGCAACCCCAGCAAACAGGCTTTCAGCAACAATCCGCCCCAGCATTCCAGCAACCCCAACAGACAGGGTTTGGTCAAACGCAGCAGAATGGATTTGGCGGGCCTTCTTCATCGACATTCCAGGCCCCACCGATGCCTGCGATGCCTCAACAACCACCTATACCCGCGCCGCTACAGCCGCAGAAGACAGGTCCACCACCGCCCGTCAGGTTTGGCGTGTCGGACGCGACGAAGAAATTAATGCCCCAACCCACGGGGAGACGGGCGAATTTGGCTCATGCCAGTAAGTCCATCTACCACTTGATGCCAGCCTGTCGCCTGCTGTGCCTGAATGCTAACCTGTAATCGCAGCTGCACAAAATCCTTTTGGATTCTGAGACCACCAGCTTCCATGCCGGGCGATGCTCGTGTAGCAGATCTGGTCCGACCATCTAATCGTCCATTCGTGCATCCCCGTGTTTTTTCCATCAGCGTATTGTTTTAAAAATGGATAGAAATTGTTCGGTACGGAGGAAGTTTCAGCCTGTCAAACTGCTCAAGTCTGCTCGGTGCGGACCGTCACAATTACTGTGTTTCATGGGTTGAGAGGGGCGGAGAGGAGCGGAGAGCCGGCGAGACACACGGGCTGGAAAGAAGACCGAGAACAATGGGCCGGGAAGTAGGAGTACTTGACGTACCGCATTGCAACGCAGTGGATGCCTCTACCAACTTACCTACTCATGGCCATATATCATCGCGGACAATATATGTGTACATATGGAGCTCCTTGAATCAACCTCTACGGACCTACGCCGCCGGAGCAGAGGCAGGAGTGGCATAGCATCAATTACCCCAATTCCGCCCTCCTTCCCCCTCCTCCACAAGAGAAGAGAGACCATATCGATGCCGCCGAAACCGTGACCTATCCCCTCCGTATCTAGTGCCGCTATTAGCGTCTTTTGTAGAGTTCAAGCTCAAATAAGATATTGATAAGAAGCAGTTCTCTCTCCCAACGAGTCTGAAGATTATTGGTACCCGATGAAGAAGTATAGATTCTTGTGTCTGATTGAGAATATTTCGAGGCGATATAATATATGTCTAGAGGTGAAAGTCTGAAAGTTGTTCTTTGCAGGAGTTAATTAGTGTAGTGTCCGATAATATCGTGTAATCTCTTCAGGCACAATTATACCCAACTACTGCTAACTAACTACCTCCTAGTCAGTCTAGCAGTCTAGATAGTACTAGTTCTTCACAGTAGAGAGGTACCAGAAATACGTAGTAAATACTACTATGTGTATCAAACGGCCTAGTTATCTCCCAGCCCGTTTATTATTAGTAATACCTTATCAGGGCACGCAGCATAATAATATAAGACTCACGCCAGGGGGGGTCTGTATTCTTAAAATATTGCAGAGTTGGTCTCAATTTTCTTACTGCGGTAGTTATTGTATCGAAAAACCGCATGCATTCAAGGTCGCTGCTGCGCTGGTACATATTCAGATTCTACACACCAGCCACGACAACATCACCACTACCAACCTGCCTAACACACTGCTGGCATCGAAGCCCTGTACTGGTTTCTCCTGAACAGGGGAGAATCTTTGATCAGGGGGATCCATCAACATCGCATCGCATCCCACTCCAATCCTTCCTCTCCCCTCACAAACAGTTGCACCGTCTCTTCTTTCCCCATTCTAGGTCCTTGTAAAGGGCTCCAACAATTTTCACTTCCACAAATCTCACACCCTTTCCCCTTACCCTTCCTCTCTTCTCCCACCACTCAAACTCCCTCACATCATCTTCCTCCCACAAAATTCGGACCACGACCGAACCTCAGGCGGAATGCCTTCCTTCCGCGGCAGTTTGGCATTCATGCATTGTGCGAAGAGGAGAGCGGTCTAATAGAGCAAAAAGAGGGTCAGCACACCTACATTGACCTCTGAGAACCTCCAGGACTCGCCAAGGCGCTCCCCATCCACCGCAACAGACAAGGCAACAGACAAGACGGGCAGGTTGATACGGAAGGACAACATACCTTCGGTTCCATAAAAAGCGGCACGCCAAAATCGACCGCATTCCTCCTCATGACGTAATCCTCATCTAACAAGGTCTTGGCTCTCGATTTGGCGATATTGAACACGCCTCTGATGTCGTATTTCTGAAACACTTTGCGGAGCGCATTCTTATCCGTGGTCGGGAATTCGATCACTTCGACTTCGACCTTTCCATCTCCGCCTTGCTCGAGATGTTGTTTGACGTCTTGACTTGCGGCGAAGAATTTGTACCCTAGGGGATGCAGATAAGTGACGATCTGAGGAAGTTCCGGAAGCTCGGTAGAGCCGCCGAGAAGGATCCCTTCTCCAGGTTCCGGCATTCGGAAGTTCATGGTTGATTGTAGCGACGCCCAGTATGCTTCTATGAGGTCTTTGCCGAAACAGGCAATTTCGCCGGTGGAGCTCATTTCTACGCCTAGGAATGGATCTGCCCCCGCAAGACGGGTCCAGCTGAACTGCGGCACTTTGGTTGCTAGATAGTCACGTTCTTGCGCCATCAGATCGACAGGTTCCGGCACGTCGCGGCCGACGAGGGCTCTGGTGGCGACGTCGATAAAGTTGGTGCCGAGGACTTTGGAAACGAAGGGGAAGGAGCGCGAGGCGCGGAGGTTGCATTCTATTACTTTGAGGGCGGGCGGAGCTTCTTGGTTGGGGGCATCGGCTTTGATGATTTGCATGTTGAAAGGCCCGGTGATGTTCCATGCTTTGGCTACCTTTTCGGCGATTTCTTTCACGCGGGAGACGATTTCAGGGCTGAGATTGGCTGGCGGGAGGACTAAGGTCGCGTCACCGGAGTGGACGCCGGCGGCTTCGACGTGCTCGGAGACAGCGTGGAGGATAAGCTTCCCATTCGAAGCGACTGCGTCAACGTCAATTTCTTGGGCACCCTCGATGAATTTGGTGATGACAACAGGATGATCCGGGGAGACGGCAGAGGCGGAGATCAGTTTATCCTTCAGTTCATCCTGGGAATTGATGACTGACATGGCTGCACCAGAGAGGACATAGGACGGTCGAACGAGTACAGGGTAGCCGACTTCAGCTGCGAATGATTCCGCTTCGCTGACCGACGAGAGCTCTTTCCACGCTGGCTGATCGACACCTATGGAGTCAAGGATTTGCGAAAACTTGTGACGGTCTTCCGCTTTGTCGATGTCTTTGGGATCTGTGCCGAGGATCTTTGCTCCGCCAGTTTCTTGCAGTCGGAGAGCAATGTTCTGTGGAAGTTGACCTCCGACGCTCACTACCACCCCAGCCGCAGACTCTAGTTCGTATATATCCATGACCCTTTCGTATGACAGTTCCTCGAAATACAGTTTATCGGCAGTGTCAAAATCGGTAGAGTAGGTCTCCGGGTTGTAATTGATCATCACTGTCTTCTTGCCCATGTTTCGTAATGAAAGTGTAGCGTTAACAGCACACCAGTCGAACTCTACGGAAGATCCTATGCGGTAGACACCAGACCCAAGGATGATAGTGCCATGGTCGTCGAATGTCACATCGTGAGAAGTGGCATTGTATGTGGTATACAAATAGTTCGTATCAGCTGGAAACTCAGCCGCGAGGGTGTCAATCTTCTTGACCCACGGTCGGATGCCGAAGGACTTTCGTCGAGCGCGGACGTCATCTTCACTGCTGCCAACAGCAAGCGCGATTTGCTTGTCAGAGAAGCCCATCTTCTTGGCTTTGGACATGAGCTCATGTTTGATGCCGAATAGCGAACCAATCTCCTCCATCTCGCGCTGGCAGTCTACAAGATTCTGGAGCTTGTACAGGAACCACTTGTCGATCTTGGTCAAATCATGCACTCTATCAACCGAGTAGTCCTCATGTAGCATGGCTTGACCCACTGCGAGCCATCTTCGATCAGTAGGGTTTTTGAGCGTCTCGTCTAGATTGTCGAATTTGTCGCCTTGAAATCCAATGTACCTTGGGTCCACTTGTCGGATTGCTTTCTGGAAAGACTCCTCAAATGTACGGCCGATGGCCATAACTTCGCCAACAGACTTCATTGCACTTCCAATATCTCGTTTGACGTGCTGGAATTTCGCCAGGTCCCAGCGGGGAATCTTCGTCACGATATAGTCAAGACTGGGCTCAAAGTTTGCTGTGGTAGTCTTGGTGACGGCATTTGGCAGTTCTGGAAGGGTGTGGCCAAGGCCAATCTTAGCTGCTGTGTATGCAAGAGGATAACCAGTCGCTTTGGATGCAAGAGCAGAGGAACGCGAGAGACGCGCATTAACCTCTATCACGCGATAATCGAGGCCGTCAGGCTGTAGAGCGTACTGAACGTTGCACTCACCCACAACCCCTAGGTGACGGACGATCTTGATTGCTGCGGTGCGGAGCATATGGTATTCTTCGTCACTCAGTGTTTGACTGGGTGCTACCACTATACTGTCGCCAGTATGAATTCCCAGTGGATCGAAGTTCTCCATGTTACAGACTGTTATACAATTGTTGTCTGCGTCTCTTACCACTTCATATTCCAATTCCTTCCATCCTTTTAGAGACTTTTCCACCAGTATTTGAGGTGAGAGTGTCAGAGATCGAGATGAGAGATTGCTCAGTTCTTCAGCGTTGTTTGCGAAGCCCGAACCTAATCCTCCAAGTGCATAAGCCGAACGGACAATGATAGGATAGCCGACTGTCTCTGCAGCTACTAGTGCTTCATCAACTGTGCTGACAGCGATCGACTCGGCGATGGGGATATCAATCTCTTTCAGTGCTTTTGCAAACAAATCTCGATCTTCGCTGACCTCAAGTGTTCGGATACTCGTTCCCAGAACTTTGACGCCATACCTCTCGAAGATGCCCATCCGATTCATTGTTACGCCCAGATTTAGCGCCGTCTGTCCCCCAAAGGTGAGGAGAATACCATCCGGCTTCTCCCTCTCGATCACGTATGTGACATATTCCGGGGTTACTGGAAGGTAGTACACCTCGTCCGCAAGTTTGTGATCGGTTTGTATGGTTGCGATGTTCGGGTTGATAAGGACAGATGCGACCCCGGCTTCTTTCAGTGCTTTGAGTGCTTGTGAGCCTGTAAAAGCAGCCTGTCAGAGTCCACGAGTTGCTCTCGTCAAGTGAAGCATGCTCTAGAAGCGGACGAGAGGCGGCCAGAAGCCGATAGGACTTTACCTGAGTAATCGAATTCTCCGGCCTGCCCAATACTGAGACCTCCACTGCCGATGACCAGCACCTTCTTCACATCTACTAGATTTTTGCCAGGCTCAACAGCTCCACTTGCTAGGTACGCCTCGGCCTTGGGAGCCGGTTGTGCTGCGGCGTGTCTCCTCAGAGATCGGGAAAAGCTTTTTGTCTGTTGCCATTGTGGCTTCTTCTGCAAGGTCAGATGCGGTGTCCGCTTCGTTGTAATCAACTGTGTCGATAGAGAGCGGCTGGCCGACTTGGGCACCGATACACAACGCCGAGGCAGAAGCAAAGAAGTATGCCGCCCAAAGCGAGCAGGAGTGGTCATGGCGACCAGCGCTGGCTTCTTGTTGGCCTTTGACCACAGCTGACACGAGCTATATGAACATTTAGTATGCCAATGGGGCAATCAATTGACTGAGAGACACCTACTGTTAGCTCGAGCTACGCAATTGAGAGTCTTCACAAAAAATCATAAGCTGTGGTAGAGCCTAGACCAATAGATAAGGATGGGCTGATAAGCAAGTTTCATGCATTATGCACAGAAAACATGGGACATCACGAAAGACAAACAATGCAACAAAACAGCCAGGAGGAAGAACGACGCTTTAATGCTTTTATGGACCTGCTGCATATGATGGGGCTCTCTTCTGAAATTTCTTCAACCTACGAACAGCATGCGGTCGACTGCATGGCGTGTGCCAACAAGGTCCTTGGGTCACACCAATACACAGAGATTTTTTGATTCAAGCTTGCCCTGCAGCACCATCAAGCTCAATCCGGCTAGGATACAGTGATCAGCACGCATAGCGCACTGGAGAGGAGCAGCGATCGACGAGTATCGAGTATCGTGATCACATTCGTGACCACATTCCTACATCACAAAGCTCAGTCTGCTCCTTGGGAGTTCTGTCTTTTCAGATGCCACGTCCTTGGTCCTCCCCGTGAGTCTCTATGCAAACAAGAGGTCATTAGACACATCTCGCCAGCCAGAAGTCAATCAAGATCACATCTCGATTAAAGTGACTCTACATCTTTTCTTACTGACTCACGTATCTGTCTTCAATCCAACATCGCCCTGAAACCCAGCCCAGGGTCCCTTTCTTCCTTTCAGAGCCCGCTTTCTACTGGCCAAAGAACCGACACCAGCTTCTAGAGCCCATACATCTTCATCTTCCTCTCCATCATCCTCATCGTCGTTGTCTTTCTTCTGCCTTCCACATGCCTGAAGTCTGAGCTCTTCGTCATCACCAGCGAGCTCTCTCAGCCTCTCAACCCACTCCTTGCCTTCCTGGATAGCCTCACCACCCCTTTCCAGATGCCCGTCCACCACTCCTCTCATGGCTTTCCTTGACGCATCCGCCGCAAATGCCCACGCCTCCATCCTTCTGTTCACCTCGTCTGCCTCATCGCTGGCCATACCATCACCCGGTAAGGAGTTTGACGTCACACCAGGAGTCAGATGACCGAGCCGTTCCTGCTGCGAGAGCATCGGGTAGGTAGGGAGGAGGTGGCTTTCGTCTGCAAGACGGCACAGTTCCAAGGTCGTTCTGTTGTGTTCTTTCTTGACAAGATTGGCCAGGTGTGTGCTTTGTTGGCGTTGGAATTGGTGTAATTGGGTAGGATGTTGAATCTGGGTCCGAATGAATGGCAAGTGGCGGGGGTTTGGAAGCTGAGCCGACTGAGTCGGAGGATCTTGTTCAACGCCAGGCCCTTGCGCTTCAGGCGGCTGGCGCTGAGTAGAATCGGTGAGATCAGACACTAGGCCCAACATTCTTCTGCGCATTTTGAGGTACTTGTCGTACTTCTCCATAATCTCGGTCTGTATTTGCGATGTTGGCGGCTCCGTCTGCACTCCTTGCAGTGAATGGTCTACTGTCCTCTTCTCGCTCGACTGTGAGCTGGAGAGCTTCTCCTCGATCCAGGCCACAAGTTCATCTTTTGTTGCAACAAGAGCAGAAGATCGATTCTTCTGCTTGACCGAAGCAGGTATGGCAACGACATCTTGTTCGGCTTGAGCAAGAAGCCTGTGCTCGCTGTCTACCTGATATTGGGCACTGATGACCGCAACCTCTAGCTGTCTTACAAGAGTAGCAACAGAATCACGGGCCTGATCATTGCTATTGCCGCGATGATGATGTGTAGACGAGTGAAAGTTCAATTCATGTCTTGGATTCATCTTCGGGTCCAGAAAATCAGGTCTCGCAGCAGCTGTATCTTTGAGCTGGGTCATATAATGTTGCAGTATGTGCAATTCTTCATTGCGTTTCTTCAGTCTCAACAGTTCAATATGCTCAGAGAGACGCATCCCGTGAGTATCTACGCGCGGTGAAGTTGGCCGCTGAGCTGACTGTTCCAGAAGCGCCTCGTAGTCCTGTCGTGCTGTGACATTTTTCTGAAGTGTCTCCAGATATCCTCTCTCGAGCCCTGTGACTGCTTTGGGAACAGCTTTTACAGGTTCTACACGTCCTTTAGGTGGCAGTTGCTTCGGCCCAACTCTTGACACGTTAGTAGACAAGGTATTATGAGATGGTATGTCCATGATATCACTATCACTGGAGACCACCAGAGTTACTAGTAGTATTAGTATATACCTTGAGGTTTGTCGGCCAGAGGAAATATCAGCAAGGGGCTTTGGTCAGGTACTGTTGAACCGGGAGCGCGGCCACAATTGGCCGTTAACCAGCTATTCGGCTGACATACTAGATAGTTGAGAAACCTACCTTTAACAAGGAGGAAGCGGGGTACTGGCGGATGGTAGTGCGCAAACAGCCGGCATTTTTTGTTGTTCTGTTGAGAGCAGATCGAAGTCAGAGAAGCAGAGTTCTGCAACGTGCAACTGCGGCTGAGTTACATAGCAGCCACCCCTGCCACGTGGACAGTGACCCGACCGTCAACACTTGGCATGTAATGACGAACGCATTTGTTCAGCCTGCTCTATCCGATCTGTCGCTCCAACATCCACAAAACGATAGACCTGAGCCATCTGGGGTTTGCTGTTCTTCAGATATCGGCGCAAAAGGGTTGTGAATCCACGGGCGCGACAGCATGGCCTCCACGTTACCTGCTTCACCTACGCCTGCACCGAATGGAGATCCCTCAACCTCCTCAACCGCTAGCCAAATACCTATTAGAGCTGCCTCGTCGAAGACCTCACTTCCCTCAGACGGCTCAATCCTTACTGGAAAACAAGAGCACTGTACGACGTTGTCAGTTACTGGCTGCTTAGGCTAATACAGACACAGACTTGAAAAGGGAACTCATCAGTGGACGGGTTCATGCAGAGATACAAGAGCTCAACACACCTACAGCACTTCAGCGGTTCGGGGCACCTTTTAAATCAGATTTTGGAGAAGTGTCTCCTGTCGATTCCGAGTTGCCCATTCTTCGTTACATTTTTGTCAATCATGTCCGCAAATTTCCCTTTCTGGATCAGGCGAAGGAGAAGGAGTTCTGGCAAGACAAATTGCAAGTGGTAGGTGCGCAAGATAATGCTCGAAGCGCAACCTCCCGATAGGCTGACTCCGCATAGTTCCTGGAATCATTTGCTACAAAGAACATTTCTTCGTCCGAGGATAGACTGGAAGAGACGAAGCGGAGGAAACTAGCAGTAAAATGTGAAAAGCTGGTAGAGCTGATGATGGTTTCCGGCATACCGACAGCATCAGGCTACGAAGAACGCATCAGGTTCTCAGAGATGGAAGTCGTCGACAGAGGCGCCAACGAGCAGGGCTTGCTTATCAACACGCCCGACGGACATTCGATCAACGGGTGGGATATCAATGTCGCAGGAGTCCGAACAACTTCGGTGAAAAGAACAATAAGATATCACCAGCATGCCGAGTTCTTGATCCGCGTCAGGACCTCTAGCAAGGATGACTTCTACGTGGGAAGGAGATATGGAGAATTCGCAAAGCTTCACAAGAGACTACGGACAGAGCTCCCAGGAAAAGTTCTGCCGCCGCTGCCTCGGAAGAATAAAAGCTCAACACACTCAGCTTTTCTCTCCATCACTGGGGCGGCAGACGATGATAATTCATCCATTTCGTCAGTTTCAACCCAAGACACAAGACACACTGATGAGACTGGCTCACTTCGCAATCTGGTCGGGGTGAACCACAAACATGTCTCTTCGAGAACGTCCTTGGTTGGCAAATCCTCGAGGAGAAATTCTCCTCGTCCTTCAACAGACAATGATCGAGAAGTTGTCCACTTATACCGAGAAGATCAGCGTGTGTCGCTGCGCGCATTTTTGAGGACGATCCTCCAAAATCCACAGGTGGCGGAGACAAAAGCAATTTCCGACTTCCTAACCCTCAGGCCTATTAAGCCGAACGAGGAAGAACTCCTCGATATTGAAAGAAGGAAAGAAATGGATGCCAAGCGGATCGAAGAGCAGAAGCGCTTCTATGAGATTGCTCGGCAACGAGCCCAAGAATTGGATGTCTACATGGAGCAATTTCGACGAGATATCGTCGAAAGCAATGGACTGACCAAGCTTTTCCGACAGATCCGTACCAAGGACAAGATCGAGGATCTCGATGTTGAGTACCAGAAGTTCGCTGAATGGCTTCGTATCGAAGTTGCGGCTACCATCTACCACTTATTCTTGGCAGAAGATAACTCCCCCGAGCTTTTTGCGCAAGCGAAAAGAATACATTCCTTATTACCATATGGATTGATGAAGAACGTGATTCGGATTGCGAACCCAGCTGCAGTCATGTCTGGAGTCCTAGATCTGTTTCTTGCTCAACCTTTTGGTTCTCGATCATTGTTGCAAAGAATCTTAGCCATGACACTTAATGATGGAATCAGGTCCTTCCAAAATTCGATCGATAGCTTGCAGTCAAAGATTGATGATCCGGTGCTTACGGCCAAGCTGAAGCATTTTGTCGATGCGGACGAGAATACCAAGAATTTCTTGCGAAACGAAGCCAATGTGGAAGATGTCGATCTAGTCGTGGTGATCCTGCGATCTGATCAGTTCCCACCGGAGCTGGCGGCAGAGCAGATCGGAAAGGCATTCAACGCATATGTTGCTTGGAACAATGCAATAGATAATGTGGACGAGGAGATGAAGCAAGGTGCTGAACTCTTTGCTCACCTCAAGCAACTTTTGAAGTTACTGACCCGGCAGCGCGACAAGACGATGATGCTGAACATGATCGAAGAGCCGACAACGCTTCAGCTCTTCCGCGACCTTTTTACCATTTTCTATGAACCGTTAATTCGAGTCTACAAATCTGCCAATGTATATAATAGCATTACTGATTTCGCCGACTTCGCAGGAGACGCGATTGCCGTGGTCGAGAGGGCGCAGATGCAAGACGTTTCGGCAGATCCAAACCAGACGGTTCAGTCCTTCATAGATTTGTGCGCCAGGCATGAGCACAATTTTTACAAATTCGTGCATGAGGTGCACATTCACGATAATGGTTTATTCGCCGCGTTGATGGGATGGTTAGAAAGCATTCTGGACTTCCTGAGGCACGGTCCCAAGGGAGGGAAGCTCGACATGAATGCATTGTTTCAGGGAGCTGTGGACATGGGGCAAATCAACAAAGAAAAAGCGGTAGCCGAGATCGACGCTCTGGTAAAATGGCAGGAAGAGAGAAAGAAGTGGCACAACAATAAGACGCGACAAAAGATGGCGGCTGAGGGCACAGGCGGACGCGAATCGATGCCAGGCAATAGGACGTTCAAAAGCAGTGATTTTGGACTCAATGCGGTATGTGAGGATGGTTTCACGATGAACAACTTTACTGACGATGATAGATGGACCTTGAGGAGCTGGAGTATGACGATGAAGATGAGGACGAGTCAACTGACGAGGAAGAGGATCTGGATGGGCTCGACCCGCTGGCAGCCGAGCGTAAACGACGGATGAAAGCACAGGATCGGCTAAGACGGACAGCAGGCGAACCTGTGAAGCCACCAGTATCGGAAGTTCTGAAGCTGCATCCATCATTCCTAGCAATGTTGAGGATGGTGCTTGCAGAGTGAATCTGCGCGCTCATGCTGATTGTACTCGATCTGTGTCAAAAATCTGGTACGACGATGCCTTCTGGCCGCATATACAATTATCGCACACATCGCTTCCCATGGTTTAACGAGTAGCATCGGTACCTAGGTGCTCCCAACGACAACGAGACATATGTAGCCGATATGCAGGCATATGTCAGCCAAAACGACACTTCTGGCGTGGCGAGGCGCAAAGCTCGCCTTAAAGCTCGCCTTCCTCCACGCAAGCCGCACTTGCCCATGCCATGTGTTAATATCCGGCAGAGTGATTGGCTGACCCTGCTACCCACACAATCTCAAATAAGAAAAGGTTTTAGGGAGAAAAGACAGCAGAACTGGCTTTCGCCGTGGGTGGAAAGCCTAACGACCGTCTAGCCACAATGATGAAGGAAACGTGACTCGTAAGAAGTCAGCGGCTACAGCCAATTAAGTCCCGCCCCTGACATCTCATAGGCAAACTGAGCTCTGTAGCACTTTCGCTAGCCATGAGGATTCCCGCCGAGATTAACGACCGACGCAGAAACGTGGTTCTGGAATTTCACTCCCTATCCTTGTTGCGAGTCTGCGATCTATAAGCCAGGACCCGAGATAAGGTATGAAACTCCAGAATATTAAGCGAGTCAAGCAAGTCAACCAACATCGCCAGTGACATCTTATCGTACCGATGATGGATGAGACAATGACCAGGATGATCCAAGGGTCGAAAAACGTCTTCATGCAGGCAAATATGAAACCAGCCCGTTTATGAAAAAGACAGCCGGGAGCAGTTCGTGGCAAGCGCTGTGTGACCTGAATTTGGTCTTGGGCATCTTTATGTGAGGATTTAGCCTCGGAGGCCTTATATTTGCTGTGATGGCTAAGGCCGAAGCAGGGTGAATAAGCCCAAAAACAATGGAGGAGATGAAGTGGTGATTGGGGTGTGATTGGGTGAAAGTGGCGCGCAGGAGAGGAGATTTCAATTGTTTCTCTCCACCGCGACTAGAGCAGGAGAATCAACCCAATTAGGAAGCTGGGGCAACGAAGATGACGCCCCTGATCGACTTCGGCGAATATCACAATCTTGAATGCCTTAATTGCTACGTAACTATTGTCTTTTATTTAACCTCTTCTACGAAACTGCAGACCAAGGATGCGCGGGCGACGAAGGTTTATCTAGAGTACTCGTACTCCCTGATAACTGACTGAATGACTGGATGATTGCACATCGTTAACTCCTCGGAGGGTTAGATTGGCGTTTCGTAGCACCATGCCCGCAATTGACCGACTGGTTTGATGATAATGCTGGATGGTTTGCGTCATGCTGCCCAACTCTAGATACAAGCAGCGAGGATGCAGAACGGAATCTGGGAGATGGAAGCCGTGCGCTGTTGTTTGCCTTCACCGACATTTTCATTCGCCCATGCGCTTATGCTCCCACACCGACTCGTCCGCTCTTCATCGGGTAACCTTCAGCGAGCTTTCTCCGCTTCTAGAGCCCAAAGACTACTAGAGACTAGAGTGTTTCCAGGTCGCTTCAACAACGCCTGTTTGCCCTTGCTCTTTACCCCTTGCCTGTGTAACTGTTGACTCATGACACGCATAAGAACTGAGTCCTTGGCCGAAGAAAGCATTCTCGACCGTCACTGGTCTCACCTCTAACGAGATAAAACAAAGTGAATTACAAAGCAGGCAGCATCCACGCCTAAAACCAAAACAGGCCCTAGATGCCGGACAGTGGCGCCTGCAGTGGCGCCTGCATTGGCGGCTTAACCTGCAGTGGCTTGCCAACATGTTCCGGCTAAACTCCATTAAACTCGTCAATGAACAGGCAGCCTAGCAGCTCGAGACCCCTATCCCGGGCCCCCGAAAGCTATGCACTATCTAGCAGGTAGCTAGGGCACTTCCTGCAGATTCATAGCTTGTAATAGTCAGACACCCAACCACCATTCATCTTTTATCCCTTGCCCCCTTCCCCCATCATCCAACCGACCAATCCTACCCGATTGTCTTTCCCATTTTCACCCAATCACTTACAAGCATATACTCTGCAACCTGCCGATACGTGAGCATACTATTCGTATCACCCTGAAATCCGGTCGGCTTGATTGCACCGCAGGCAGTGGAAAGGGCCCCAGTTCCCTCGTGAGCTTTGTCCACGCGAAAAAATTCACTCTCCACTCTCCACACCCCATTCCCGACTCCCGAGGCTGATCAGCTTAAAATACGTCTCCTACGAATCATTCTCCTCCATTCTTTCCCCAATAGCACACCCACGAATCCCAGCTCTTCGGTCTTGGAATAGGCACGAATCCTTCTCCATTGGCTCGTCGTCACCTACTACTGCCCACTGCTAGATTCCTCTTGCGAATTGGATCCTATCAGACAATCCGATCAGGCAATCCGATCTCAGCCGCGGCTACCAGGCGCGGTCCGCACACTTATCAAGCAACACATTCTGACGTCGCATCGTCGGGAGCTCTCCATTGTCAGGATTGTTACTATACTCAAATCTTACATCCAAAAACTAGCTGGTTGCTACCCTGGCTATCTCCAGCAGTTGCGGACTGAAGCGAGACCCCACTGAGACTCGTGCAATTCGCGAAACATCTCCACCTCGCACGGCATTACTCCGCTTCCAACAACGCACATGAATTAGAAACCGCATAGCCTTTCTCTGCTTAAAGCATTCGAGCCTTCTAGGTTCGAGAGAATCAAGGCTCTCCGAAGCTAGACTTGCTGCCAGACTTGCTGCCAGACTGAATTGATCGACCAGGTAGGCTTGGTCGCGCATGTCACGGTCCCGCATTTGCCAACGCATCACTCCAATCGTCGCCTTTTTGGGCATCCCACACCTCTCTCCTCCAATGACTGAATTTCATATCGCGGGCGACGAATACTAATGCTTTTCATCATAGTCCAGTACGAACCCTCTTAAGGTTGAAGCTATACTCGCTTCGACCAAGAACCTTCGACCCAGCCAGTGCTCTGCCTCTGGGTAGTCAGCCGCCTGTCAAGCTCTACCGTTTCCCAATTGCATCCCGACTACCAGCCTCGGTATACGAGTCAATTGATCATCAAACGCGCCGACAGTGGCAGGCGCTACAAAGAGCTGGCTCTATTCCTCCGACTGCGCGCTTGTCAGCTTCTGCGCCACAGTCCTTGCAACTGACAACGCATCGATTCCGGTACAGCGGTCAGGCAGCTTGAGCTGCATCGAGGCCCAACCTACGCTGCGTGCACACCCTGGGTGTGTCATCCGTGGGATACGACGTCGTTGATCTGCAATTTCGCTTTCAATAAACAATCTCGCAAATAGACCTCATCACGTTGAAACGTCAAATAGCTTCGAGGATCACAATAACTCTCAAGTCAGTATTGGTCTCCATTCGTGGTCCAGTGACCACGGGATGATGCACTAGGTGCTGACGCGAGGTACCAGGCCCCAGCTTTCTCCACTAGTCTGCCGAATCAGGTTTACCAGACGCCCTTTCCACTGTCACCGAGAAATAGAACCCTTCCGCAGCTTCGGGGGCCACGCCTCATAACAAACCCAGCAGCGCCACCCTGCGAGGCAGTCAAGTTATACGTGGTGGAGACCCAACCTGACTGGCGCAGGATACCGCCCAGTATTGTGCAGCTACCGGCCCAGCTGTTACCCAGCCTGCTCGTGCAGCATACCGTTTCCCTCGAGATCTACTTTCAAGACGTGTTCTGCATTAGCTCGAGCACATACAATCAATCGACAAGATGGAGTATCCTCCCCAATATCAACAAACTCCGCATGCTCAACCTTCGCAC
>QQTW01001047.1_pt1 | contig 18833 bp, 12 predicted proteins | sample 1904831 | NCBI WGS metagenome assembly QQTW01 (sample SAMN09435610, study PRJNA476489) | Subsurface metagenome, whole genome shotgun sequencing project. | reverse complement strand
TGTCCGGCTGCCAGACGAGCCCGTTAGGTGTATCATTAGATGAACAAACATAGATCAACCGTCTCGGTCATTTCGGCCCTTTCCTCCTTCGACCGATCTAACCATTGAATACTCCACGTCTAGCCAGCATTCGTACATGTGACGTCCTTCCAATCACGACCGATCTCATGCTTGACTGAAGCAATTGAGACGTTGTGATATCACACAATCGGGTTTTTTCGCACTGGTCATGGCCATGGGATGACTGCCAATGACACGGTAACTAGGTAGGTGGGCAAACATATGGCTCACCTCCGCAAGCAGTCAAGATTGCTAGCTCTGTTCAGTGTGTAGCCACCAACATTGCAATCAGAGGATTCAGCGGACTCAGGCTTTCACCCGACGGTGTCAGGTTTGATGACATTGAGCTGCCTGATGGATATTAAAGTCCTATTCGTAAACAAACTTTCATGAAGAACGCATGAGCGGTAGCTGTGGAGTGAGATCGTCGCCCAAACCAACGGCCAAGATGACAGCCCTTCAGTACCGTGCTGAAGACGGGGGATAACCTGGTCCGCCATACGGCCCAGGCGGAGACCCGTAACCACCCGAGCTGGCACCCGGCCGCCACCCGCTCCATTGCTCGTCGTCATGACCGCCACCGCGGCCATAGCGAGGGTCGTCTTCCTCGAGCCGCCTCAGCCTTTCGCTCCGCTTCGCGTCCAGCCCGCCGGAGGAGTATTTCCGGTCCTCCTCGTCCCCAGGACCGGAGTAGAGATTCGAGCTGTGATAGTGAGATGGGATGTCGCCGACCGCGTTCTCGGACCGTGTGTACTGATGGCTCGGATGGCCGCTCATGTTGTGGGGCGGACTCCGGGGTCGACGGCTCTTGGCGTTGGAGTTGGAGCGATGGATTCTCGGTATGGGACCGAATGGGCCCTGGTCCTTCTGGCGCGCCGAATCCGCCCAGCTGCCGTGGCTCGTTGTGGAATCCGAGCGCTTCCGCCGCGACTCCGACCCGGCATGCGGCTTTTCCGGCTCATAGATCTTGCCACCGCCCGGTTGGGCGCTGTACGGCTTCCGTTCCCTCTCGATCGGAATGGCCGACGATGAATTCTCCTCGTCTTGGGAAGGGACGTCCACGGAATAAGTGCGGGGATGATCAGAGTATGGCGCTCGTTCGCGCTCGAGGTTGATCGAGTTGGCGGGGGAGGTATATTGCTGGGCAGGCGGCGGTGGTGGAAACAATGTTGGATCTGGTACGGGAGCCACGGGATCCGCTCCTAGGGCTGCCGCACAGCGCTGCTGCGCACGAAGGTTCCCCGCCTTTGGGAACAAGCGGCGTGAGAGCTCCTTAGGAAACCGTTCGCGACAGTCGTCCGCATTGCTGATGGGCATGTGAAGGACTGCCTTCCTCAGCCGTTCAAACTCTTGGTCTGGATGCGCCTCGATCATCGTCACCATCCACCTCTCGAACCCAACCGGCGTGAGGGCGGGCATGCGAGGAACGTCTTGAGGATCCGTCTGAATCAGGTGATGCTGGCATCGAAGCTCGCGATACATCCTCGATATCGCGGCGTTGCTCAGCTTCGTGAAGATGACTAGCAAGGGTGAGCTCTTTGCCAAAGAGATACGAGATCAGGAAAGGGTGACTGACTGCTCCAGTGATGATGGTCGTCACTCAAGCGCACGTCATCGTAGAACTTGAGCATCTTGGCCGGCGTGATGACGATGCTCTGCCGAGGCTCGAAATCGTCAATCTAAAACCAAGCACGGCGTCAGCTGCTCGAACTGTGGGATATGGGACGGGCTTTGTGCGCACGATATGGTTGGCCAGGCCGCGCAGAAACTGCCCAAGCCTTGCGGTGGGGCGGCCCTCGTCGTCAAACAGAGGCTGCCAGATCTTCTCCAGAGTGGTCTCTTGCTCGCTCGATGGTTGACGGGGAGCCGGCTCGGGCCGCGGCCACGAGGCTGTGGTGTCTCGCCCGGCCATGGGGTGGGAATTGTTTCCGGCAGGAACAAATCTTGTGGAAGCGGCGTCACCGGCATCGTACGACGACGACCCGGCCAAGCCAGGCTCGGGAGGGGTCGATGCGCGACTGGGGAAGTCGCGGCCGGCAGGGGAGGGAGGGGTGTAGAGTGTCCGCGGCGGAATCGAGGCCGTGGTCGGGCTGCCGGATGAGAAGGGTTGGGAGTAGTCCTGGGGCGACTGCGACTGCTGAGACTGCTGAGACTGCTGCTGCTGCTGCTGCTGCTGCTGCTGTTGTTGTTGTGAATGTTGCCAGTGTGGTTGTTGTTGGGAGGCGGGCGTCATGCCTGTTGCCTGGAGGCTCTTTATGACCTGCTCGGTTATCTGAGCGACGAGGGTAGGATCGACGCGGCTGGCAGCTTCGGACTCGTTGAAGGCGGTGTTGACGGCATCGCCGATGGGCCCGGGCCGGCCACGGAGTCCCGGCTGGGACTGATCGGGAGCGAAGGCGCCTTGCCAGTGGTCGGTGGGAGCGTGGAACTGATCAGGTGCGTGGCTACCGTAGCTGCTGTAGAACTGTTGGGGCGGAGGTGGGGACGATGCGGACGAGGAGAAGGCGGCGTGTTCTGGATGCTCGTAGTTGGGATTGTAGGCCATCGAAGTGTCCGATCAGCGGACTGCGGCCGTTTCCGGGGGAAGTTCTCTCTCGCGTGGTGTTGAGGAAGCTGATCGGGATATAGGAGACGAGGGAGAGAGACGAGCTATGCGGCTCTCCCGGTCTTTGCGGCGGAAATGCCGACTTGAGGCCGGCGGCAGCGGGCGCGTCGTCCTCGGACCCACTTGGTGTTGAGAGATGAGAGTGATGGTGCTGTCGTTGTCGGAGCGTTGGAGATGCTGTGAGAGAGCAGGCGGAAGGAGTGTGAAGGAGGAGAGTGGAGATGTGTGCGGAGTAGAGAGAAGCTGGTGACAAGGCAAAGTTGGCAAGAGGGGTTCAGAGAAGAGGAGCAGAAGAAGAAGATGAAGGGACGAGTTCTTACTGGTAGTGCCGAGCAGAGAGCGGTGATTCGTGAGTGGCAGTGAGAGAGTTGCTGCAGGGCTGGCGGCGATAGTACATATCGATATCTGCCACTTGTATGTAGTAAAGTTGGCAGGCAAGGCTGAAGTACCGGTACTCTGTGTGAGTGGATGATATGCACCAGCATCAGGTACCGAGTACTCCATGCGGAGGCCTGCCTTCAGCCTCCTTCTTCGAACTTCACCGGCGTGTGAAGACGTCATGACCTCTTACATTTTCTTCTTGTGTCTTCTTGTGTCTCTTGTGTTTCTTGGCCCTTGGTGCCGCCTAGACTATGGTATGTATGAAGATGCATTCATCAGCATGTATAAATGTGAAGTCGCGATGGTGATCCATGTCCGCGATGCATCCAAGCATCCCAATGATCCCTCCCGACGCCGCATATTATCATGACCGTATCGCACACGACATCGAAGAGTACATGGTACGGAGCACTTCACCACGCTCTCCCTCTCTCTCACCGACGGCACCTGGAAGCTGACCTCGACCGAATCCAGAAGTTCCTGTCTGGCTGGCAGTGAGGCTGATATGTAGCCCGTCAGGCAGCACGTAATACCCCAGACGGGCAGGTCCGGCCACCCCATGGGCACCTGAGGGTATCGACTGTGTACACCTGGGCAAGCAGCTGCAGCTCCAGCCGGTGAGCGGCGTGGCGCCACGCAGTAAGCACTTGGCCAGGCGTCGACTCAACTGCCGAACCTGGTGGAGCGGCTTGCCTCTCCCAAGGTTCCCGAGGTTCTCAAAGGTTATCGTCGGCGGTCTAGACACGTGCATCTGTTGCCGTTGGCAGAGATGTACGGAGTAACAGTATATAGTAGCGAAATGGCCTCCAAAAGAGGGGGTTCATACCGCTGTTTTCAGCGGTCTTTCCGCTAAGGAGTAATGTTACGATTTTCCATATAACTAGTACGGCTTGCCGCCGTACGTCAGAGGAGCAGTGAAGTATCTATACGTAGCATACCTACATGGGCGCTGTACCCCGCCGTAGGTTGATGCCAGCAATATGCACCAGCATCTCAGGATTGCATGTATTAGTACTACGAAGATGCCTTCAGTGCCCTAAAAAACCATGGCGCCGAAAACAGATATAGATTTCGACTTAAGCGGACTTTACCACATGGATCGAACGGGTCTAGTATTACTCCGAAGCAGATCTTAAGAGCCCACGTGGGACCCTTTCAAAGTCGGTAAGGTTGACACTAGTAGTGTCCTGAATAAGGATGAGTGAGGTTTCTATAAATGAAAATAGGATGCAACTATACACAAATTAGCGGGATATCTTACCCCTATATCACTGAAACAGCTATACCATTACTATCTTTAACGACAGTAACTGAGTACAGCTAAAACCAACATTGGCACTGTAACAGAAACTTCCGGCACTAAATACGACATCCCACCTTCCCTAGATAAATTTGCCTCCAAGTGCAACAAGAATGATAATTGAGCTAAGAAAACTAAACGCGTTTTTAATATTCCAGTTCCCTTCAATGAAAAGCCTATCAAACTGTAAGTCTCTTAGTTGCGGCTTAACACCACTTCGAATTTGTTTGATATTGCTATAATTGTCGGTCGGACAGATCATTGTGTTAAAGGTAATAAGTAGGCTTACCTATATCGATGAATTTATTTTTCTTTGCTCAGCCCTTCTAGCATATTTTGACCTCGTATAGCGGTAGGGTGCTGAAAATAGAAGGTTAGAAACGATGTCGTTTCTATCCAACGAAGACGAGCTAGATATAGGTCTGCTTCGACAAACGGACAAAATGAGTCATGTGGTGCATGAGGATTATTGCTCGGGTATTCCCCGTTTTTATGTTCATATTTTTCCGCGTTGCCCAATGCTTCTAAGTCATCAGAGCTGGTCGGGTAGCAAGACTTCGAGAAGATGTTTGACTCAAAGTCAGTTATTGAGCTAATGGCGTTCTGTATGTTGTCCAGTCGAGTTTGATATTCTGAGTAGAGCTGGGAAAGATCCACCGGTCGATCAACCTCTGACCGTCGTCCACCAGGGCAAAATCGGGCTCTCCATAGCGCTGGTAATTGTCCTGGCGGCAAATTTGAAGAAGTTGGAGCTGGCTTCGGATTTCCTGAACCATACAGCGTTCGTACCTTGCGTTGTTGAGAGACATGCTCGAGGCTCTAGATGTATTATACAAGAGAATAAGATGGAACCTTCGAAGCTTCTTTGGTATTTTTCTTGGGTATTTTTCTTAGGAGCACTATCGTTTCTTGTATCATCGGGACTAGCATACATGTCTAGGCCATCTGGATTGGCAACGCTAACAATTCCGATCAACCTTGAAACGCCGAATTGTGCGAAACAGAGACGGCCGAAGCCAAAAGATAGAGAAGGGACTGCTAAAATACATGCCATGTATGCCGAGTCGTCCGAAACAGAGGCAGCCGAAGCCACAGCCGAGAGAGAAGGGAGTACGACACAGCCGAACCTACCGATGTTAGCAGAAAGAACAGGAGACATTCAACTTGCACAATCAACTTACCTTACGCATTGGGATCCGTAAGGGCTAGGCCGACCTTGTACTTATGGAGTTCGATTATCCCCCAGCATTCCGGATTCAGTGTCCGCCCTTCCAGGATGCAAATCTCCGACGATGTCATGGTGTACTGAAAACGGCGAAGAAAATCGTCCTGCCCAAGCAAAACTCCCAGGTATTGCGATGGCATTTCCGCTCGCGGCCGAAGCCGAATGAATGACCGAAACGTGCGCTGAACAGAGGCGAGCTTGATCTCGATTGGGCAGAGGATGTCATTTCCCTCAGTTCGGTGGTGCAGTCGTATATTGCCAAGAGTGTCGTTCGGCAGAAGTTCTTGCGCGGCCATGCATGAACATGCACCAGAATCCCACACGAGATCGATCTCTTGTGTCTGAAAGATGTAGCCAAAGTCTTTCTCAATGGTAAAGGGGAAGGAGATCTGGCCACGCACGACAGGAATCGAGTCGAATCGGCGGACGGCAGGCACTGCCAAGTGTGAGGGTGAAAATCGTTTCACCGCCGCGACAATTTCATGCATGCTGCCGTACTCGGACGGGAAGGGTGTCATGGCGGGTGGGGGCGGGTTGCGCACCCCAGAGAAGGTTTCCGGCGATGTGCGGCTTGGCTTGTAGCACAGAATCGCCCTTTTTGGGTCCGAGTCTGGAAAAATGGCTGGTGGCCCAGGAGAGCAGAGCTTGAAAGGCGGGAAGACGGCCGAAGCCGAGAGAGACCGGGGACGCGAAAACTTGATTGGTTCGTCCGGCCGAGTAGATGCGGAGGATGATGACGTGGGATGAGTGGTTGGCAGCAGCTGCGAGGAAATCAGCCCTAGCACCTCAGTCAAGGTGCCCTGAGAGGGCACGGTAACAATAAGGTCAGGGTGAAGTGACTGCAGATGGTGGCCAACCTGAGTCAGGACCTCGTGTGCTGGCATGGCCAGGATCTCGGTGGTTTGGGACATCCTGCTTCGACTGTTAGCAGATCTCCTGTAAGAGCAAACAACAACACAGCGGGTTGCAAACCTCAAGTGCTGTCGCTGTGGGGCTTGTGCTGGTAGAATTCGTGGAATGCAAAGAAGAGAAATGTGAAGGGTGAGGAGCTGGACGGAGAATTTATCCCCTCCAGTGACGGTACCTACCCAGCCCTAGGTAGGTAGGTACCTCCAGGCAGCAGCAGACACATGCCCAGGTGCTTACCCTACCTAGGTAGGTATTGGGAGACACAACATTTTCTGAGTGACTTCCAAATTTTCTTGCAGTTCCCACAGTTTCCTTCCTTCGCTCAGGCTTCATCATTCATCACATACAGTTATCAGTAACGACTACTTCGCGTTTCGAAATATCTACGACCCTCCTCTCTCAGGCTGCCCGCTATCGGCTACGGCCGTTCCTGCTCGTTGCCCCGGTCGCTTCAGGTTCGTCCTTCCTTAGGTAGCTATTACCAGTTCGTGGCTCTTCACTAACAACGATTTTGCTATATCGAAGATGCATCCGTTGTCATCAACCCCTGCCTCGCACGGTGTGGAGGCTACTGTCGAGACCAGCGAAGCGGCCGACCCTAGGCACACTTGCACGGAGGATGCACCTCCTCTTCCATCATCAATGGCATCTGCGCACCACGGATCTGCTCCGGCTTCTGAGCAGTGCGATCCTCCTTCACCCTCGCGGAGTTGTTTTGCGGAACGCGGATCCCCACCACCTCAGGCTTCAGCCGAAGAACTGCGCGAGCTTCAGAGATTATATCCACCGGCTGCCTCGATCTCAAAAGAACCTCAACACTCTGGTCAGTCCGGTCACGTGTTCACTCCCGACAACCAGCCTCAACCTTCGGCTTCGGCCGTATGCCGACATCATACGACGTGGCTCGATGTAGGACAGGCTCTGTGCCCTCAGTGTTCAAGGTATTTGCACTACTGTATCATGAATTGACAGCAGTTCTACTGACTGACAAATTGGTATAGGCGGATACATAACATTCGATGTGGGAGGTGCGGGCTCCAGCTCTGTCAGAAGTGTCAGAGGGTTATCATGCCCAGACACTCACATCGTCACATGAGTCATGGACAAAAAACTGGGCTTTGAATCTCACATACTGTGTATATACATGCTTCGATTGTCACATGTCTCGTTCACACCTATGCACTATAGGTACTGCATAAGCTGTGGTCAGGGTCTGTTTCTCTAGTATAATAACGGGATCGATTTGGGTGTTGTACGTGACATCAGTGCTGAGACTCTCTTGAGGACCGACATTATTCTGGAGAGCAGGATCTGCCGCTTTGACGTTATCCAACGTGGCACCTTCGTTATTTTCTTCACCGGATAGGTTTTTGGTGTTGTACGTGATATCAGCGCTGAGACTCTACTGAGTATCAACATCATTGTAGAGAGCAGGATCTGCCGCTTTGACGTTGTCCAACGTGGTACCTTTGTTATTTCCTTCACCGGATAGTATTTTGGTCTCTTATTTTCTCCGGTTTTGGCCTCATCGCGAAGTGCGCCGTTTTCAGTTTTAGGGCTCCCACTCGTCACTATCCGAGCCTGTCATAATAACAGTTTCCTCATCCGTTTCTTCATCCTCAACCTTAAAGTACTTGCGGGTCTTATTTATAGGTGGCGTGTTCCTCTAATTAGGTAAACAGCTTTAATTTTAGCACACGGTCTTTTTTATTTTACTTTCCTAAAAAAAGAGCTAATTATTTCGAGATCGCAGCCATCGCTATTGGTGACCAAGGAAAAAGGCCGCTGGCGAAGGTAAGAATTTCGGCAAGGATGAGATACGCAATAGGAATTCGATTCAACTGCTTGGGAATAGCGTCTTCATCTCCTCGCCTGCCTTGCTTTTATCTTTCATCTCTGGGACTTTCCACCGTCCTTTACTTGTGGGTTGAATCTATCAAAACTTCTTTCTAAGGAGAGATAATGGGCTGGATGTATAGAGTAGGTATGGTGTTTCCACTCGAGGGCCCGGACAGGAGTGTCAATGGCCTGCTTGGTTCCAACAACTTGGTCTGTTCTAGTTGCTTTTATTTCGTCTCATAGAAACAGATATAGCCCGATTTGCGCTTCTGTTCGCCCTCGAGAGAGTCATCGGGTCACCATGGTCGGGGGGCGGGGGATGATGTGTCCGCGGACACTCGGCGTGCTGCCACCTCGTGCTGATGGGTGGCGTACGCTGCAGAGATCAGCTTCAGATCACAAAAGCGAGAAGCATTGAAGATGCTCACATTTCATCAATGCTTCCAGCCATGTGGCTAGCCTTCCTTCGATACTAAATAGTTTCGCGTCCATGATACCTGCTTGGACATTGCTGTTGGCTGGATCGGTCTCAGCGGTGCCAACCTGTGTTGAGAAGCGAGTGCCTTCGCCTTCATGTGGTCTAAGAGAATGGCTAATGTTTCAATGCTCCCTGTCATGGTAATCCAAGGCTGAGTAGAGGGAAACGGTGGACAGAGAAAAAAGATCTTTACATTGCTTAGACGCTCTTTGAAGGACGATCAATGGAAGAATGATTGAATCCCAGGGACTAATTAGAGAGGCTTCATGCAAATTCACATCGATTATTGTAAAGAGCAGCTGAGACAAGTACGTCTTTGTCATGCGGATCTCAATCCAGTCACCTTGACTCCAATGTACGATGCTGAAAGACAATTTTGAGCCTACAATATCCGACTGAGTACAACGGTTCCCACGCCTGCGAACCCGCCGGTGCTACCCAGTGTCGTCGATTTCACAGATGAGAGATTGTATTATATCTTCTGGTTGGTGCAACACAATGACAGGATTTTGGCTACTTATCCGAGCGAATCCATGCCTGGGTATGATGCAGTTCTGATGGCTTACATGAGGGAAACATAGCTCGGGTGGGTGTTCTCCTGTTGTATATACATACCAAGGATTCTGCCAGTTCTAAGTACGCAATCTGAGTACTCTTTGCTGGTCAACAAGGCATAGATCGCTTACTGGAAGTAATAATTTTAAATTATAAACTTGTTCCTCCGAAGAGTGGCGAGCTCACGTCAAATAGGCAGTAGAGCTGCACAGGTGCGCCTTCGTCAACGTGCTTTTTAAAGGTGCAATATCGCCGTGGGAGGCGATCTGCTGCGATCGTCATCTATCATTAGATATACTTCTCCGTGTGGTCTTACTGATGGGTGCCGCGGTAAGCTTTCTAGTATTGTCCGTTGACGTTCTTGTCTGATGCTCCCCACCGTAATCCTCTGAGTTTTGACCTAAGGCCCATCTGGTGGTGGTTGGTTGGGGAAGATATATAGGCTCTTTACCGGCTCTACCGGCTTTGCTTTCAGTGACTGGTATATCTAATAGGGCCAGGTAAACCTTCTGCAGTTGCTTATCAAATCGGCGATTGAGCAACAGAAAAACCCCTCTTTTAGGACCGGATCACGCAGCATCCGCTACGGTGAATGTCCATGCTCCTCGCCGGAAACCGCCCTGTATGAAGTGAAGAGGATTGTGATGGTGTAAGAAGGGGGTGAACTCATCACAACGATCGAACTAATAGACTTTGCTAAGCGTTCATGAACTCGAAGCTGCCCCGCCCCATCCATGGACACGGCAGAGGATTCAGGATGGCAGTGTGCTAGAGCGTCCAATAGTTGGGATGCGATTGTCAGATAAGAGACGCCGAGCGCCGGTAATCGCGAAGGGATGAGACGCAAAAATGCCGCAGTTTTCAGCTATGCAAGGATCCCAGCAGCGGGCTGAGTGACATGTAGTGAACGTGTGAACGTAAAGTTGGTGGAAGGAAGGAAATATTATTCTTAAAGGAAAGTTGGACGGGAACGTTTGATATATATATCTGGTATCTGTAAACAAGCGGGACGCCTTACCCGATCGGAGGCACTATACCCGATAGGGAAATTCTCTAGCACGCAGATTACGGAGTATGGAGTACATAGCTCTTGCGGGCTATGATGCCCGTACGATTCCATCGTCATGATTCCATCGTCATAATCAACATCACTCGCAGTAGATAGTGAGGACGTGCCGTGTTACGGATACGAGAAGTGAAACACTGAAAGGACGAGTACTCCGAGGGTAGCCGGGTACCTGAAGCGGACGGGAGGAGACGGGCAACGGCGCAAGTACCGGGCAGCCCTGGCGGTACCCGGGCGACCTCGGCCCGTTTCTTCTTTGAGGAGCCGTGGACGCGTTTCGAAACTGCGACACTCGGTCCTTTTGCCGTTTCGCGACTGGTTCTTGTTGGTTCCTGGATCGGAGAGGCAATCGCTCTTTCTCAGCCCGGCGTTTCGACTTGGGGCTCCCCATCAATGCGACTGCTGAGATATCACCGTGTTCATGCCGATGCCGATGCTCATGCTGAGACCTGACCATCCACAGTAGACAAGCAGCAGCAGCAGCAGCAGCAGCAGCAGCGGAGAAGGCGGCACCGGAGACAAAGACAGCGGAGAAAGAATCAACAAAAAGAACAGGCGATGATGGACGGACGATCTTGCTGCTTTGAAAGGAGGATGCACCGCTCCTTTGGCCTCTTTGCCAGACGTGCCAGTGCTCTGTACAAAGTAGTGAGACACCACATTCTGCATGATGAACAAGTCTAAAGAGGTCGCGAAAAGACAAAGAAGCAGCTGATACTCACCTGGACGGGGATCAGATGCTATTTGTAGATGAAGCAGTTCGATAGGGCCGTCGTTGACAGTTGACTGGCGCGTGTGCGAATAGAATAGGACCTCGCCTGGTGTAGGCTGACACTCGCCGTTTCACTTCCCGCGCCGGCACCCAAAGTACCAAACCTCCCAAACGTCCATTCGCCCCCCTACCGCTTCTTTCTCTCTCTCTCACCCTCCGCCTTCTCACCTCGCCCTCTCTCTCTCCATCCTCATCGCCGCCTCTCCTCATTCTCTCCTTCATCATCTCAATTGTCGAGTCTGACTGTCCGGCTGTCTGCCGCTGGCTGTGGTGCTGCAGGTGAGTGGCCAACAACTCCCTCGAGCTCTGCCGCTTCCCTTTTCCAAGCGGCACTCTTTTCCTCCTTCACCTGCGACCCTCGCATTCTCGCTCGAGTTCAACACACTGCACTCTACTCGCTCGCTCGCTCGCTCGCTCAACCGTACAGTGCTGACCGTGTCCTCAACCTCAGGAGTTTTTAACCTTCACAACCCTTGGCTCACCCTTTCGCGAGCAAAGCCACGTTGAGCGAGAGACCTCAGCTTTCGCCAGTCGACTCCCTCCATATAATGTCTTCATCTGATCTCTCCTCTCCTTTCGCCTGCTCATAGTGAGGCACTCGGCTGGCCACAGACACACAGCAAACATCGGTCAAAGCACCTGTATCTGTCTCATCCCTCTGCCGACGCCAGGATGGCCATGCTCGCGACCAAGTCACCCTATCCGGCCCCAGTCCCCGGCTCTCCCGGCCACACTTCCATCTCTCAGTACGGCTCCGGCCTGCCGGCCCACCGAAACCATGCGGCTTCTGCCAGCTCCAATCAAGGCTTCTTCGCCAGTCCGACCGAGTCGGAGTTCTCCGAAAGCTACGAGGTGCCCGACTCCGTCAGGTTCGTCTCTTTCTTCTCCCTTCTCTTTCTCTGTCGGTGGGCATGTGGGATGTCTCGCGTCGGGAGGTCGATCGGAGGCACAGCGTGCACCTGCTGACATGATTGCCGCATCAGAAACTGGGATGAAGCCAAGGTGGGAGAGTGGCTGCGCAGCATCGGTTGCTCGCAGTATGTCGACCTCTTCCGAAGTGGGTTTCGTCTCGTCCATCATTCCCGCGTCTTGGCGCGCTGACGGTTTCAAGGAAACAATATCACCGGCGAGACGCTGATGGAGATGGACCAATCCCACCTCAAGGATATGGGCATCAAGAAGATTGGTGACCGCGTCCGTATCGGATCGCAAGCCAAGCTTTTCCGGAGCAGAGAGTACAGGAGGGGCTCCAAGCGGAGCATCAACAGGGTCAGTCCTTGCTCCTCTCTTTCTCCCGAGTGAAATCCGGCTTCTCTGACATCGGGCAGGAATCCCTCGCCGTACTGGACAATCCCACGTACACTCCGCCATCCTCGGGCTCACCACGACCACTGCACCTCGCCAGAAACGTTGCCACCTCCCGCTCCGAGAAGAGGCTGTCGCGCCAGATCACCGGTTCCGATCTGAGCTATGCCTCGGCGCTGCCCTTCGCCGTGTCAAAATCTCCCTCGCGCCCGGGCTCGCCGCTCGTCGACCAGGACAGCAGGAGCGTCCGCTCTCAGCGTCACGTGCCGACCACGAGCCCGAACGAAACCATGAAGAGGGATCCGATGGCCTCGTCATTCTACAATCCCGGCTCCGCCAGACTCCCGAGCGGTCCCCTCGACACGCCTCAGACGGCCCGCTTCGGCAGCACGAGCAGCAGCATCGGTTCCCAGACCAGAGGCGTCGGCACCCCGGTCGAGACACCCCAGACGGCCCGGTTCGCGCACCACCGGGGCACTCCGAGCGTGGACAACTCGGTCACCAACAGCGCCATCCTCCCTTCCGACAAGGCCCTGATCAGGGTCATCTTCGACAATGGCCGCTCCTCGGTCGTCAACATCGAGGGCTGCAAGACGGCCGATGACATCATCCTCAAGACGCTGCGCAAGGGCATGCTGAACGAGGCTCACGTCAAGAACCACTGCTTCTACATCCTGGACGGCATCGAACCCAACCCGGCCCTGTGCCGGCGTCTGCACGACGTCGACCTCCTCCGCGTATGCGCCGACGGGCGCGGCATGGAGCGCGGCCGGCTCATCCTCCGCAAGATACACTCGGGTGAGCCCGAGGACGAGCAGCTGAGGACGGCGGCCGGCATCGCGGCTCAGCAGCTGCACCAGTCCCAGGGACTCATCGTACCGACCAACAACCGCAGCCAGCTCAAGGTCGAGAAGATCATGGGCGAGTCCCTGGCCGCGGTCAGCTACCCGCTCTCGCCCGCCTCCCAGATGGAGCGGGAGCGCCACATCCACTCCGCCGCCCAGGATCTCGAGCGCGAGGCTCCCACCGGCATCACCGCGACCAGCCATCGGGCACGCAAGCTCAAGGAGTTCTACGGTGCCCGGCCGCCCAGCGAGCTCATCGCCTCCGACCTGGGCGCATACTTCCCCGACGTGGAGCGGGAGGAGATCGAGAAGACGGTGCGCATGTCCGTCCGGCGGTCGCGGCGCATAAGCCGGGCGACGTCCCGACTGAGCACGGCCAGCAACTTCAGCTTCGCCTCCAGCCTCAAGGATGCGCCGCCCCTGCCAACCATCGCCGACTCCTGGCTGACCGGGTCCGGTCAGGCTCGGGGCCCCAGGCCGCTGTCCGTGATGCGACTCGGCCTGCCTCAGGGCGGCTCGGGCCCGTCGGGCTACAGGGACTCCGTCACTTCGTCCGTGCTGGAGCCGCTCGAGGAGGAGTCCCCGGTCGAGCCGAATCGCAAGTCGTACGTCTCCTTTGGCGGCGAGAGCGGATCGGACCCGCTCCCACCCGTCGAGTCGGACGGGCATCCGTCCCTGCACAGCTACTTTGACGACGCCGCGAGCAGCCCGGCCGCCACGGACGCGAGCGACTCGCTGAACAAGCGATTGAGCAGGGCCCTGGCTGAGGATGGCGAGGAGTCGGACGAGGAGCTGACCGAGTACCTGGAGAAGGACTCGTGGGAGAACATGAAGTACATGAAGGGCGCCCTGATCGGCCAGGGCTCCTTCGGCAGCGTCTACCTCGCCCTTCACGCCGTGACGGGAGAGCTCATGGCCGTCAAGCAGGTGGAGATGCCGTCCAGCTCCGGCACCCAGCTCGACGCCAAGAAGAACAACATGATCGAGGCGCTCAAGCACGAGATCTCGCTGCTGCGCGATCTCAAGCACCCCCAGATCGTGCAGTACCTCGGCTCCAACTCGGACGACACGCACCTCAACATCTTCCTCGAGTACGTTCCCGGCGGCTCCGTCGCCACCATGCTCGTCAACTACGGCCCGCTCGGGGAGGGGCTCATCTCCAACTTTGTCCGGCAGATCCTCATCGGGCTCGCGTACCTGCACAGCAAGGACATCATCCACCGCGACATCAAGGGGGCCAACATCCTCGTCGACAACAAGGGCAGCGTCAAGATCTCCGACTTTGGCATCAGCAAGCGGGTCGAGGCGTCAACCCTGCTGACGCCGGGAGGCGGCAAGAAGGGCGGCCAGCGCGTCTCGCTGCAGGGCTCCGTCTTCTGGATGGCGCCCGAGGTCGTCAAGCAGACGGCCTACACCCGCAAGGCCGACATCTGGTCGCTCGGCTGCCTCATCATCGAGATGTTCACCGGCTCGCACCCGCATCCCAACTGCACGCAGCTGCAGGCCATCTTCAAGATCGGCGGCAGCGGCGACGCCAGCCCCACCATCCCGGACAACGCCTCGGACGAGGTCAAGGCCTTTCTGAGGCGGACGTTTGAGATTGACCACGAGAAGAGGCCGACTGCGGATGAGTTGCTGCTGAGCCCCTTCTGCAACGTGAGGGGGTGAAGGTCCTAGCCCTTGGCTGTAACCTCAAACGGATCTTGTGCGAGCATTTGTCTCTCTTTTCTCTTGGCTATTGCATTTATCCCCCTAGGAAAGCTTTTGCTGCCCTGAATGCAAGGGTTTATAACTGTTCGGGACATGGGTCTTTGCCCTTTCATCTTTTCACACCCAACATTGATTCGTTGAGGGTTTATTCACTTTGGTCAATTAATGCCACAACTGCAAAAGCGGATACGAGATGGATGAAGGAAATGACAGGCGTCGGGCTTGTCTCAATGTACCATATCGTCGGTAGATTTCGACACCATGGGCTGCGCCCTACTTTCCATACGAAAGTGTTAATCCTCAGCTGTCAAGGCTCGAACATGATTGATACGCCTTTCCGCGTGTGACCTCGTGATGACATATTGGGCCATAAGACGTCGACCCTCTTCTTCTTTTCTGTGTATTACAGTTCCTCCACATCCGGCCTACCGTCTCCGGCTGAGACCGCACCGAAGAGCATTTCACAATATTCTGCTCTCCGTGCACACGCGTGGCCGAAGCCCGACTCGGACCGCAAGAGCGACCGACGAATGTAAACACGATCCGTCACACCCAGACCTCGCCGACCATCCACTTCCGCAAGCCCCGTCGTTCCCCGCACTCAGAAGATAATCTCCCCGCTGTGCTCCTTTTCGAATCCCAGGGCCGAGAGCCTGCCCTGCCGGACCTTGTCGCGCTTCCTCCGCTCGTCGGCCTCGGTCCTGTGCAGCTGCAGCACCTGCTCGGGCGCACCCGGCCGGTACGGTTCCGGCACGTACTCGTCCTTGTCGAGGTCCTGCATCTCGGGGCCCGGAGGCCCGCTAGTTTCAGCATGCGCACATCACACCGAGACAGATCTGGCCGCCCTGTTGCGCTGCGAACGCAGGTTGTACTATAGGTCTCCGGCGGGGTCGCATACCATCTCGCCCAGCAGCAGCACGTTCTCGCCCCTGACCAGAAACACGCCCCGGTCGATGTCGGCGTACAGGTTCTGCACGAAGATGCGCTCCGTCGTGTCCTGCAGCACGAGGTTCGCTACACGGCAAGCGCCCCGGGAGGTCCGCGGTCAGCAGGGTTCTGGGCTGCGCAACGAACGGTGGTTTCGCGATTGGGGAAAGGACGTCATCTACCGAACTGATCCCAGCTCCTCAGCACGCCGATCAGCTTCCGGCCGTCCCGCAGCGAGACCATCAGCTTTTCTGAAGAGGGAGAGGGGCCCGAAAGGGCCCAGAGGTCAGCCTCTTTGCAGGGTCGGCTGCCGCGGCAGGGCTACGCGAAGGGGGGATTCTTACTGTCCGTCAGGTCGAGCAGCTGGGCCGCCGTGGTGAACATCTGCGGGGGCAGCTGGGGCACTGCCGGCGCAGCCCCTGCTGCCGTCGAGGGCTCATGCTGGCCGGATCGCGCTGAAGGGCCGGCGGGAGGGGGATCGTTGATGGAAAGGCGCTCCATCTCCGGCGGGGGCTGGCTGTCGGGGGTACGCGAGGGAGAGGAGTGGTCAAACGGCTTCGCTAAGGCAGGTGGTCATCGCAAGCCACTGCATAAGGGCATATTGTGTGTGTGTATGTTTGCGCTGTTCTATGAAAGTGTCTCCCTGTCTGATATTGGGCGTGGATGTGTGTGTGGACGTCAGATCACAAAAGGTGGGTTTTCCGGCCGGGTAAGCTTCGGGCCCGAGATACCGAGTGCCGAGTACCGAGCCCGGCAGATGGCTGATGAGAAGAAAGCCGAGGTATTGGTGATCAGCCTTGGAACCTTGGAATTAATGGTGAAGAGACGGATTATCAGCCAAATCATCCCGAAACTCGTAACGCAGTGATGTTGAGAGGCCTGTTCTATCAGAGCATCAGGATGAGGCGGGTGAGACGAGGCGACGTTGACCAACCAGCAGGCTCTCTTGTATGGAAAAAAGTATATACTCTACTCCGTACTTGAAATCGAAAAGAGCAGACTCGACGGATCCAGGCATCGTGACTACTATGTAGACTATAATACACTATCAAGAATGTCCAGCTCTCAATAATAATAGCTTAGTTCCAAGGTTGTATTTATTTGCATCTTCACGCCCACATAACCGTACGGGTGATGGGGTCACGGCGGGGCGGCCCGGACGGCGGGGGCGCCGTGGGCCTCGGGCGCTTCATCAGCGATCCTTTTCCTGCTTCCCTCCGAAAAAAGTAAACTCCTCAACTCTGCAATCGTCGTGCTTCACCCGTTTCTACATCCATTCTATATCTACTGTCGGCCGATTCCGAAATCCGATCAGCCGTAAAGGTGTGCGAGCAGAGCGTACATCATAGGTGCCAGGGCATCATCCGCCTGGTATGTAAAAGTAGGCGGCCCGGCTTTGGAAGAGAGACTTGTGTGGCTTCTGACGTGCATCCTCCGAAAGGCATCCATCTGGCATCCATTGCGCCATGAGCGGACAACGGCCCGCCCCCCGAGCTTTCGGAGATGCGCTTCCTTCAATCACACAGTCGCGGCTGAGCGATTGGACGGCCAACGTCAGCCAACGAGGCTTCGAACGCCTTACGGCTGAGCGATACCACTTCCCGGACCATCCGCGACCGAACTGTCCCTCCCATCCAGCGAATGCGCCGGTCGTCTCCTCGCAAACGCTCTCGCCCGCGCCGCTCGCTCCACTCAGGTGCGGCTCCATGGCTCCGAGCATCGTGCCTTCTCTCGACGACGATCCCGGGACCGAGTCGAATCTGACCGTGTCCACCAGCCTCGCCAGCGACGTCGTCAACGGCTACGATCTGCTGGTGGAAGGCGCGGACGGAGGCCTGGTCCAGCAGCAGCCGGAGCAGACGCGCCCGCGTGCCGTCTTCGAATGCGCGTTCCGCTTCCTCAGTTGCCGATACTGGTCCGAGGACGAGGAGGAGTGGAAGACACACTGCCTCTCCCACTTCCGAGGCGCCTCTCCCCCGCACCGCGTCTCCTGCCCGCTCTGCAACATGACCTTCTCGTCCGAGGTGCCCAAGCTGGCGTGGGAGGACCGGATGGACCACGTTGCCGCCCATCACCGAGCGCACGACATGCCCGGGGCCGGCGTCGGGCCCGACTTCGAGCTGTATCAGCATCTGTGGCGGAAGGGGATCATCACCGGCGCCGAGCTGAAGGAGCTGGTCGCCAGGCATGTCCTTCACCAGGAGCCGCAGAGCTATTCCGTCATCCAGGGCCCGACGACCGAGGAGCGGCGGAACCGTCGACGTGCCCATCGGTGATGTCAGTCCGCAAGCTCGCAAAAAAGCAGCTCTCAAACCAACGCCGAACATCGGATATCGAAACAGAAGGCGGAGCTCAAGGCAGGCCCGGGCCGTGGACTCGACCAACGCTACACATACGATGCCGTTGAGGCTTACAGACTTTTCGCCAGTGACTTGGAGGCCGTCGTCCGTCAGATTCATTCACCTTGCAAGCATGTTGTATTTCCGATCTGTCCATCCGCTGATCACCCAGCCCGGTCCAAGATGACTTCACCGTAGCGGCAGCGAGTCGACCGTGTGGAGATATTGAATCAACGACCTGGTAGCCCTTGCGCGCCTTGTCACAAAATCTCGTCGCTGCGTCCGTCAATCTGGAAGAGGACGGTGGTGTTGATGGATGTACAGCTGGACACTCGCTGGGATCCACCATCCCACCTAGGTACAGGCTCGGCGTATGGCTGGTCCCCTTCTTGCAAGTTCCGATCTCCATCAAGCCAGCAGGAGTAGAAATGAAACTCAATACGCGCCACTGAGGCCTCGACATTTGTCAATCTCAGATTGAGGACCGAAGGGGTCGAGGTCGTCGTTGTAAAGCTTC
>QQTW01001046.1_pt1 | contig 18838 bp, 22 predicted proteins | sample 1904831 | NCBI WGS metagenome assembly QQTW01 (sample SAMN09435610, study PRJNA476489) | Subsurface metagenome, whole genome shotgun sequencing project. | reverse complement strand
AGCGGTCTGCACTACGGACGCCTGGTCGATTACATATGCTAGGTAGTCGCGGAACACCTGCTACTCAACTCTTCGACTTGGTCAAGTGTTGATCTTACTACGTTGCTACCCAGTCAATTCCCACTATACTCTTGAACACTATGTCTCAATCTTCCTTTGACGTTTCAGATCCGTCCTCGCCCTCCAATGCTCTTCGCTTGTCCCAGCACGCTCCCAAGCTTCTCCAAAGCTCCTCCTCTAATCCAAGCGCGTTCCCTTTTCCATTTTGGAATTCGCCAGAGAACGTGGATACTTGGTCACGGTACGAACAGATGTTCTTGTCGTGCCTTCGGACTGGCGACGATAAATCCGCACATTCATGTTTGGAGAGACTCACCGATCGATTTGGGGCTTCGAACGAACGGCTCATGAGCCTACGGGGTCTCTACCGAGAAGCCGTGGCGGAGGACGACGCTACGTTGGCAGAGATTCTGAGGGACTACGAAGAAATCCTTGCAGAACAGCCCGCTCACATTGTGGGTTCATGGACGCTTAGCTGTGCACCCCACACTGACGAAGAGATGGCCTAGCCCATTGCGAAACGCCGAATCGCACTGCTGCGGACCATGTCCAGACCCAGCGATGCCATTGTGGCACTGGTAACCCTATTAGACATGTCTCAAACGGACGCCGAGGCTTGGTTCGAGCTTTCCGGCCTCTACTCTTCGCTTGGTCTGTACTCCCAAGCGATCTACAGTCTTGAGGAGGTGCTTTTGATCGCGCCAAACGCATGGAATGTAGGGAGATGTTTCGCCGTCACGAGTTTGAGATGCTGACATCACGGACTCCAGGTCCAAGCTCGCATGGGCGAGCTTTTATACATCTCTGCGGCTGCCACCACCAACAGTGCGGGAATCGAGGCAATCATGGTAGATGCAATGCGACGGTTCTGTAGGAGTGTCGAGCTCTGTGACGATTACCTTCGGGGTTATTATGGCCTTAAACTTGTGAGTCCGCTGCAGTGACGTATTTTAAAGTTGACTGGCACCCTGACGATCAGTCAGACCACCGGCCGGTTACTCCAATCGGGTTCGCGTTCGTCGACATCGTCGTCCACTTCCGAGGGTATTAATGCTGCGGAACATCCTTTCCCATCGGCAGCTACGATCGAGAAGCTCAATGTGCTGGCAACATCCAAGCTGAAGATAATTACAGCTCGCGTTCCGGCAGATGATGGAAGGTGGCCAGGTTACAAGCGATCAGAGATCAAGGCGGCACGACAGCTTCTCGATGGAGACGTCCACTCAAGCAAGCCCTGACGTTTGAGTGGGATCGACGTGGTGCCTTGTCTCGATAGCGTGCATACGTAGGCATCTGTCGATTTCTGCCCTGTCGACTTATGGCGACGTCTCCCCTGTCAACGCGATCATCCCTGCGATATGGTCCATATTCTTGGGTTCCCGAGTATCTGACATCCGTTGCAAATGGGGCTTAGTGAATCAAATTACGAACATCAGTGCTATAGTGAACGGGCACCGGTTAGACACTCATCGACACAATTACAAGTCGGGTTGGAGTGGGACAGGCGGAGCGGACACTCGGTCAGGCTCGTCTACTGGACGCGGGTGAGTAGCGTGCTGCAATGCGCTTGCGCCCCGGTTCGGGCAGCAATCATGGAATGATGGCAGCCTTGCCATTCACTGTCATCGAGCCACTGAAGAACGAGAGAAAGAGAATTTCATGACCGTAACCCTTGTCCCTCGCGCGAGGCTTCACGTGACTGGAGCCCAGGGCCAGAACAATAATCGAACAAGGCAGTCGGGCATCGATTCCAGCGTCCCAACAAAGTCTGCCGCTCGGGTAGTTGTACATATGACTCTTTCCTCACATATCTTCCCATGCACTGCTATAAGTACCGGGCAGGAATGCTCTCCGGCATAGAAGCAGAGTCATCGTTCTCATTCATCAATCTTCTCGTAGAGATTGAGCAGCAATCGGCAACTACTACCTTATTCTCAACCCAACGTACATGGACCTGCACGTAAGACGGAGATATCGAATTCGCAGGAACCGTCGGAAGAGACCCTGAGGCGAATCCCACTTACCTACTTTACCTTACCCTAAACTTGGCGGGCTTGCTGTGCTTTTGTCGCATGTTTCATATTGAGTGGTCGGCTGTTGAAGCGATCCTCTTACGCCCTTACACCAGTAGTCAACTTAGCCGCAGTTCTACCCTGAGATCTCAATTCGTCAAGTGACATCACTGGAAGAGGCAGCACCTTATCCTGTTAAGAACGTTAAACCGGGAGTGAGAGCGGCAAGGAGAGCAGATCGACGGATATCAAATGCTTGGTATGAGCGCTTTACTCTTTACGAACAACAACAACAACAACAACATCATCATCATCATCATCATCAACAACGACAACAACACCTATAAGTTACACTCGACGTTCGGATTGATCTGATATAGGAAAGGAGACAGATATTCTGAAGGTAATGTACCCTTCACTACGTTATGCCTCTCCTACTTCGTCTTCCCACTACCTAGGTATGTAACTAAAACCTGTCCACAACTTCGTCACCTGACAGGAAAATTGACTAAGGCACCCCCCACCACGACCGAACCCGGGCCTCTCCCACCTTTACCTTACTTACAGTACGGTACACGAACAGCGAAATCGTGCATCACTAACTTAACTTATTACCTTAAGGTACTGCAAAGCATCCCGTCACTCACGACCGACTATCACATCTCCCCTCCCTCCATCACTCATCGCCTACCTTACCCACGAAAGTATTATTATTATATACCCTTACCACTACCACTACCACCACCACAATCCCAACTACAACTACGACTACGACTACGACTACGACTACAACACCAACAAAAACCCCCCCGACCACGAAGATCAATGCAACCTCGACCACGACCACGCCCACGACCTCGACTACGAATACGAACACAACTTGCGCGCCAAAGTTACCTGCTCCATTGCTAAGCGCATCTGTCCAGTCGCATCTACACAGGTACGAAGCAAAGAAGTTTATGCGCGCTGAAACTCCCAGGCACTTTTCGTGCGCTCTAGCCTGGACAAACCTGCACATCCTCCCTCCTGGTACAACTTCAACTGCTACTTTGTAACATCCCGGTCATCAAGACCCTTGCTTGTTGATTTTCCTTTATCACTCAACAACTGCCACTACATCAGCTTCGATCACTCTCGCGGTGTGGACTATATAACAGCACACCTCGCAACAAAAACCCCCACGGTGAACAAACAATATTGAGTTCGTCTGCGCCTGGAGGAAGCTTTGCTGTAAGTCCCCCTTCTTGTTCATCCAAGGAGCAACCGAAGTGCTGTGAAAGCTCACTCAAGCCCCAGGGGCATATGCCCAACCTTGTGCCGCCCTGTCCAAGGCTATCTATGCTCGTATCTTTCTCGGTGGAAAGGTTCAGAGCTGGGTAATTCCTTGGGAGAACAACTCAATTCATGCCGTAAGTCGATGACGAAAGAACCTTTCACGTCGTGGACGGCATCAATGATCGCATCGCTACGTTTGACGTGACCTTCTCCGTCGACGTGTCATTTCGGTCTGGGCTGATGCAATCGTCAATCTAGATATCACATCACCATTGACCACGCTACCACGGCTCACGGTTCCGACGGTTCGTCGTCGTCACTGACGGACGGGGAGGATTCTTCGGGTGTGCAGGTCTCACCGTCTTCGGCCGGTGGTAGTCACGACCTCGAATATTCGGACTCCGTAGAGGAGCACGACGGTTGGGTGCTGCCGTACCCGCACGAGATTGACCCCTCGGACTCTGCCTCGAGACCCCGAACTTCCAATCACCACCGCCCGGTGGTCGAAGCACCCCGGCCAGAAGCCGTGCGGCGACATTCATCCCGCCGACACACCACGCAAGATCGTGGTCCCCAACACGTCCTTCACCGGGCACCTCGGCACTACGAGCCGACATCAGCTGGAAGTGTGGACCCCTCAGAAGATTACCACCACCCGGGCTATGCCCGCGGCCCACCGCCCCCGCATGGACGGCCTTATCCTCACTGGCCGCAGGTAACCGTCGCTCCACCGGCCGTCTTCTCCCCGAGTTACTCAACGGCTCCTTCGTACCCGCCCTTCCATCCGGCGAACAGCGTCGTGCCGGCCGGACAACAGTTGGTACCCTTTGCGAATCATGGTCAGCCCTATGGCTATCCTCATCCCTTTTCGGCAACCCCAAGTGGAGGCGCCCAGAGTTACTTCCCACCAGTTCCGCCGGGAGCCCAACACTTAGGCAGTCCGTTGTCTCCGCATGGCGGGCCACCTTACAGTGGTCAAGAGATGATATCATATGGCCCTGGACCGGGCTACTTCCAGAGCTATCCACAGCCGATACCGATGCATCCTGCAATGCCGGCTCCTGCAATTTTCAACCCATACGCTGCGGTTCACTCTCCACCACCCGCAAAAAAAACCCCGCCACCTCCAGCCGACAACTCGAAAGTTGACGAGAATTTTGCCCGCTTGGAAAAGATCTTGATGGAACAGAAGGCAGAGCAGGCGGCGAGAGATGCTGCGGCCCAGAAAGCCGCCGAAGAGAAAGCCGCCAAAGACGAGGCCGACAAGAAAGCGGCAGATGAGGCGGCAGCTCGGGCTGCCGCGGCCGCGAAAGAGGCAGCGGACAGGAAAGCGGCCGAGGACGCGGCCAAAGCCAAGGCCGACGCCGAAGTGGCAGCTGCAACCAAAGCCACCGCCGATGCGGAGGCGGCGGCCGCGAAAGCAAAGGCTGACGCCGAAGCAGCCACCACCAAGGCTAAGGCTGAAGCTGACGAAGCCGCGGCCAAAGCTAAAGCCGAAGCCGAAGAAGCAACCAACAAAGCTAAAGCCGAAGCCGAAGCAGCTACCACCAAGGCGAAAGCTGAAGCCGACGAAGCCGCGGCCAAGGCAAAAGCCGAAGCCGAAGCCGCCACCGCGAAGGCGAAGACCGAGGCGGAAGAGGCTATCGCCAAGGCGAAAGCGGAAAGTGATGAGAAACTTGCCAAGGCCCAAGCCGATGTAGAAGCTGCGGCCGCTGCGGCCGCTGCGGCTAGCAAGCCCCCACCGGAGAAGAAGAAGCCCCTCAAATTCAAGGATGCAGTTGGGCGCAAATTCAGCTTTCCCTTTCACTTGTGCAGCACTTGGAATGTGAGTTGGGAGCTTTCTGTGACGTCAACTGGGAATGTATTGCTAATGTTTGGACTACACAGGGCATGGAGGAGTTGATCAAGCAAGCCTTCCTTCATGTTGACGTCATTGGTCCACATGTAGCCGAGGGACATTACGATCTGGTGGGCCCAAACGGGGAAATCATCCTGCCGCAAGTATGGGAGACGATGGTTGAACCAGACTGGACCATCACGATGCACATGTGGCCCATGCCCGAGCCCCCGCCCAAACCACCCGATCCACCTCCGGCTGCGCCCGCGCCCGCACCCGCCGCCGCCGCGCCGGCAGAAGGTGCTCCCACAATCGTGGTGGTAGAGCCGAAAAAGGACGCAGGTAAAGGTGCGCCACCTCCACCTCCTCCTGCGCCCACGCCGCCTGGGGACGCGGCGGCGGCGGCGGCGCCGGCAGGAGATGCGACGATCGTGGTCGTGCCTGACCGGGCAGCACCGAAGAAAGCACCCAAAGGCAAGGTCTCGCCCTTCCTTGCCTGGACCGCCGGCGGCCGCTCGAAGTCGGGAAAAGTTCCAAAAAAACCTGAAGAACTGATCAAGCACGACGTTGTATGTCGTGTCATGTGAGAGCAACTACGTCATTCACTACCGAAACCTTTTCGATACCAGAATCCGGCGTTGGAGAAATGAAGGTCGTGGAGAATGAGATACAGAAAACTAAACTGGGGGGAAGATTATGTGGGTGGGCGACGGAATGTTCGATATCGATGGCCTTTCCGGGACTGCGGCAGGGATAGAGAATGGGATGTGGGAGATCCGATTCTTCGATCCTTGGCGCTTTCTCAACAATCTTTTCCAATAAAGTACTATCTGGGCGGAAAAAGTCGGCATCTCTGGGGAATCGCCTTACTAACTTCCTTTTCCTTTTTTGGATAGCTGTGTCCTTGTTCTTTGCGCTTTTCTTTTCTCCACCCGGATCCTTTGGTTCGATCGGTCGGAAGTGGGTCCGTGGTTTTCTCGCATGTGTGTTCTTCAGGGGGGCATGGTTTTATCACCCGGGTTTCTTGGGTCGTTTTTCATGCTCCGGGCGGGGGGGTGGAATGGGGGTGGTGGTGTGGGTTGAGTTGGTGGTGGTTGTGTTGGGAGGGTTCTGGTTGCTCTTATCTTTTGCATTGGTCTGAAAATTTGTTTTAGATAACCCCTGACTTTTGTTGTATTTGGCGCTGCTTTTTGGGGCGTGCGTACAATAAATCGAACTTGTCGATGGGAGCGTTGCTTAGAACACCAAATGAAAGCGATTTGAGCACATGCTGGGTAGATGAGGTACCGCAAAGTCGACTGCATGATTGTAAATTCTTATACCATTGGGCCCTCCGGAACAGAAGTGCACATATTGCTTGATGTCATCATGCTTTCAGATCCCTCTTTCCAAGGCTCGCTACTATTAGACAATGTATAAACTCCACAACAGCATCCTTAAAGACAGCATGGCAGAGATGGTCATTTTGATCGGACTACTCGACTACAAACGAATGGTACTCTTAGAGCCTCTTGAGCATGCCCTAGAGGTTTACACGGCACTACCAAGTCTCTGCGCCGAGGAAGGTCCTTCTTTCGTATCACAGCTGGCGCCTTGTACAGATACAGCCCTTTCGAGTCTAAAGACGGCCGTGATATTCTCTGTATGTAGGGGCTTCCTTGGTAAGAGACCGTGAGATTATCATGAAAGCCAGGCGACCGGAGCCTTCGGCGTCATGCTTGGGGATGATATGGCCAGTATCCCGGGATCGTACCCTTCGGTTGGGGCCAAGCAGACCGACTAATTAGTTAGTGTCAGTGACGCCATAGTCTTTGCTGGTCAGGAGCACCGTACATAATCTTACCTGCTGTCCTCCGGCTTAGATCTACGATGATCCAAGCATATCCGCCATTAAGCACACCTTGACGCCTATCATTCACCGAGGCCGAAGTGGCTGCCAGGATTCCATCTGACCTTCTTGGTCGTCCCTTTCATCCATCAGGTTTGGCGGCTGTCCACTGCCGCGCTGCGGTTCCGTGCGTCCTGGTGGAGATTTATTGTTTTTATTGGAGGGGGGACCGGCCTTGGAGATAAGTGGAGGAGGTTTTCGAGGGACGGACGGTGGCTGCTTGCGTACCTTCTCGGGAGTCGAACGGAGTGAAGTGGGCACTCTGCGTGATGGCGTAGCATTTGATGGAATGCTCCCCGTTGAATCTCTGTTGGCGGAATTTGTTTGTGCCCCTTTGGTCGGCTGAGGCGGGAGGCCGATCTTCCCGTTCCTCACAGCTGCTGGCACGGGTGATGTCGGTTTGGGCTTCTTGACCCACGCAGGTTCGGTGGAAGTTGTGAAGGGGTTGGAGGGGCGATTTGGGTTTGGTACATAGTCATCCCCTGGCGCTTGAATTGTCGATCGAGCGGGGAGCCCTGACCCAACTTAGCTACGTACGTAAATTTGGAGAGGGATAGCCCTACCGTTATCCAACCACCATTTTCGACGATCTGAGCTTGCAGGTGGAAGACCTGGAGCAACTGAGTCGTACCCAGTGGTGTCGTCATCATCGTCACTATCAACACGCTCGGTCCTCTCATTGCCATCGCTGACTTCTAATCGACGCTTCTCGTATAATCTGCGGCTGATTTCGTCTTTCAACACCTCGTCCACTACCTGGATTGTACATTGGAAGTCGGCATATACAGGTCGGTGATCAGAGAAGCGAAGAGGAGCTGTGTTGTAACTGAGCTGACGCAAGTTGTCTCCCTTGTAAAGAACGCGATCACACCATGCCGGAATTCTGCCTTTCTCCCTGTGTTGGATGTTAGCACGGGGGGCAAGTAACAGTGACTTCACGTTTCACTAACGAGGTATCGTAGTCATCTGTCCCAACATCATACTTGTATGTCGGCTTGAATATGATCCTTGCTTCGGAGTAAAAGGGAAATGTTAAGCCAGCAACCATTTGCAGGTTAAGCTATAGCAGTCAGCTACTCTTGTGGTTCATTTCGCGTGGTTGATTTCGTCAATACCTGATCATTCTCGTACAAAGTGTCAAGGTCGCCCGTTCCTATGAGCTTCCGCACTCGTTCGTACGAGAGTCCAATCCTATAGTTGAAATCTCCAAGGAAGATAATGGTGTCGTGGTCCTCAATAGACCGATCCCTCAGGAACCGAAGGCCCTGGCTGATGGTCCGGTAGTCTCTGTTTCTCTCTTCATAGTTGGCAAAGCCAGCCGCGAGATGCGCAGTTACGAAACAGATGCTGGTGTCAGCCCAGTCCATGCGAATTCCCACGGCCCCTTTGTTGCCCGCCATCCCGGAGAGACCTGTCTGCGTGGGATTCAGTCCAAGCCTGGGTGGCATCGTCGCTCACACGAACGGATACGCTCACCTTCTGGACGCTGCCTTCGACATCCTTGATATCACCAAGGGAGCTTGTCTTCACAAAGACAAGAAGGGCCGCTCCCACAAGCTGCCCACTGCGGAGAAGCACATATTCTTCTCTCCCTTGCTTACGTGAGTTCGAATTGAGAGTATTTTTCACAGCAGCCTCCCATGTCTTCCGTCTTGCTGGATCGGTCGACATGATCTGCTGAGGGCTGAGCTCCACGATTTCTTGGAACCCAACCGCGACAACATCCGGTTGCCCTTGCAAAGCACTGGCCTCTGGGCATAACCAAGCAGATAGATCCTCAGTGACGCCATGACTCTTTCCATTAAGGTTGAATGAGCCCACCCTTATGTGGACAGACTTCGAAGATGAGAACTCGGAGGACCTGCGCATCATAAGTAGGTATGCAGAGGGCGTAGCTTGTACGAACCTTCTAACCAGCTCGCTCGTAACGTAGTCGTTGATTGGATCAAATAAATGGACGGGTGTTTGGCCAACGAGACGACCCTTCATAATAACTATTCAGACCGGATCCGCCTTTGAGAATAGGAAGGCCTACCAGTAGAATATCGATGGTGTTCTGTCTCCCTTTGTCGGCGAAATTGTTGATGTACATCCGTGTTGCGCTCTTTCGCGCGTCTGCAATAGCCCCCGCCAGTGACATCTTTCCGTGCCTGGTAAAGGATGATTTGAGTGCCCCCGTGCCCGCATATATCTTGGAAAGAGACTGTACACGCAGATGTCAGCCACTTCTTGCATTCGCCGTCTTGAGAAAATCGTACATCACCGCTGTCGGCCCATAGACTAGAGTGCCTCATCCAGAAGTCTCCAGATGCCCGCTCTCCTCGATGGGCTAAGAACGACTCGAGTGCCATTTGACTTATAATGGTCTGTACCAGATTGGTTCGGTCGAGACAGTCCAGACAGTTCGTTCGAAAGATTCCTTCCTGCTGCAAGATAACGACAGATTTTCGAGCGTTGTGACCCGCTCCTGAAGCTAAGCTGTTGACACTGTCGTCGATATCTTCAGATAAATAATACGCAAAGCCCTCCGCGGATGGCTCGATCAAGTCTCGAACCACGCTTGCGGCTTCGTACCCACCCGGTCCCTTAGTCTCGGCGTGAAAATCGAATTCAGTTTCTTTTAAGAGTTGATGATCTGTTGACACGCCTTTCACAGTGTCACGGTTTAGCGGGCTTTGACGCACATGGTAACGATATCGATTCGTTAATTCGGCTTCTCCAGGCTTCGATTCACTCAGTAAATTCAGTATATGAACCACTCCATATCTTATTTCAAGCATCTCGAAATGCTTGTCAAAGGCTGGCTGCGTGGCTTCCGGAGATCTTGTTATCTGTATCTTTTGCTGACCGGGAATCATACCAGGTGTCTGCTCCCAAAAGACAGGCACCGATCCCCTGACCTGAGAGTAAGAAAAGCAGATGCCAGGGCTCCAGAAAACTGTCTCAGTTTCCACAAAATTCGCCACGTTACCAAGATCATCCAGACCACGAGCATTGAATCTTGTACCAGCCCTGCGGCACGACAAACGGGATATGAGAGTAAGGGTGGATGGTAGACCGGTTTGGGTTCGACGGACCGGCGAGGCAGATGCCGGCACAGTGATCGTTTGAGCAAAGCCCCTTATCGCTGACATCAGTATTCTAGAAGAGTCAAGGGCAGCTCTTTCGTGGCTGGACAGGCGTGAGCGGAATTTAGCAAGGGGACTAATCATGTATGAATTCCATAGAAAGTCCTCGTCGAGACTGCCTACATCAAAGGCAGATGTGTCACCAGACCTGCCACAGGCTTAGCATTATGGGAGACTCTATGGCACGTCGTCGCTCACCGATGTTGGAGACATTTGGTGACATCAAAATCTACACTGTAATAAAAAGTGCCGCTGCTCAAGAGCTTCTTCAACGCGAGGCAAGGATGCTCAAGTGGAGGCTCCCGGTGCTCACGGCCATGAGACCGTTCATGTCCATCTGGCGAGACGTACTCCGTAGAATAAGGATTGATCTCATCATTGAGTACGTGATCATAGTCAGCTCGATTCAAACAATCTTGGATATCTATCAGCGAGACGACATATCTTGTAGGGAGGGTATCGACTCACAAAACTCCACAGACGAGATTCTTTGCACCGTTTCCCCAGGCCGGACGGTTGCAACTCGAGCAGCACTACTGACAACACACAGAAAGACATCGTCATTGATCGTGATCAGGCCCAGCGTTCCTTGAACGGCTGACAGGCTTAAGGTCTTATAGTCTTCAAGATTGATGGCGTCCAAGGCCGAGAACTCTACCATACACCGGGGTACAGCTACATTGTTGATCGAACCTCGAGACTGAGCGCTTGGGCTTGAATGCAACGGCCCGTGTAAGGATGGATCTGCATTAGACGGACTGTGCCGAAATACAAGCGCGTGTGAGCCCGTTACAAGAGCTATCGATCGTTGAGGCTGGTCGCGTAGGTGGATCCGAACTGACATGCTTTCGTCGTTAATATCACGCAACTTTGTAGGTCCTGTACGGACTCTGTCTTCTTCCACTTCCTGGTCATTCGTAACGCGGTATCTATAGACGCCAATTTGTCTCTACGAGCTTGTGTATGGGATACCAACAAATGTTTCGATTTGTCCTGCAACTCCAGTCGCTGATTAAACTATATGAATGGCCACCAGAAGGACGACAGATGATACACGTAACACGGCATGTGTAACAGTAAGAAGCTAAAAATTAAAGAACCAAGATCAATTCTCCATCATCAATACTTTCTCATCTAACATGATCGTGTCTTCAGGCTATCTTCAGCAATGTTTTCCTTCATTTCCAAACGTACTCCATCAGTTCGGCCTCTGATCTGTCAAATATAGCAAACCCCACACATTTTGATTTCAAGCTCCCCATGCGAAACCTATATCGGACCTTTGAGCAGTCTGGCTACCCAGCTTATGTTAAGTCTACACAACCACCAGTCTCGTCTTCTCAAGAAGAGGCAGCACGGAAAAGAACAGTTGGCATGAATCGTTTGGCACTCTACTGCTGAGAGTTGCCGATCTAACAATCCTTCAAACCGCCAGAGGTGCTGTGACTGTGATCAAGTACGGGCGGTGGTTCCTGACAGTGGCACATCGAGATCTTTGTTGCGACCTAGGAGCACAACTAAAAGCTCGTTGCTTGTGGAGATATAGGCCGCCTCAAGAGCTTGCGTATGTTCCATGATTTGGGTTTCTATTGCAGCTCGCCGTTTGATCAAGAGGGATAGTCTGTCAAATTGAACTTCGTGGAGGCTTAACCTAATATCATCTTAGATCAAAGTTGTCACACAAGTACGTGCACTGTTGAGACCGACATCTTTCCCTTATGGGTCTCGCAGAGGCTGGTGGCGGCTGCTCGTGCCTTTTCAACTTCGCTTGTATATTCTGTTGAAATTGCGTGACGGCGGGCCTCGCGGCGGTTTCTGACCTTCGGACAGGTGAGTAAATCATTAAAAGAGTAAGTCCATTTTCCGCCTTCGCAATTGCGAACTTTAAGGGACTGTCGGTACATACAGCACTCTTCATGCTTTCAATCATCTGGGATAGGTCCATCTCGTCCGGGTTCTGAGATCTCGGAGGACCATCCTCTTGCATTCTCTTTCCTTCGTTTCCAGACGACGACCTGCGTTCTTTCCCTGAACGTAATACCCTTGGACTTGTGACTGCGCTTTCACTTGGTAGCATTATTGCGGAACCCCTAGGTGCACTCTGTAGCATCAGAAACAACAAACTCAACAAGAAAAGTGATAGGTGAAGGCTTTCAGGTATTGTGTTGGCTAATCACAGATATTCCGTTTGTTAAGCCCGTATTGCAAATTAGGGCAGTGGATATTCGCGTGCGAGCAGGAAGGATTAACCGAGACTACCAGTCGTTACCGGAGCCTCACGGGTAAGTTTTAACGACATATGTTACCTGTACATAACCCTCTAAGCTACTTTAAATGACTCCGGTGTGAAAATTCAATCTGCTTTAAGCTGCTTCAGCAACGTCATGGGTCTCTCAGGTCCGAGAAAGTAAGTCTGAATAGCACGCGCAATGGGTGCCTTATCCATACAGAGATATGCTGAGTTAACATTGTAGGCGCACAAAGATTTCACATGACCCCAATAACACCAGCTGGACACGCTCCGTTGATACCTTTGGACATAAGATACTCTCAGCACATGGCTGGTGCCCTGGAGATCTCCTAGGAGCTAAAGACGCACGTCACGCTGAACATTACACAAGTGCAAACGCTTCACACATTCGGGTAGCATTAAAGGATGACAACCTTGGACTAGGCGCCAAGCGCGGAAGCGGACAAGTAGAAGGTCATTGCACGGGTTTGGACGCTTTCCAAGGCTTGTTGGGAAGGCTCAATGGAAAGAGCGAAGGCGAACTACAAAAAGAGCAAGAATCGCGCGATACTGTGAAGCGAGCAATCTATACAGAGAGCCGATGGGGTTCTATTAGATTTGTAGCAGGAGGCCTATTGGTCGGCGACAAGCTACAGCCAATCGCAATTGCCCGGCCAGCAAATGTTGGAGCCTCTCCATTACAGGGGGAGAAGAAAACGCCCGCAGTGGAGACAAGGCGGGAACAGATCGCTCTCATGCCCAAAGCTGAACCACCACGAGCAGGAAAGGACGAGGCACGAAAGGAGAAGAAAAAGAGGAAAAAGGTGTCAAGGCTAGAAGTCGTAGGTAGCCACGAAGATATCGTGGAACTCGGTTCAACAGATGACGACGCTATGGTGGATGTTCCGAGTGGTGTCGTGGAGGAGTTCACTGCTACACTGTCTGTGACAAGCTCTCAGCAACTGCAGTCCTCAGGAGAGGTTGACTCTCAGGAAAGTCAAGAAAGGCTAAAGCGAAGGCGCTCCAAATCCGAGCGCAAGGCAGGGAAAGATGCTAAGAGGCGGAGAAAGGAGGAGGCTGGAGTGTCATCCGCAGCTACCTCTCGTGGGGGCCCATCCGAGTCTAGTCAGAAAGCAAGTCCTGCTGCCAGCAATGAGCCGCCAGACCGTACTGTAATAGTGCCTGTTTCAGCGCCTGCCATGTTTTCCGGAGGCAGGCATGCCGTCAGAAGTAGATATATACAGCAAAAGAAATTAGCGCTGATTGACTCGAAGGCACTCAATGAGGTTGGTTCCAAATTCACGTTGAGAAACGATCTACACAGCTAAGCCGTCACAGATTCTTATGGTTAGGTCATGATTGCTACGAATCTCAGCAATATGGACGGAGTATATTGTTTGAAAATAGAGGCTTATCATTCCCGCAATGTTGTCGGGTATGTGCAAGATAGCACGGCCAATTAATTAGGTTATGCGCAGGATACTTTGAGTGTCATGCTACCATGGTGAATTTCCAACAATGCCACGGCAGGATTCACACAGTGCTGTCGCCGGTGTGAATTATTGCCAATGGAGCGGAGGGTATGCTCCTGTGAAGCTACCTTATAATCCTGGAACACCTTTCAGTATTGCAAACCCTGATCATGCCCTTCATTGAGTCCCCTATCCATACGCCTTAGGCTGTCACATCCTGAAGTGGCTCTGTGTCAGTATCAAAGTGAGTCTTGCCCGAGTTATACTTCTTTAGTTTGGAGCGACACTGTACTGATCATCGAACACTACCTGGAGTTTTCTGCTCCCATGCAACCTTTCCTAATATTTGTGGACAGAAACTCACGGTGAATTTATTTGCATGCCTTGGAATCTCAGCACATGACTGTACTGCGACCTTTCCGCTTCAGCGATCATCACATTTAGTTACGTTCGCTCGTTCTACGTCGTTGCGTTCGTGCACACTACTTTGGCCGCCACGGATAAACCGCCATGGAGATTCGCGTGGGGTCCGAACTGGAGGGTCTTGAGAATGAAGACCAATACGAACTTGATTCGACAATGCTTCAAGTAGTCACAGATCAACATCCTATCGAGAACATCCGCAACGTTGACTGGGAAGACCCAGCTCTTAATTGCTATGCAAAGTCCTGGGGCTTTCCAAATCTTGTTACTTTATCCGAATCAAAACGACGAAACGTTACTTCGGTCGAGATGAACGATTCTGGTGCTGGCCCAGAGGGTCAAGGATGGGCTGTGCGGTGGCCGCTCTCCCTCGAAGATTGGGATCGTGAGCAAAAGCTTACGCTTGGAGACCTTCCATATCATCTAGAGACACGTCACACTGAAGTTAGGGTTGATGACCGGAATCAGATATTGTCAGTCCTCTATGAAAATTGACGCTGCCCTATGAAAACACCGAACTGAGCTGCGTATTTATAGGCACCCCGAGCTCCTGCCACACTCTCCGCCTAACTTTTCATTGGAGGCAGGCAGTCCCCAATGGATGGAACCAATTTCGGGTGTTGCAGCAGCGGAGTCGTCGTTAGAGACCAATACCATACATTTTCCACAACCATTTCACCATGAGTACTGGAACCCAACAGCCGTTAGTCCATCCATTCCCCTTCTCTTTGACGCAGTCATGATATCGAGGCTGCCACCAGGCGTCAAAACCCAAGCTCTTCGGAACATGCCAATGAACCAAATCACTGCCATTCCCTCCTTCTGCTTCCTTTGGGTTGAAGATATTACAGAAATGGAACTCTGCGGTGAGATCCTGAAGGCATGGGGCTTTCGAGTTGCGGAAGACATTGTTATTTATGATGCAAGCATCTTCCGCAGCAAGACCGACGACAAGCGAGATGGAGGCGACATTCAAGGACGGCCAACATCTGGGGGAGATACTGGTTGTGACGGGTGTGAACCTGGAAATCTCACTGTAGCTGAATTGCTTTTAAGCCTCGGGCTTGAGGAAGAGGACGATAGAAACTTCGTCTCACCCGCGCACTTCTGTGCAAACTCCAGGTCCTCTGAATTCTCTACCAACCAACGAGATTCAATATCTCCTCACACGGATACAGTGCTGTCATTAGATCCACCCGCAAACGTTTTTCGAAGAACTGCACGTCACTGCCTTATGGGTGTCAAGGGGACAGTGAAAAGGTCGACACAAAAGTATAGAGAGACCATCTTATAGATTGCTGACATCTCTGCCGCAGGTCCACTGATGATGCTACTATACACTGCAACATTGACTCGGATGTTCTACTCTGCAAGGGTACGAAAGATCGTCTTCGCGAGGGACTTATACTAATCCGTCTCATTAGATTCACGAGCAACTGAAGACGAAATACTCGAGCTCATCGAATCCTTCACTCTTGGACGTCGCCGTTTGCATCTGTTCGGTGATGATGGGTCGAGGCGACGAGGGTGGTTAACTATGGGCCTAGATATCTCGAAGACTACGCTTGACGCACAGACCTGGCTGAATGGAATGCAAGATGGATATCTGGTCAGGACGACAACGGCGATAGAAAATTTGAGACCTAAGTCTCCATCAAGCGGTTCTTTCGAGGGGAGAATATCGGTCACCAGCTCTCAATGATCTGCGAGTGCAGGCATATCCCTCACCGCAATTCTTAACGTCCGTTATTCTTGCCTTGAGCAAATGATCATAGTATGATCGGCATAGCCTTACGGAAGACCTAGCATCCTGATACCTTCATACATGCAGATGTGGGAAGTGGGAAAATTCGGCAAAGAACGTGGCAGTCCACAAGCGAGGGGGATTTTATTGAGGGCTTGAAAGCTTGGGGGTTCCTGCGACGAACAAGACCGAAGAAAGTTGAATGTATAACGAAGGACTTCATGTGCAGGTCTCGGTATCGTAGGTCCTATGATGTGACGCTTGCTCAAAGACCGACATCCATTAGATATTTCTTCCGCAGCTTTTTTACAAGGTCAGCGCCAAAGGTCAGTTCGAGTTAGCTGCTTCTTCGCAAAAAAATGAAAGACTCAGTAAGCCGTGAAGTGTTAAGCACGCTTGGCCATGCATCCTCCCGCAGCATGGTTGTAATCTTACCTTACTGTACGAGGGTTGCAATACAGGTAGCAGAGCCGCAAACATTCGACCACTACGTACCCCGGACTCGCTTCTGGAAGGCGGGGATGACATCTCGAACATGGAACGTTCCGCTTCATCATGTACTCGCTGCCCGCAGCTCGTCATCCGGGCTGGTACAGTAACCACAATAATGCAGTTATTCTCAGCTCTCAAGCAGCTTGTTTACCTATCTCTAATGTGGACCGGGGATGCTCACCCAACTACTACCCAGACCCCAATAGGGTACCCTCTCAGTGCGAATCGCAACATAACCGTTGAGTTGTTTGCCGAACTCGAAGAGTTAGCGCGCATCGTGGACATCTCCTACTGCGTGGGCACCACAGGAATTCAAAAGCCGTTCCTGTGCGCAAGTCGATGTCAGGACTTTGAAGGATTCGAGCTTGTGACGGTAAGAAAGTCATAAGCGCCAAGCGTGTCGAAGTATCTCAACTAACATTCATCAGACCTGGAATACCGGCCCCCTGCTCTCCGACTCTTGTGGATATGTTGTGCTTTCTCACCCTCCATCAACTCGACGGATCATAGTTGCTTTTCGCGGAACGTACTCGATAGCCAACACCATCGTTGACCTATCCACCATACCACAGGAGTATCTTCCATATCCAACAGATGGACATGACCACAAGTGTACCGACTGCACGGTCCACGCGGGCTTCCTAGCGTCGTGGAAGCACACACGACCGCACGTCATACCTCATATGGAAGAACTCGTCGCCAAGTATCGAGATTATCAAGTCACGCTTGTTGGCCACTCACTCGGTGGAGCCGTTGCGGCGCTTGCAGGCTTGGAGTTCCAGGCGCGTGGATGGAGACCCCAGGTGACGACCTTTGGCGAGCCGCGCATCGGCAATCAAGCGTTGATGGAATACATGGATGATCGCTTCGAGCTTGGGAAGGAGGCATGGAACAACAGCACATACAAACGAGTAACGCACGTAGATGATCCAGTTCCGCTCCTGCCACTACGGGAATGGGGTTACCGGATGCATGCGGGAGAGGTGTACATCTCCAAGGCGGACCTTCCACCATCCGTGACGGATCTTCAGCACTGTTCAGGCGACGAGGATCCCCGCTGCATCGCTGGCGCCGAATCAACGACGATGCCAGGCGGGCGGGGTCGAAGAAGGTGGGCGGTACCTGGGCGATACCGGCTGTGGGAGTTGTTCTTTGCGCACCGAGACTACTTCTGGAGATTGGGACTCTGCATCCCAGGAGGGGATCCATTCAACTGGAATCGAGAGTATCCCCATCTTTTGCCAGGGAGGTAGAGATTCAACCCCATCTCGGAACCGAAGTGTGGCAGTGTTTTTGAGCGTCGCGCCGCATGGCGTTGGAGGAGTTCGGAATACAAACCGATTTTGACGGACACTTATGTTATTAGTAACACCTAACCTACTCGTACCTTACCTTACCTTACCTTACCTTATCTTCTGGATCGACAAGTTCCAAGAGAGACGCGAAATCATGTGATATTATCTTGGTTTCAGGAGGTCCAGCGGGTTTACGGCAGCCAAATTTAGCGTTGGTTAATGCGGTTCGGTCAATGAAATTTCCCCCCCCCCGGTCCGGCGAAACGCCATAGACTGGCCTGCAGGTCATCTGTCAGGCACCAAAACTCTCCTTGACACCGAAAAGTCCAGAAGTCATCCAATCGGGAGATTCCGAACAATGTCCATGGTGGCTTCTTTCGTGTACAGATAACGTCAGTGCAGTACCTACTTAGGTAAAGGTAGTTTGCGAGTGATGAGTTGAGAAGGGTTCGCTTGATACTACAGTAGTTACCTTAAGGTAGTCTTGCGATCGTCCTTCATCCAATTAATTTAACTACTAGGTACTTTATCACAGCAGGTTGTGTACCTTAGGGTAAGTTATGGCTAAGTTACCCAGAAGAGTGGACTCATGAGTAACTGACTTAACATTACCTTACCTAGGGGGGTGTGTTGAACTGGTGGCTGAGAGTTATTATTCGGAAATGTCTGAACCATGTCCATTTATTTAGATTGGCAGTTCACACATCACACTTACTTGCCTTACCCCTCACCATTAAGATTGGCTTTTCCTTACATGCTGAACTTCTTCTTCTACTTCTGAACTGGTCTGTCGACATTTGACGTTAAGCTATCATCATCATTATTATTATCATTTGATCTAGGTCTTTGTCGAACCTTGGAAGGAAAAGTTCTGGATGTCTCCTGTCAGGGGACGCACCGTGCCCGTACCTTACTTAAGGTACCTTAGTAACTAAGGTAGTCACTAAGGTAAGGTAGTCACTAAGGTAGTCAGTAAGTTAGT
>QQTW01001045.1_pt1 | contig 18842 bp, 16 predicted proteins | sample 1904831 | NCBI WGS metagenome assembly QQTW01 (sample SAMN09435610, study PRJNA476489) | Subsurface metagenome, whole genome shotgun sequencing project. | reverse complement strand
CCCCCACTCCCTACTCCCTACTCCCTACTCCCTACTCCCTACTCCCTACTCCCTAATATACAAAACTAACCCCCCTTCCCTACAGTTAGGAAAGAGGGATAAATTGATAATCCCAATTATTGCTAAAATATATAAATTTACTATTTAGCAACAATTTGAAGATTGATTTTAGCAGAAACTTCAGGATGCAGCTTAAGTTCTGCTTCATAAGTACCCAACGCACCAATATCGGGTAAGGAAATACTGCGTTTATCGACTTCCAAGTTGGCAACTTGCTTGATGATATCGGCAATATCTTGAGTTGTGACAGCACCGAAAATCGCTTGATTTTCACCAACCTGCATCGGAATGCTGTAGCTAGTGACTTGTTCCAACGTAGCTTTTTGTTCGAGTGCTTGTTGTTTAAGTTCAGCTTGACGTTGACGTTCAAGTTCCCGTCTGCGTTCAAATTGTTTAAGAATACCGGGAGTTGCGGGAGTTCCTAATTTTTTGGGAACTAGATAGTTACGTGCATAACCGGGGGCAACATCAACTAAATCGCCAAGCTTACCGAGTTTACTGACATCTTGGGTTAAAACTAATTGTACTCGTTTCGCCATTGTTTTCGTTTTCTCTCTTTACCTGTGAAATCGGAATATTCGAGGTGACAGCCAATTCGTTCGCTGTCACCCAAAAAGCTATATCATAGCCCAAAGCTTACAAATCCTAGCGCTTTGGGGAGTGCGATCGCAACCCCGAAGAGCCAAATTTTCCAATTATATAAGTCAGCAAAGCATCTTAACCCAAATCGCCAAAAAATACCTCACTCAATACCAGTATCCATCAGTACATAAAAATCTTAACCCTTAAAAAATCCCATCCCACCCACCAACCATACATCCGTTAAAAAATCCCATCCCACCCACCAACCATACATCCGTTGCCAATCTTCCCCCCCCACCAACCACATCAACCTTATGTTGGGTTACACTTCGTTCCACCCAACCTACAAAGATATATTTTATGATTTAGAAATGCTACATATCATTGAATACTTTAATTTACTTCCCAACCTGACACGAAACCACATTAAAAGCCGAACTACGAAGAGTTACCGCAGCAGTATAATCAACTAACGAAATATCACCATATTTATCCACAACCCAGCCTTGTGCTTCAATAATAGGAACTGCTTGAACCATAAAATCCCCCTTTCTGGCCCAATTTCGAGGAACTTGCACCTTCGGAGCAGTCTCCACATCCTCCCTTAAGGAAATCCAATCAGCTTGAACATTACTACTTCGTAACACCTCCCTCGGATTAGCAGGTAAACCACCACGTCCAGTCACAACAAATCGACTTTGGTTTGAAGCTATATTTTGCTGACAAGCTTGGGTTAATTTTGGTTCTTGTGGTTGCTGCTCAAGTTCAACTAATCCGCGACTCGTATCGATATCGAGAGTATTAATAATAACTGCACCGTTGAAATTAGGATTACTCTGGGAAATCGCCGTAATATCGCTGGTTGGTAGCTTCTGCGGGTCAAGTTGATTTGGGTCGCTAGTCCCCAATTGGTTTAAAATGTATTCTCGACTACGCGGTTCGATGCCCAAAAGAGCAGTAGCGTTGATTTCGACTCTACCACCAGTACCATCAAAAGCATTGGCAGTAATGTCGTTATTTTGACGGTCGGCAACAATGAAACCAGCGGGAGCTTTTATAGTAATATTGCCACCATCACCGATAGCTTGGATTTTACCTGCATTTGTTGAGATTTGGCTGTTGCGACGCATTACCACCAAATCTCGCACCTGTAAGTTAATATTTCCACCTTTACCTAAGTCGGTTTCAGATACAATTCTTCCTTGATTATCGAGGAGTATCGAACGAGCATTTACATTCAAGTTACCTGCTTGACCTAAATTGTATCTATCCCCCAGGTATTTGCTAACATCACCTTCGACTTCGCTGCTGAGGCTAATTTCTGCACCGTCGCGAATTATTAATTGTTCTGTATTTATTGTCAAACTTCCAGCATCTGCCGAACCAAGAGTTGATGCAGATAAGTTGCTACGTCTACCGTCGCTTAATTTTCCAATTAACTCGACCGACTTTGTGGCATTGATAGTCAAATTTCCAGCTTTTCCTGTAGCTGGTAATAAAAAATCATCACGCAGGACAGTTCCACTCGATTCGACTGAAACTACCCCCCCATTTTGAATACGCAATGTACCAGTATTAATAGTAAGGTTACCTGCATTACCGCTTGCAGATGCTCCACTAAATATTGAACTCAAATTCTCGGTTTTATCTGTGCCCACTACATCTACAGAATCGGAAGCATTTATAGTCAAATTTCCTCCTGTACCTCTACCACCCGTACCAGTTAAAATTTGCGCTCCATCTCGAATAGATAATTTATTGGCAGTAATTACGATATCTCCACCATTACCATCACCCACGTTCCCGTTTTGCAAGTAGGCAGAACCAACGAGTTCTACCAAGTTACCTTGCACTTGGATGCTACCACTTTTTTCTTCACCACTAGTTATGACAGTCGTTGTAAACTTAGAATCGTTAATGCGTCCAGTTAGTCGAATGTTATGAAAACTCAAAGCATTTTCATATCCCAAAACCCAACCTTCTTTAATTGGGTTTAAACTAACCGTACTATCACTACCAACACTTCCTAATTCGATTCTTCCAGATGCTGCGGTTAATCTTCCTTGTTCTAGTGTAATATCACCCCCTACTAGCGCTAAGGTTTTACCTGGTTGTACTTGCAAACCAACGGGTTTATTAAAGACAGTAGTTGCACCTTCTGGACTTGCTTGCGATTGATTTCGGATAGATGCAGATGTTGTTCCAAATTGCAACCCAGTCGGAACGCTAACTGTAAGTAAGGGTGTATTTTGGGGAGATGTAGCGCTAAATTTAGTCCCGTCAGCAAAATTTAAACTGCTAGCTGTGGTAGCAATGAACGAACCACCGATATTTAAAGATGCATTCTCACCGAAAATTATCCCGTTAGGATTTATGAGAAAAAGATTTGCGCTATCGTTAGCGCGAATCATACCATTGATGTTTGAGGTAGATTTCCCAGTAACTCGACTAATTATATTTTGAATATCTGGGGCGTTATTGAAGTGAGCAGTATTTCCAGTTAGTACAGAAAATTGCTCAAAACTGTGAAATAGATTAGTTCCTGCTTGGGTTCCACCTTCAATTTTTTGGATATTGTCAACGGTGATGATAATGCGAGAGTTATTTGGCAGGGTATTGTCAGGTGTAATTTGGGCTAATGCACAATCGGGAAAAAATACCAACGCTTGTGACAAAACTGCAATGGATACAATGCCTAAGTTTAAATTCAAGTTAAAACCTAGCTTCTCTAAGCGGTTCCAATAATTACCCATTATAAATTTTATACCTTCTACGCCAAATCGAAGTTACTTAATTACAGTCATGTAACACCATAAATAAGACTACATCAACTTGACGCATTTACAGCTATTTTCAGTTAATTGAACCACAGCACAGATTGTTGTAGGGGCACGGCAGTACCGTGCCCCTACGGTGTGGTATACTTACACTCGTAAACTGCTGTAAGTATAGAAAAACTAGGTTTCAATTCAAGAATTTGCTTTAAAAGTATAAAACAATACTACCATCGGACGCAAAGTCCATCTTTTATACAGCAACTTAGTAGTGTAAAATCAAAGCCAGGAATTTCTTTCAAAGCAGTCTGTACTTCTGGGTTACTAGAAGCGTCACTAGTTTGCTGCGCTTTGTGTAAATCAATAACAACTTTGAATTTTACGACTTCTTCCCCTGTTAAGCCGTAAGCTTTAAGAATATCGTTCACCTTGGAGTTATCCAAAGCTTTTATAAATTCTTGCCCAAGTTCATAGTCCAATTGCTGAATCTTGGTTGGATTCTCTGGTAGTTGTACCTCTCCGTAGCTGTCGTCTGATTGTAATTGTTCTAAAATCATGATTTTTCTCCTCAAGGTTTTGATAAGCGTGGTTGTGGAAGTAAGAAGCACTTCCACTTGAGTAAATATACAAGTGGTATTTGTTGAATTACGGAATTTAGTTTGACCGGACAGGATGCCGAAATCAAATTATGCAGTTGTGCAAATACAAGCGATTTAATTGGCGTTAATAACAACATATTTATGTTCAAAAAAACGACAATACCCATAAAATTATTGAAGCGCAGAACCAAATCATCGTCATTCGATTCAATGTAAAATATATCACATGAAAGTCCTGATTATCTTCTTCGTTTCAATCGATAAACACTTTTATCATGCCCAATTTAAATTACTCTAAAAGCCATATTTACAAGACTCTTAGCTGCTTGCATATGGTTATTGTTGCTGCCATAGTAATTCAAGCAGAACCACTTAAAGCCCAAGTCCCAACCGCAACACCAGCACCTAGTCAAGAACAGATTCAAACCCCAGTAATCCAACCGAGACAGCGGGATACAAAGCCGCCTTCGAGTCAGCCTTTACCGGAATTACCGATAACACCTTTACCACCACTCGACCAGTTATTGCCTCCACCTAGTAATACCTCACCGACTGCACCCCAAGAAGCCCCATCCGAAGATGTTCCGCAAACGATAACAATATCAAAATTTAATGTTACAGGCAGCACAGTCTTCAGTGCTGAAGACTTTGCTAAAATTAGCGAGAAGTATACAAAGCGTCTCATTAGCATTGCCGAATTGTTTGAACTTCGTTCGGAAATTACTAACTTATATGTAAGTAATGGATACATCACCAGCGGAGCGTATATTCCACCGCAAAAGCTTCAAGGTGGTGTAGTAGAAATTCGGGTGCTTGAGGGAACTCTTGAAGAAATTAAGGTAAATGGTACGCGCAGATTGAACCCCGGTTACGTGCGGAGTCGGTTGGAGATAGCCACAAGAAAACCATTGAACCGCGATCGCTTGCTGGAAGCTTTGCAAATACTCCAACTCAATCCATTAATCCAAAATCTCTCTGCCGAATTAGCAGCTGGGACAAGTCCGGGTTCGAGTACGCTGGAAGTACAAATCCGCGAGACAAAAACCTTTAACACGCAGTTTGTTCTTGATAACGGACGTTCGCCCAGTGTAGGCAGTTTTCGCCGTCAGGTACAAGTCAGCGAAGCGAATTTATTGGGATTTGGTGACAGTATCTTTGCATCTTATACCAACACTGACGGTAGTAATGCTTACGATTTTAACTATACGTTGCCAATTAATCCGCGCAACGGCTCATTTTCACTTAGCTTGGGCAGTTCCGATAATAACGTAATTGAACGTCCGTTTAATAACCTCGATATTCAGTCGTACTCAAAGTATTACGAATTGACGCTGCGGCAACCAGTTTTGCAAAAACCCAATCAAGAATTGGCGGTGGGGATGTCGCTAACTCGACGTGAAAGCAAAGCCAGCTTGTTGAATGGTCAGATTCCCTTTCCAGCAATCGGTGCAGACGAAGAAGGCAGAACCGGCGTTACAGCACTGCGATTTTTCCAAGAATGGACGCAACGCGACAGCAGACAAGTATTTGCAGCGCGATCGCAATTTAGTATCGGACTCGATGCGCTCAATTCGACAATTAATTCCGCTTCTCCCGATAGTAGTTTTTATGCTTGGCGCGGACAAGCTCAATGGGTGAGATTACTTGCTCGCGATACATTAATGTTAATTCGTGGCGACTTACAAATTGCCGACCGACCGCTCGTTCCGTTAGAACAGTTCGGTTTAGGAGGATTGCAAAGCGTGCGCGGTTATCGTCAGGATGCGTTGCTGACTGATAATGGATTTTTTGCCAGCGCTGAAGTGCGTTTACCGATTTGGCGGCAAACGCGATCGCAAGCATTATTACAGGTTGTACCATTTGTAGATGTAGGTACGGCTTGGAATCGTGGCAACAGTCAGAACGTGGAAACTAATACTTTGCTTTCGACTGGTTTGGGTTTGCGGTTGCAGTTAGGTAGTCAATTGAATGCACAGTTTGATTGGGGGATTCCTTTAATTACGCTTGATTCGAGGAAAAGTACTTGGCAAGAAAATGGCTTGTATTTTTCTATAGTTTATAGTCTTTTTTAGGATCGGGATTAGGGAGTAGGGAGTAGGGAGTAGGGGAGAGGGTTTTGGATAATTTTACGTTTCGTTCCATACCTCGTTTTTTCAGCACCTACCTACTTAGGCAATACCAATTTAAAAAAGAATAATTTGTAGGGGCGGGGTCTCCCCGCCCTCTCGCAATCATTAGTATAATCGGGCAAAATTAGGAGTATAATTTTGGATTTTAGATTTTGGATTAGTCAATTTAAAAGTTTTAATAAAATTCATAATTTTAGAAAATTTACTCTAGTTTTACACATCCCCAAGACGAAGCGTGCAATGTTTTTGGCATTCATTTTAGGAACTTATTTAATATCTGGATTTGCTTTACCAAGTTTGGCAAAATTGCCTTTATCTCAAGTAGCAAATCAAAAATATATAACTCAAGCAGAATCTAAAATTGATGAGGGGAAGACTTTATACGATGCAGGGAGATTTTCTGAAGCCGTACAAGTGCTGCAACAAGTAGTGCGAGAATATCAGCAACAGGGCGATACTTTAAAGCAAGCTGCGGCTTTAAGTAACTTATCACTAGCATATCAGCAGCTTGGTGCGTGGACAGATGCAAAGCGAGCAATCGCTGAAAGTTTGAAATTACAAGGATTTAGAGATGGGGGAGATAGGGAGGTAGGGGGAGATGGGGAGGTAGGGAGAAATTCATTACCGACTTCTCCTACTCCCTACTCCCTCCTCCCTACTCCCTCAACTCCTCAAAATCGTAAAATCCTAGCGCAAACTTTAGTAATTCAAGGACGTTTATTCTTAGCAACGGGACAAACAGAGGAAGCGCTCCAAAATTGGCGGTTGGCAGAAAAGATTTTCGATGAAGCGGGTGAGACGAGTGGTGTTGTGTCAGCGCGGTTAAATCAAGCGCAAGCATTGCAAATTCTTGGTTCGTATCGTAGTGCTGTTAAAATTCTCGAACAGGTAAATGATATATTGCGATCGCCTAATTCCCCTCATGAACCATCGCAACCAAACTCAACTCAAAAAATAGTCGGATTGCGATCGCTTGGTGATGCTTTACATTTAATTGGCGATTTAGAAAAGTCGCACGCAGTGTTACAAAAAAGTTTAGAATTAGCCCAAAATTTACGTATATCTGAGGAAATTAGCGCTAGCTTATTCAGCTTGGGTAACAACGCTCGCGCCCGCCAAAAACCTCAAGATGCAATTGATTTTTACCAGCAAGCCGCAAAACAATCCCCTTCACCTCTAACCACAGTCCAAATACAACTCAATCACCTCAGCTTACTCATCGAAACTAAAAGATACACTCACCAAGCTCTGATTCCAGCAATTCAATCCCAACTAAACCAACTTCCCCCCAGTCGCGCCACTATCTACGCACGCATCAACTTTGCCCAAAGCTTGACGAAACTGGAAGAGGGGGACAAGGGGGACAAGAGGAAAGCTTCTCCCTTGTCTCCCCCCTCCCCCTCTTCCCTCCTCGCTACGGCTATCCAGCAAGCCCGTACTATCGGCGATAAGCGGGCAGAAGCTTATGGATTGGGAGAGTTAGGAAAGTTGTATGAAAAAACACAACAATTTCGAGAAGCTCGGCAATTAACTGAGCAAGCATTGATTTTAGCTCAGGCGGCGAACGCTAATGAAATTACGTACCAGTTGGAATGGGAACTCGGTAAAATATTGAAAGTGCAAGGAGATATACCGAAGGCTCAAGCATCATACGACGCTGCAATCGAGACATTGCGATCGCTTCGTAGCGACTTGGTTGCAGTTAACCAAGATGTACAATTTAACTTTCGTGAAAGTGTCGAACCGATTTACCGCGAATCGGTGGCATTATTATTGTATCAACAAGGGCAACCTGACGAAAAAACCTTGGACAAAGCGCGTCAGCAGATCGAAGCACTGCAACTTGCCGAACTCGATAACTTTTTCCGCGAAGCTTGCTTGCAAGGAAAAAAAGTGCTTTTAGATAAAATTGTAGAACGCGAACGCACTTCATCTGCAATCCTTTATCCAATTATTCTTGCCGACTCCCTCCAAGTTATCGTTAAAATTCCCAAACACCCGTTACAGCTTTACACCACTAAAATAAAGGATACCGAAGTCGAAAAAATTATTACTCAACTGCGAAGCGATTTAATCGACCCGTCAGCACTACAAGATTTAAAAACACAATCCCAAAAAGTCTATAGCTGGCTAATTAAACCTATCGAGTCAGAACTAGCTAAAAGCGAAGTTGATACTCTCGTGTTTGTACTCGATGGTCAGTTGCGAAACATACCAATGGCAGCACTACACGACGGGAAAAATTACTTAGTTGAAAAATATGCCGTTGCCCTTAGCGCTGGCTTGCAACTCCTCGACCCCAAACCCCTCGTTAAGGAAAAACTCAATGCCCTCACTGCTGGATTAACCCAACCCCCGGCAAACTATGCTAACTTTGCACCGTTACCCGCCATCAAATCGGAATTTGACCTCATTGCCAAAGCCGGCGTTACCACAACTACCCTTATTGACCAACAATTTACTAGCAAGGCATTAGAACGTAAAGTCAACGATGCACCCTTCAATGTCGTCCATCTCGCCACCCACGGTAAATTTAGTTCGCGTGCCAATGATACTTATATTTTGGCAGCCGACGGACCAATTAACGTCAAACAATTCAGCAGTTTACTTCAAAGCCGCGACGAAACGCGACCCGAAGCTATACAGTTATTAGTTTTGAGTGCTTGCCAAACAGCCGTTGGCGATCAACGCGCTGCCCTTGGACTTGCTGGTATAGCAATTCGTGCCGGCGCACGCAGCACAGTTGCGTCACTATGGCAAATTGACGACGAAGCAACCGCTATATTTATCGGTAGCTTTTACCAACACTTGAAGGACTCCAATATCAGTAAAGCCGAAGCACTTCGCCGCGCTCAATTAGAACTTCTCAGTCATCCTAACTACAATTCACCTAGTTATTGGTCGGCTTATGTATTGATTGGAAATTGGTTTTGATTGGGGAAAGGCTATAATTTCCTTTGTCTCTGCGCGAGATTTAATCATAGTAAAATTATAAATAGGCTTTAAATGGCTTAAGTGCAATCTCACTCAGCGACCAATTAAAACTTTTAGCTCCGAACAAAGTAAAATGTCAAACATCAATTATTGCACTTGGTGGCAATGATGCATCTTTAACACTGAGCTTCACTTACGAGGGGTATGGCGCGAGGATCGGTCATTTGATGTTCGCCGATGAGTTGAGTCTGGACAGAAGGCGGAATAATCTCGATTACCTCGGTCGTGGTGCCTTTGAGCTGGTGACGTAGCGATACCGAGTATGAATGGATCGCTGCCTTCGTCGCGCTGCCTTCTTTGTGAAAGGACTCAGCGAGTCCGCGACCAATCCCTGAACCGCCGCCAGTGATTAGAATGGTGTTTCCTGTAATTTGCATGGTAATCCTCTAAATTTTTCTGTTATTGAAATTAGTTTGAATTAAATAGATACACCCCCAGAGACTTCAATGCGTTGAGCATTCGCCCATTTGTTGTCTTCGGATAGTAATGATGCGATTTCACCCCCAATATCATCGCTTAAACTCGCAAAGAGTGCAACAGGTTTAATTGATGAAACTAACGGTTAAGGGAGTGCATCAACGCTTCAGGATAGCGAGTTCCGGCAGCCGCGTCGATCGGTACAATTGCTTCAATCTGTTGAAGTTCAGCAGCAGTCAACGCAATTTCCACCGCACCCACATTTTCGTGCAGCCGTATTTGACGTTTCATTCCGGGAATGGGGATGATGTCCTCGCCTTTTGCCAGCAACCAAGCAAGTGCAAGTTGGGCAGACGTACATTGCTTTTGAGCAGCGATTGCCTTGATTTTTTCGACTAGTTCTAAGTTGCGATAAAAATTCTCCCCTTGAAAGCGGGGACTGTGCCGCCGCCAATCTCCTGGTGGGAAGTTATCGGGAGATTGAAAGGCTCCCGTTAAGAATCCTCGTCCCAGTGGTGAGTAAGCAACTAAACTCGTTCCCAATTCTCGACAGACGGGCAACAGATCGGTTTCAGGCTCTCGCGTCCATAGACTGTATTCTGTTTGCAGCATGGCAATAGGATGCACCTGAGCTGCTCGGCGCAGGGTTGTAGCAGCCGCTTCTGAGAGTCCGGCATAGCGCACTTTGCCGTCAGTAATCAGGTCTGCGATCGCGCCAACCGTGTCCTCGATCGGTACATGCGGATCGATTCTCGCTGGATAGTACAGATCGATGTAGTCCACCCCCAAACGTTGCAAGCTATAAGCTAGAAAGTTCTGCACGGCAACCGGACGGCTATCTTCACCGTTAAAGTTGCCTTTGTGGTCGCGCAGTGCTCCGAACTTCACGGCAATAAATACTTTGTCACGGGGAACCCCTTTGAGTGCTTCTCGAATCAGCAATTCATTGTGACCCATGCCGTAAAAGTCGCCTGTGTCGAGAAAGTTAATTCCAAGATCGATCGCGGCTCGAATTGTCGCGATACTTTCAGCATCGCTTTGTCGATCGCCATAGAAGTCGGACATTCCCATGCAGCCCAATCCCAATGCTGAGACTTGCGCGTCTGCTGTTCCAAGTTTGCGGTATTTCATGATCTTGCTCCTTTGATTAACGAGGGAATCTAGTGATATTGATTCAGTTCATCATCCATTGCACGATTTCTTTGATTCAGACGCTTGAGTTTTGGAATTGCGATGACCATGACCGCGACAGCAACAAGCACTTGAACTGTAGCTGCCCAGTAAGGAGCGGACGGACTCACGGCTTGGTATAGCCAACCTGCCCACAGCGGCCCGATTACTTGCGCCAGTGCCATGACCGCAGCAATACTGCCTTGAACCCGCCCTTGTACATCCGCGCTCATGCTTTTTGACATCGCTCCGGTAAGGCAGGTCTGCACGAGCGGTTGTCCCATGCTATAGACCACCATTCCTCCATAAAGCAGTTGCAAAGCGCCTGTAATTGGAAATAGACCGATCAGAAAGAATCCAAATCCTGCGATCGATCCACCCACAATTGCCAGATGAATTTCCTGAAAACGTCGGAGTAGCAGCGGTAAAACGACAAGCTGAACTAAGACCACAATGATCCCGAAAGTGACCAATAAAGGAGAAATTTGCTCTGGAGTCCAATTGAGGCGATCGGCAAGCAAGCTCGGCAAGTTAGACGAAGGCACAATCACAATCGTCCAGAACAGCAGGAAACTTAGCAGTAGCAGTCGGAGTTGCGGAAATTGCAAAATATCACGCGTTTGAGTCAGGGGATTCAGGTGACTGAGCGGAAGGACTGTTGATCGCTGTGCAGGTAGCAAACTTTCCGGCATCGAGAAATAGCCCCAGATGGCAGCAAAAACGAGCAGTGCGATCAACACGTAGAGTGGCGCAACAGGGCTAATTCGTGAGACAAAACCACTCGTGGCTGGTCCAACAATAAACCCTGAGCCAATTGCAGCAGTGAGAAAAGCAAAGTAGCGAGTGCGATCGCTAGATTTGGTTGTATCTGCCACATAGGAAAAAGCGATGCCAATCCAACAGTCAGACACGCCTACGATCATCCAGCCAACAAACAGCACCCATAGTGCCCCACCGATCGCAAACATCGCAAAGCCAAGGACGGCACCGCACAAACTCACCAGCATGACCACTCGTCGCCCATAGCGATCGCTGATTGCTCCAACAATGGGCGCACTGAGGAATTGGGCGAAAGAATAGCTAGAAAACAACAGCCCGATGGTGAAGGCATTTCCACCGTATTGCTCGACTAAGGATGGCAAGATCGGACCAATGAGTCCGATATAAAACGTACTCAGAAATGCAGCCAAGAGAATGAATGGATGCAACCGACGGGGCGGTTCCGGCGGAGCTGCGCTTCGCGCTAATCGCTTAATATTCATTTCCTACTCTCTAATAAAGGATAGTTGAATCAAATGCCTTGATCGCAGGTCACTACACCTACGGGTTACGAGTCTGAAACATTGTGTCAGCATTCCCATTCTCGGCAGCGAAGCGTAGAGGCTTGCATCGCTCTACTACGACCTCTTCTACAGTTGGTTGGTTGGCGAGTATGTCCATCACCTCGGTAATGAACTCGTCGAGGGGCATGGCACGAGGATCGGTCATTTGATGTTCGCCGATGAGTTGCGTCTGGACATAAGGCGGAATAATCTCGATCACCTCGGTTGTGGTGCCTTTGAGCTGGTGGCGTAGCGATACCGAGTATGAATGAATCGCTGCCTTAGTCGCGCTGTAGGTTGGGGTCGCTGCGTTCGGGACAAAAGCCAGCCCAGACGAAACCGTTAGAATGGCAGAGTGCGGCTGGTTTTGCAGCAGCAGCAGGAGTGCCGCTGTTAGGCGAATGGGTCCAAGGAGGTTGGTGGTCACGATTGCCTCGGCATCCTCTAGATAATCTGGCGGCGATTTGAGGTCTTCTAGTTTCGAGATCCCAGCATTATTGATCAAAACATTCAGCCCTGGGTAGTCTTGAGCGACTTGCTGACTAAACGAACCGAGACCGTCTCGGTCATTGATATCCAGTAGCAGGGATTTCATGCCGGGATTGGCAGATGTCACCTCATCTAACGCCTGTTGTCGCCGACCAGAGATGATGACCTGACTACCTTTTTTGTGAAAGGACTCAGCGAGTCCGCGACCAATCCCCGATCCGCCGCCAGTGATTAGAATGGTGTTTCCTGTAATTTTCATGGTAATCCTCTAAATTTTTCCTGTTATTGAAATGATTTTGAATTAAACCGACTGACCACCCGAAACTTCAATTCTTTTGGTGTTCACCTATTTGTTGTCTTCAGAGAGCAAAGATGCAATTTCGTCCTCAATCTTATTGGGAACACCCACACGACCTACGTACCACCCCAAAAATCAGTGGCGATCGATCCAGAAGACACGACGTTCAGCAGATACTTTCTAGCGATCGCTTCCACGATGTTTCCTTAATTTCAATTAAGCCAAACTCAACCGATAAAGGACATGGATATTTTCTCGACAGGCTTGCTCATTTCTAAGTTTGAGAAAAGTCAATGGTAGGACTGTGGTCGAGTAGCAGGATTATATTGCTGTAACCCCGCCCCCTCAGAACCGGACGTGTAGTAGGGTAGGTAGCCAGCGAGTTACCATTACTGGTACTTGGACAACCACCCCCCTGGTAGAGTCGATGCGGGCTATTAAATTTACTACAAGGCGATGAAAGTATTAATTTTAACTACTTTTAAATCCAATAACGTTGAGAATATAGCTGTTGAAAAAGCCTGAAGTATAATTTATTCTTTAATTCGCGGATTATTAACGCGAATAATTTCTCATCAAATGATTAATATATCAAATCAATTATCACAAAACCAAGAAGATATAATTATACGTGCTGATTCTCTTGCAGCTTTAAGAGTATTCCAAGTAAAAAAGTGCCCAAACTGTCATGCTGACCGTAGGGAAGCATCTCAATACTTACCGTAGTCGATGGTTATCAAGCGGGATCATTTATTTTTTGGAACACTCTAATGTCAAATATTGACAAGAAGTGGTTCAAGTTATAAATAAACCCGTTTTGGCACAGTCCTGCCTCAATGGTCATGATTGAAAACAATTAGTCCGATAAGCTTTGCCGAAAGCTCAAAGGCGGCAGTTTAGTGTGTTTTTTGAAGAAACGGGAGAAGTGTCCTGCGTCCTTAAATCCTAAGCGAGCAGCAATTTCCTGTACTGATTCCGACGATCGCGCCAACATTGCCTTTGCCTCCGCGATCGTCTTCTCTGCAATCCAACTATTGACTGATTTACCTGTTTTGTATTTGATTACGGTGCTGAAATAGTTGGGATTTAAATACTGTGCCTGTGCATAGTCCTGCACTTGGAGAAGGCGATCGCATTTGCCAGTAAGTAGATCGCGAAAGTGCGCTTCAAGATTGCGCTTAAATGTCAGTGTGATCTTAGAGCTGGTTGAAGCTTCAGTCAGTGGATCGTATGCCTTCCAAAATCGCTCTTTGATTTTGAGTAGCAAGACTACCATTAAACATCCAATCACTTTATGCTTATAAGCAGAATCCGACTGATATTCATGCAACAACAGACCGCCTAAATCATCAAAGATTTGGAAAATTTCGCGATCGGGATAGTTCGGTGGCACAACTTCAGCGATCAGAAATGGAAATTCATTCAAAATATTCTCATGAACATATTGCTTCAAGAATGATTCTGAGAAGGTGATAATATAGCCTTTTAATGTTTCATTAACCTCGAATCCCTTCACATGACCCGGATTCGTAAAATAAATGATGTTGTCTCGAGTCACATAGGATTGGTCGTCAACGAGGTAGCGACCTCGCCCTTCGCGCAGAATTAAAACTGAGTAGAAGCTTGTCCGAAACAGTGGAGACTTAATTGGAAAGTCTGGAAAAAGCTCCTCATTCCGATGAATCGTAAAATCAACATCTTGCTCTAGCTTGCCGCCAAAGGAAGTATAAAGTTCAGACATCGAGTTGTATGTTTTAATTGTGTCATTCATTGGGGTAAAGGCGAGATACGCGCAAAAGTTATCACCAGCGTAAAGTTTTGTAACAATCCTGCTCAGAACGATAAATTCAACTGCTTTTCTAATGCTACTGGAATGGTGTCAAGATCGATCAGATAGTCACCAAACCGCTTGATATGGCTGGTTAAGTAAGGACTCAGAGCAGCTAAATCTTCCGGCTCCCAAAAAAACCTTCTTTTTTTAGCTGAAGTAAAACGTCACTTAGATCGACCACATTACGGAAAATCAGAGCATAACTTTTGCGCGTATCTCGGTGTAGTTTGCAACTTTAAAATGGTAATCACTTGGCGACGAGAGAATCAGTTAAAAATCTTGCTTAACTTCCTCAACGTAGTCAGAGAAGTTTCCAGGGGTAAATAAGCAGTCAACATAATAACTACTTCAAACCAAGCCTGCTCCCGTTGAGTGACTCGTGACAAACAATTTGCTGCTATTATCGCCCTTTTTGATGTGTCGCACGTAACAGGAAAACTGCTGTAATAGCAATATAATCCTGCTACCCGACCTCAGTCCTGCCATATACCACTCGGGAGATAAACAGGAATTTTACATTTAGATCAACCCGAATATGCTTAATCTTGTTACTCCTGCGTATTGTTCTAGCAGTAGTTGTTCAAATCTAGTTGTAAAATATGAGTCAGTGTAAATTAACACCCAACCATTACTAGGGGTAAAAGATATATTTGCTAAATTGTATCCTGTATTATGCGCTGCTATTATTACATCAATAGCCTGGAGTACACAGCTAACAACCACAAAATTTTCATCAAGTAGAAAAACGCCCTCACCGCGAAATTGACCTAATTCCGACTTTTCCAGAACTAATGAGGCTTAATCGACTATACAATATAGTTAATTTTGAAGATTTTTGAATAAGCGTCAATGGATACTAAAGCATTTAAGCGATCGCTGCAACATTCCGAAAATTATCACCGTCGTGGCTTCGGTTATCAAGAAGAAGTCGCCACTCAATTACAATCGGAATATCAAAGTAATTTAATTCAACAAATTCGCGACCGGAATTACATTTTAAAATGCGATGATGTGACAATTCGCCTCGCCGAAGCTTTCGGTTTTTGCTGGGGTGTGGAACGTGCGGTAGCAATGGCATATGAAACCCGCAAGCATTTCCCTACTGAAAGGATTTGGATTACGAATGAAATTATTCATAATCCTTCGGTTAATCAACGCTTGCGGGAAATGAATGTGCAATTTATTGCGGTGGAAGCTGGTCAAAAAGACTTTTCTGTGGTAAAAAGCGGCGATGTGGTAATTTTGCCTGCTTTTGGTGCTAGCGTTCAAGAAATGCAGCTACTCAACGATAAAGGCTGCAAAATTGTTGACACAACTTGCCCTTGGGTTTCTAAAGTTTGGAACACCGTTGAAAAGCATAAAAAAGGCGATTATACATCAATTATTCACGGTAAATATCAACACGAAGAAACGATTGCAACGAGTTCGTTTGCTGGCAAATATTTGATTGTTTTGAATATGAAACAAGCCGAATATGTTGCTAATTACATATTACATGGTGGCGACAGAAACGAATTTATAGTGAAATTTAGTAAATCTTACTCAGAAGGATTTGACCCCGATATCGATTTAGAACGAGTTGGTATTGCCAACCAAACTACCATGCTTAAGGGTGAAACCGAGCAGATTGGTAAGTTGTTTGAGAAGACAATGATGCAAAAATATGGTCCCCAAGTATTAAACGACCATTTTCAAAGCTTTAATACTATCTGCGATGCAACTCAAGAACGCCAAGATGCAATGTTTGGGTTAGTTGAAGAAAAACTCGATTTAATGATAGTAATTGGTGGTTTTAATTCATCGAATACAACACATTTGCAAGAGATTGCAGTTGAGAAGATTCCTTCATACCATATTGATTGTGTTGAACGAATTAGATCGAGGAACAATATCGAACACCGTTTGTTAAATGGACAATTACAAATTACAGAAAATTGGTTACCGGATGGAGAAATTGTTGTAGGTATAACTTCCGGTGCTTCGACCCCCGATAAGGTAGTTGAAGATATTATCGAGAGAATTTTTGAATTGAAAGCTATCGCAATGGTTTAGAGTTGTTAAGGGGTTGAATGTAAAAATATTTCTTCGCGTACTTTGCGTACTTTGTGGTTTAAACCACAAAGGTCACAAAGCACGCAAAGATAATAGAAAAAATTTACATTCCTGCCCAAATACCAGGAGAACCATCAGGAGATGCTATAGATGGACGAACAGTTTCGTACAAATCGGGATATTTACTAGCTAGTTCTGCTTCTGTTAGATTTGCACTCAGTACTGTACCATCTTCCGCTTTCACTGAATACTTCAATCCATCCCCATTATTTTTAATTAAAATAGTTCTATCGCGCATTTGTAGGCGAGTAACTATCGGTTTTTCCGATTCATTGGCGCGGGTTGAAGTTGTTACAAGTAGAGTAAATGCTACCAGTAACAACATTATAATTGGAATTTTACGCATACTGAGCATATAAAACATTCTCCATCTGTAGCCGATTCAATGGTGTTTTTTACGTAATTTCAACGATACGAAAATCGAATACCAAGTATTTAACTTTTCTTAATAACACGAATCCCGTGTTCTTGCAATACATCTAGGGGCACATGTTGCAATGCCGCTTCATGTGTTGCAGCCAAAACTATAGGTGGTGCAGTCCCCGCATCCATTGCTTCCTTCCAACGTGAAGCACACAAACACCAACAATCACCAGGTTTTAACCCTGGAAAACTGTGTTCTGGCACTGGTGTACTCAAATCGTTACCACGCGATTTGGTATAAGTAAGAAACTCTTCGCTAACTTGGGCGCAAACTACATGTACGCCCATATCCATAGCATTAGTATCGCACAACCCGTTGCGCTGGAAACCTGTCATTGGCGAAGTGCAGCAAACCTCTAATTTTTCACCGAGAACGTTTTTGGAATTACTCATGATGATTTTTGTGAAACGGTATTAGGGGGTTAGAAATAAAATTAGCGAGAATACTCTTTATTTTCCTTTTCCCCTTTCTCCTATATAACATGACTGAATTAGAACGCTATCTTTTCGACTTGCAAGGATTCATCGTTATCGAAGATGCTTTAAGTAGCGAACAAATTGCAGCATTACAGCAACTACTCGATAAACAGATAACACTCAACAACCAACTCAAATCAAACCGACTTCGCTTTGATTGTTTGCTAAGTTGGGGTAAACCATACCGCAATTTAATCGACAATCCTCGCATTACACCCTATCTTAACGAACTACTAGGAAGCCAATTTCGTTTAGACCACGATTACATTCATATTATCCGCCAAGGTGCGGGTCCAATTGGTTCGGAGTTACATGGTGGTGGAACACCTTACGACCCTTGTCAGTATTACCTTTTCAACCAAGGTAAAATGTATAACGGATTGACTGCTGTTGCTTACGAACTTAACGATGTCAATCCTGGAGATGGGGGATTTGGTTGCGTACCGGGTAGCCACAAAAGTAATTTTCCGTTTCCTGAAGCTTGGCAAAACTTGGAAATTCCCTCTAGCTGCGTTCAAGCTGTGACAGTTAAAGCTGGGAGTGCGATTATTTTCACCGAAGCTTTAACTCACGGTACTTTTCCCTGGTGCGGAAACACCGAACGTCGAACTTTGTTTTACAAATATTCCCCTCAACAGTCCGCTTGGGCGCGATATTACTATAACGCGGATGACTTTCCAGACTTAACGCGATCGCAACGGCAAATTCTCCGCACTCCCGGACTTTCGGCATAAATATCGAGTCAAAATGCCCAGTTTTACCCAAAATTGGGCTGATTTTTTACAAATATTAAATTTTGTTAATTGTAAGCAGAATAATTGGGACTGCATAACTTGCATGAATTCATACCTAATACTAGTTAGAACAAAAAATAGTTATGAGGAGGATAAAAAGTGCGATACTTATCAGTAACTCAACAAGCGAATTATCAAACATCGACTCAATCTAATATATATACGCCTGTAAGCTTGCTCGTATTAGTTGCTGGAGTATTTTTAATCATAAAAGCAGTTACATATAAAGAGTTTCGCGCTAAAATTTTACGTCAGCAAACCGAAAAACTCGAAAAAATTTGGTTGCTAGAATCCAAAGAGAATAAATTATAAAATCAGATTACCAGAAACCGGATTTATTGGAGAAATCCGGTTTCTATTCACGAATTGCT
>QQTW01001044.1_pt1 | contig 18847 bp, 22 predicted proteins | sample 1904831 | NCBI WGS metagenome assembly QQTW01 (sample SAMN09435610, study PRJNA476489) | Subsurface metagenome, whole genome shotgun sequencing project. | reverse complement strand
TTGCTAGTTTTTGGATTAATTCGGGCGTAAAGTGGAGTCCGGCAGTGGGGGCAGCGATCGCACCCAAGTTTTGAGCGTACACTGTTTGATATTCCTCGTCTTCTGCTTGGGAGTTTGTAATATAAGGAGGTAGTGGTATTTCCCCAAAAGACTCAATAACCTGCAACAAAGACACACCACTAGGGATATCAAACTTTAACAATCGCCCCCCCGTAGGTTCGTCAACTTCCAGCACCGTAGCAGATATTACCGAATAATCAGCCCCCTCTTTGTCTCCCCTTACTTCCCCGTGTCTTTCAAACAAAATCTTCGCCCCTACCTGCAATCGCTTTCCTGGTTTAACTAAAGCAAGCCAAGTATTAAATTCTTTTTCTTCTAGTAGCAAAACTTCTATAGCTGCGCCGCTTGTTTTGCGCCCGTACAGCCGTGCGGGAATCACCCGCGTATCGTTCATTACGAGTAAATCCCCCGGTTGCAGCAATTGGGGTAAATCTTTAAAAATGCAGTGTTTGTAGCTAGGAGGAGAATCTACAATCATTAACCTAGAACTATCTCTAGGAGATGCGGGATTTTGAGCAATGCGTTCTAAAGGAAGCTCGTAATCGTAATTATTTAAAGAGTAATCTAAACTATTGGGTGATTTTGCTAAGAATGAGTCTTGCTGCATAATTTAAGCAATTAGTAAACTATATTTTTACGGTTTTTTAAATTTCCAGTAGGCATAGAATTAAAAAACTTGGGTAGATATACCCAGATAAAAGTAGGCGTTACCCCCTATCCATAACGCTCCGTGCTTTGCCACAATGGAAGTGTAGGAATGACTCGTCACCAAAAAGCAGCAATGGAATACCTTTATTATCTTGCCAATGCTACCCTCACCTTGAGGATTGTCGAGCATCTGCACCGCAGACCCCAAATGCCTGTCAGCTTTGTTAGTGTAATTCATCAAATTGATGGCTGGGTCGTCAAAATTAAAATGGCATCTGCTCTCGATTCGCAACAGGATGGAGATTTTAGCGCCTTTTTGCATGAGTTGGGCATACCCTACGAGCCTTCCATGCGGGTAAATATGGCACTTTGGAGTTTAGAAGCTGGGCAATCGCCGATTGATGTCATGCGGCGCTACCAAGTAGCAGTAGTTTCTCACGGTAGCCCGGAAAAAGAAGAAATTGAAGCTTTTCGCCAGCAGTTTGTGCAAGGATTGGGTTATTGCCCGGAGACTTTGGCTTAGTTTTTTGGAGACAAGGGGACAAGGGAAGGAATTTGAAGATTGTGAAGATGTAGTGGGGCTATGTCTACTTAAATTAGAATGCTGCGGGGATGTATTCTTGTAACGATAAAGTGTAATTTGGATTCGCTGACGTTTTTTGACAATAAACCAGCGCTACATCAAAACGACAAGCGTAATCGGCAAATTCTGGATAGGTGACTAAAAAACTTTGTGCTGTTTTCCAGAGTTTGGCTTGCTTTTGGGGTGTAATTGCCAGCAATCCGCCTGCGTCCCAACTTCCCGCACTGCGTGTAACCATTGAGCAATAAAATCTTCTCCTAAAACACCTATATCGGGATAATGAGATGAGCGATCGTTTGCCATTGGTAATAACACAAAATGAATTATACAACTGTGCTACACAAGCGAATTTTGAGAAATGTACTATGTTTATTAGCGATGTTAGTAAGTGTAAGTGTTTGGGCTTTCCCAGCTTTTGCTCTCGACTATAACAGAGAAAACTTGCTAGGTCGGGATTTTTCTGGGCAAGTATTAACCGATTCTAGTTTTACTAAAGCCAATTTACGCAACAGCAATCTCAGCCACAGCGATTTGACAGGGGTAAGTTTTTTTGCGGCTAATTTAGAATCGGCAAATTTGGAAGGCGCGAACTTGACAAATGCAACCTTAGATGCAGCGCGAATTATTAAAACTAACTTAACTAATGCCGTTTTAACTGGGGCTTTTGCTGCTAATGCTAAATTTGATGGCGCAATAATTGATGGGGCGGATTTTACTGACGTATTGCTTCGCCAAGACGAGCAAGATAAATTATGTGAAGTCGCTCAAGGTACTAATCCCACCACCGGGAAAGAAACTCGCGCAACTTTGATGTGTCCGTAAATGTTATTTGATGCGCCCCTACAATAAATCTGTAAGGCAAAATTGGCGCATCAAATCTAACTTTTGCAATCGCTTTTGCTCGGTGTATAACGACTGATAATAGAATTGTGCCTTCTCTTTTTCGTTTATGGGATCTGTTTGCTCCCACAATTCCAAAAACAAGCGATAGCGTTTCTCGCACAATACTCTTTCCATACAAGCGGTTGCGGCTTGAATTACTTGCGTACCCCGGAGCAAATCTTGCTGGGTTTTCTCGTCTAAATGAAATAAAGGAGAAATTTGCGCTATTTCTGTCGCCGCTTCTAGACACCGCGTTTGGATGCGAGAAACTAAACTTTCCACCTCCTCTAGGGGGTGGATTTGTGATTTTTCATCAACAATTTGCTGCCACAAAAAGCGGTGATGAGATAAACTAAATTGCAAGTTTTGCTCTTGTAAGGCGCTACTGACGGCTTGACGGTGTTCTGGGCAGTGGAGATATATTCGCAGTAACAAAGCCTCTGCTTGCTCTAATAAGCTACGCTCCGAGGCTTCGGGGAAGGCTTTATCTTTGGGATTAGAATAATGTTGAGGTTTAACAGGAATTGGTTTACTTGACTTATAGTTAGGAGAAATTTGCGCTAGTAGATTTTCTGCTCGTAATGGTACAAGTCGCGCATCGCCTAGGCTGAGAATTTCCGCACAGCGACTTACATAGTAATTGCGGGTATCGCTGTTTTCAATTCGTTGGAGTAGCTTTACCATCTCTTTTGCTACTTGCTGAAATTCTATTGCTTGTTTAAGATTGCGATCGCCTATTAGTTGCTCAATTTGCCAATCTAACCATAATGGAGCTTTTGCTAATAAATCTTTGTACTTCTCTGGGGTAGAAGTATGCAGGTATTCGTCTGCGTCTTTTCCGGCGGGTAAATTGAGAATTTTTAGCTGCACTTCTCCGCGATAAGCCAGGTTAGCAATTTCGCCAATCGCTCTTTCTGATGCTTGAATCCCCGCAGCATCCGCATCGAAGTTAAGAATTAATTGTTTTGATTCGCTATAACGCAGTATTTGCCTAACTTGCTCTAAACTTAGCGCCGTACCCAAAGACGCGGCTACATTGGTAATTCCCGCCGCGTGGAGAGAAATTGCATCAAAATATCCTTCTACTACTACCGCACAATCAAGCTCAGAAATTGCCGCTTTAGCTTTATCTAAGCCAAATAATGTTTTACCTTTACTAAAAAGCTCCGTTTCTGGGGAGTTTAAATATTTTGGTTGCTCATCGCCTAAACTTCTCCCCCCAAAGCCAATAACTCGCCCTTGTAAATCTAAAATTGGGATAATTACACGATTTCTAAAATAGTCATAATAACCATCCCCCGATGAACGCTGACGCAGTAAACCCGCCTGTTGTAATAACTGTACGGGGTAACGTTTTTGCTCTACTAAGTAACGATACAAAGTTTCCCAACTATCGGGGGCGTAACCTAAGTTAAATTGCCTGATAGTTTCAGCTTTTAGCTTTCGGGAAAATAAGTAGTTTAACGCCGCTTCTCCTTGGGGTTGGTATAAAGCGTGTTGATAGAATCGGTTGGCGATCGCCAAAATCTCATACAATTGCTCTCGTAAAGACAACTGTTGTTGCAATTGCTGGCGTTGTTCGGGTTCTAAGGTTTGTACTGTTACTTGATAGCGCCGCGCTAAATCTAATACTACTTCGCTAAATGACTGCTTTTGTAGCTCCATTAAAAACTTAATCGCGTCTCCCCCTGCATTACAGCCAAAGCAATAATACATTTGCTTAGATTGACTGACGCTAAAACTAGGGGTTTTTTCGGTGTGGAAAGGACACAAACCCACAAAGCCTTTACCACCCTTGCGTAAAACAACGTGTTCGGAAATAACATCGTAAATGTCTGCTTTTTGCTTTACTTGTTCGACAGTATCGGGATGCAAGCGAGGGATTTGCATAATTGTTTTTGGCTTACCCAATTAAGGGATGAGACGAGGGAGACGAGGAGACGAGGAGAAAATTATATCCGCGCTTCAACAACGCTTTATTTTTTATCAATAGTGCTATGGAAGTAATAAATCTAGCAAATATAGCTTTGTATGAAGTCAATTACTGTCTCGACTCCGATTTGCGTTTTTAGGTTAGTAAATACAAACGCTTTATCACCCCGCATTTTTTTAGTATCGCGCTCCATAACATCTAAATCTGCGCCCACGTAAGGAGCAAGATCGATTTTGTTAATTACGAGCAAATCGGACTTAGTAATTCCCGGCCCGCCTTTACGCGGGATCTTGTCTCCGGCGGCTACATCAATCACGTATATAGTTAAATCTACCAATTCTGGGCTAAAAGTTGCTGCCAAATTATCGCCGCCACTTTCCAAAAATACCAAGTCTAGGTTAGAAAATTTTTGCTCTAGTTGCTCGATCGCTACTAAATTTATTGAAGCATCTTCTCGAATCGCCGTATGCGGACAACCACCTGTTTCTACGCCAATAATGCGATCGCTCTCTAATGCCTGACTGCGTACCAAATACTGAGCGTCTTCTTGAGTATAAATGTCATTGGTGACTACGCCAATATTGTATTGCTGGCGCAATACTTTACACAGAATATCAACTAATGCTGTTTTACCAGAGCCAACGGGGCCTGCTACTCCGACACGAAAGGCATTCACGTTAATTAGCTAAAGTTGTATTTTAACTTATTTCCCTTTAACTACGAAACAGGCGCGTGTACTGGGTTTCGTGTGCCATACTTGCGAGAGCCAAACCCCAAGAGCAACTATTAAGTTCGTCATCTTCTAAGCTAATTATTTCTGTCGCCGCATCGCTAATATTAATATGTAATTCGTGTAATAAAATTTGTCCGGCGGTTTGTCCTAAAGGAATCAATTTCACGCCCGCAGTAATTAAATTACTCGCCCAACTGTGCAAATAGCCAAGAATGACTGATTTTGCTTCTATTTGCTCCAACGCGGCGGCAATTCCTAAGCAAATCGCATAATTACATTCACCTGGTAGACAAATACTTTGCGCTTTTTCTGGCTTCATGGCTAAAAGCAATCGCCGCAAACTTTGCCCCATTTGCCAACTTGAAGCGCGTAATTCGCTCGTTTCTCTAGCGGCGGATAGCCAGTTATTCCAGTAAATTAAAGCCGTTCTATCTTGTAATACTGTAGCTTTATACGCCCGCAACATTACCGCCGCTTCCGTGCGAATTGATCCGTAACTTAATTCTTGCTCTAACCAATGCTTGAGAGTGCGATCGCAATTTATTATTCCCCCTTCTACCAGTGTCTCTATGCCTTCTGAGTAACTATATGCTCCTACAGGTAAAGCCGGACTAACTAACTGTAACAAGCTTAAAACCTGACTATCCATCGGCATGATGCGTATAAGCGCCTTTTTCTGGAAAAAATGGCTGAAGATCGGAATTTACCCGCAAATTTAGCCTTTCTAGCATTTTTTGCAATACGGGATCGGGAGCTAGGCGCAAGTAATGGGTAGAAATTTCTATAGGTACGTGACGATTGCCTAAGTGATAAGCAGCTTTTAGTAGCTCTAAAGAATTAGCAGTAGTAACGGTAAGAACTTGCTCTGATTTGGCGCTAACTCGCACTAATGTAGTTTCGCGTTCGTCTTGAAGCAAATCTCCATCTTGCAATACCGTTCCTCTAGGTAAGTTTAAGTATACAGCTTGCCCTTCTACGGTTGTAAAACGGTGGCGGCGGCGAGTTCGTTCTTCCGCCGTCAAAGCTAGAGTAAGATTAACTAAAATAGTTTTATTTGGTGGCTTAACTTGCGTCAAAGTCAGCATAAAAAGTCAATTTTACCCACCGCGCAGGCGGCGCAATTCCTGGTTTACTCGTCTTTTAACGGCGGGATCGCTATTATACTTAGTTTTGATCGCGTTAAATTGTCCTACATCTAACCCATTTTCTCTAATCTTTTTGGCGGAAAACTCGCAAAAACTGGCAAATTCGCTGCGGACATTTCCCGACAAGTTAGCCAATTCTTCGGGGCGATCGCAACTGATTTCTGGAGCATTTCCCCCGGTCATTCCTCTAATTCTTTGCTGGGTATTTCGGCGCTCTATTTCAATTGGTAACGCCGCGCGGGCAAATTTGGCAAGATCGCTATCGTTAAAATCTTGAGCATAAGCAGCACTACCAAAACTTATACTTACCCGTCCAGAAACATCATTGGCAAGCCCAAAAAATAAGCCTAGAGATGAAAAAGCGATAATAGCAAGCGATCGCGACAACATCCGGTTTGGGTAAAACTTAATTGGTAGATGGGATTTGAGCATAATTAAGAGAGCTTTACAAAACTACAACACCAAAGCGGCATCATTTGTTTTGAAGTGTTTTCGATGTTAGAAGTTCCAGCAATTAGTAGTTATATAAGAAAGTCTATCGCTAAGTTAGCGGAAAAGTTGGCATAGCTGAATAACTTTAGTTTGCAGTAAAGGCATTTCTGCTGCTCCTTGTTTGAGATTAACTTCTAATTCCAGCAGCAACGGTAATGTAGCTGCAAGTTGTTTGACACTAAGAGAACGGACTTCTTGCTGAAGAAAGTAAACGCGGTTAGGATTGCCAATTTCCGCCGCTTGAGCAATTACTTTTTTATCGCGCTCTTGGGCATCAGTCATTATTTTTACCCATAGCCATGTCCGAAATTGTCCGACTAAAGTAGCAACAATTTTTAAACCTGGCTCGTTGCGACTTAATAATTGAGCGACTAAGGTTAAAGACTGGGCGGTATTTCCCGATGAGATCGCCTTTACTAAGTCTAAGCTCGTTTGCGATGTTGCTTGAACTAAATTAGTTACTACTTCTGTATCTATGGGTACTGAAGATTCCCCGGCATAAAGACGTAATTTTGTCAACTCATTATAAAGTTGGCGCGTATTATTACCAACAGATTCGGCAATTAAAGTTGTACTGCTACCCGTAAGTTTTACGCCGACTTCTTGAGCAATGTTTTCTACTTGCTGGACTAACTGTTTGGTTTCCCAAGGTGGAATTAAGGCAAACTCTTTAATTTCGGCGTATTGTTTCCACAAAGCTGTAGCTTTAAGCCGTCCATCAAGTTTATTGCGGCTAGTTAGTAATAACACTGATGTTTGGGGAATTACAGGCAAAGTACGCTTTAATTGCTCAAATAATTCTTCTGGACATTGTTGACCAATAGTTGTATCTACAAGCCAAATTAAACGGCTACCGCTCCCAAAAGGTGGAGTCATTGCTTGATTTAGCGCCTCAATAGCTCCCTCTGGTGTATCACAATGTTGAGTATAGTTAAAACTAGCCCAGTTAGGATCGAGAGTGCGATCGCGTAATTTCTGGACGGTTGATGCGATCGCAAATTCATCATCGCCCCAATAGTAGTAAATTGGCATAAGAAAGTATTTGTTAGCTATACAAATTTTTAGTGGCTAAAATTGGCGTAAAATCTAGCAAGTAGAGCGAGGCGACGGATCTTGGATGACAATTATCAGACTTACCTAAATCGAGTAGCAAAGCTGGCAATGCCAGAAAATTATAAAACGCAGGTGCAGCATATCCAATCGTCGCCGAAGTTTCAAGTATTTTCTGGGGGTGGGAGAAAAGCTGTAGCTTTCCCTGGTTATACGGTAATTGCGCCACCCGCCGAAGAAGATAATCAAAATACTGACTTTTATCAAGCTCTCAATAGCTTTCAACAAAAGCTAATTGAACTTACCCCCGATCACTTAATTGTACCCGTTCCGCCTAGCAGCCTTCACGTTACTTTGGCAGATTTAATTTGGGAAAGTGCTTATCACTACGCACGGGAAAACGTAGAAAAGTTTGACAAGCTATTACATAGCGCCATTGCTAAAGTATTCGAGCAGTACCAGCAATCAAAACCCGTTTCAACTCCAATTGAATGGCAAGTTTTGGGGATGATAGTGATGCCAAGAGCAATTGGCGTATCTTTAGTACCAAAAGATGAAAACTCCTACAATCAAATATTAAACCTGCGGCGGGCAATTTATCAAAGCCCCGATTTAACGGCTTTAGGACTAGAACAGCACTATCACTTCACACCGCATATTACGTTGGGTTATTTTGGGGAAGTAGAACTAAGTTTAGATCGCGATCGCCTCAGCAACACAATTAACCAGCTAAGTCAGCAATTGTCAGACTATCCAGAACTGAAAATATATCAAGCTGAGTTGCGAAAGTTTGATGATATGACGCGCTATTACCGCGAACAAGACTGGGCTATTTTGAAATTTTAATTGCGGTATGCTTCCTATTCATCCCATCATGGCGCAAAGTTTCGCCGCCATTGACAGCGAAATTGGCGCGCATAGTTTTAACTCCAGCGAGTATGCAGTTATTCGGCGAGTAATTCACTCTACGGCAGATTTTGAGTTTAAAAAATTAATTTATTTTAGCCCAGAGGCGATCGCATCGGGAGTTGCAGCTTTGCGCCAAGGCGTACCGATTGTTACGGATGTAAGCATGGTTAAGCAAGGAATAGTTAATTTAGTTGCTCAAACTTTTAATAACCCCATAATTAGCGCTGTCGAGCAAGCATCCGTCGCCATCCCTGGCAAAACCCGCACGGAAACAGGTTTATTAGAGTGTTGGCGAAAGTTTCCCGAAGCCATTTATGCAATTGGCAACGCTCCTACTGCGCTTTTAGCTTTATGCAACGAGTTAAAATCTAGCTCTATTTCTCCTGCTTTAATAATTGGCGCACCTGTGGGTTTTATTTCGGTGGTGGAATCAAAAGCCGCTTTAGCAAATACACCAGTTAATCAAATTCGCATTGATGGACGCAAAGGCGGATCGCCAGTCGCCGCAGCAATTGTAAACGCATTAATTGCGATCGCCTGGGAAAAAATATAAATCATCCGACAAAAATTGTAGAGATGTTGCAGTGCAACGTCTCCCACCACCGGGGGCAAAAATAACCGTGAATCAATTGCATATTGTCGGTATTGGTTTAGACGGCGCTGCGGGGTTAACTGACGTAGTACGCGAAATCGTAAGTAATGCCACATTATTAATAGGAAGCGATCGCCATTTAAGTTATTTTCCGAGTCACCCCGCCCAAAAATTAATTCTCGGAAACTTTACCCAAGCAATTGATGTAATTCGCGCCTCCCAAGAAGAATGTATCGCAATTTTAGTTACGGGAGATCCTTTATTTTTTGGTTTAGGGCGGCTGCTGTTATTAGAACTACCCTCAGAAAACCTAACTTTTCACCCGCATTTATCCGCCGTACAGTTAGCTTTTAGCGCGATTAAAGTTCCCTGGCAAGATGCTTGTTTTGTAAGCGTTCACGGGCGTTCTAGCGACCAATTAGTACAAAAAATGCAGCAAGGCAAAGAAAAAATTGCCGTCCTAACAGACGGTGTTAATACTCCAAGTGCGATCGCCCAACTATTTTTATCTTTAGATTTACCCACTAATTACAAATTCTGGGTATGCGAAAATTTGGGGAGCAAAACTGAGCAAGTTAATTGTTTTGCGGCGACAGAATTAATCGATCGGGCTTTTGCGCCCTTAAATGTAGTTGTTTTACTCCGCCAAGAAGAAGTAAACAAGTTAGATATAACAAAATTACCCCAGTTAGGAATAAGCGATCGCCACTATTTAGGTTTTAGCGATCGCCCTGGCTTAATGACAAAACGCGAAATTAGAGTTTTGGTTCTGGGGGAACTTGCTTTACAGCCTCAACAAGTAGTTTGGGATATTGGCGCGGGTACGGGTTCTGTTTCTATCGAAATTGCTCGTTTATGTCCTAATAGCCAAGTGTACGCGATCGAAAAAACCTCTGTAGGTTATGGATTAATTGCTCAAAATTGCCGCCGCTTTCAAGTAAATAATGTTGAGGCGATTCTTGGTGCTGCGCCGGATATATTAGCAGATTTACCCAATCCCGATCGCATTTTTATTGGTGGTAGTGGCGGAAACTTAAGCCAAATATTAAATGCTTGCGATCGCCTTTCGCCTCAAGGGGTAATAGTTTTAGCCTTAGCTACGGTGGAACACTTAACAGAAGCTTTATCATGGCTAGGCGATCGCGCTTGGAACTATCAATTATTACAAGTACAGTTATCTCGCTCTGTACCTGTCGCTCACTTAACGCGCTTTTCTCCCCTCAATCCCGTTACGATCGTTACCGCGACGCGCAAATTAGTTGAATGAAATAGAGCTAAACGTCCAGCAAAATTCCCCATACAGAAAGGGAGAATTAGAGTTTTTATGCTGTCACCACTATGAATTCAACAATATTTGTTCGGTTTTTTTTGGAGACTACAGAGGTAGAAGTTGCAGAAAGTACCGCAATATTAGTCACCAACAAGTTAAAACTTATTGCAGACTTGAGCCAAAAACAAGTTGAGCAATACTGGAAAATTCCAGAATATTTTGAGATTTCTTTAGAATTCATTCCTAAAGTCAACTTGGAGGAGGCATTTCAAAAGATCGTAAATCAACTGGGTAATGGCTGGGAATTTAGCGACCCTGTAGGAGAAAAATGGGCTGTCTGGAATTCATTAGAAACAACACAATTTTTTATTCCCAGAGTTCGTTGGGCTAGTGTAGAGATCGTCTCTTAATATTTCACTTTGATGCTGTTCGATTCCTACTCCTTGAAGCAAAACAATTAAACGTATGCAAGAATTTACTGTTTATGTTGATGATACGCTTGTGCGTACATTTAGCGGGAAACGCATTCGGATTCCAGCATCGATTAAGCATATTCAAAAACTTAAACAACAAGGTGCGATGCTTTACTGTTGGAGTTCGGGGGGAGCAGATTATGCACGAATGGTTGCGGAAGAACTTGACATATCCGACTTATTTATAGCTTTTCTACCTAAACCAAATATGTTGCTAGACGATCAAAATGTAAATGATTGGAGATATTTGCTCCAAGTTCATCCCCTATCTTGTGATTTTAAAAGCTTAGAGGACTATCGACTACAACTTACAAACAGATCATCGCCAAGAATAAGTCTCAACCCCCAACCACCACAAAACCGCACCTGTCGCCAGTAAAAAACTAATCCCCGCAACTCCAGCTAAAGGCTTTCCATCCTTTCCCGTTACCCACTGGGGTGCTATCCCCGTATAGGTTACAAGTTTTGCGGTGTCTATTGTGGCGATCGCCCACACCCAGCCGCTATGCAATCCCCATGCTAAACCCAAGTTTCCCTTATCTACATATCTTGCTAGTACTAAAACCATCCCCATCAACCACAATCCGGGTAGCTGAGGTAAAGTTTCTTTTTGTTCCCAAACTAAGTGCAGTACGGCAAAAATTAAACTCGCAATTGTAGCAGCTAAATATACTGAATACTCTTGCTGAAATTGCGTCAACATAAAGCCGCGAAATATTAATTCTTCCGTCGCGCTAATCCAAACCGCTAATAAAAAAATGGGGAGCGTTGTTGCTAGTATTTCGTTTTTGCTTATTTTTTGCCACTGTACCCAACCAAGAAGTGTCTGCACTCCAAATAAGATCGCCAAACCAACTACGCCAACTCCAACTCCTCTCCCCATAGATTTTAAAACTGACCAGTCCCAGACTAAGCCATAACTAAAAAAATCATTACCAAATACTTCATTAACTCCCCACAAAACTAAAGGAGCTATTAGATAAAGTGATGCTAGTAAGGGTAACTTTTGCTCTGCACTTATCGGTTCAAAGGGTTGCCAACTTGCAGAATTCGCTTTATATTTCGCTAAAATAATTTTAGTAGCGACTGCTAATGGCAACCACAAACAAACCCAAGCAACAAAAAAAATTGTTACTTGCAGCAGTGATGAAGGTATTGCAACCAAAAACTGTAGCAAAACAATCTCTGCTAAGTTTAAATCCGACCTTAACCCCATCATTGCACCGCGATAGTTTTCCAAGCTGAAATTACTAAACTTTAGCAGGAGTTATTACTTCCTCTTTTTCCTTAGCCAATTTCCTCGCGCTATTACAGTAGTTACCTTAACTATTTTTTATTCTTCATCCTCGTCACCTAGGTCATCAAGTTTGTCACTGTCAATCTGAATTAAGTGGATATGCTTATAACCTAGCTTAATTTCAAACTGATCTCCAGGCTTCAAACCCATCTGCTGAGTGTAAGTTGCACCAATGACAATTTGATGATTTTTGTGGACGCTAACTCTATTTGTGGGTTCTCGTCCGCGACCATCTTTTGGTTTTTCGGGGCTAAGAGGAATTCCTCTTGCTGCTAACAATGCGTCGTAAAAATCCGTTAGATTAACGCGAGTTTGATTATTTTTAGTGACGGTGTAATATCCGCAACGCTTGGCTCTTTCTCGACGCGGTAAGTCAGAAAGTTCTTTAACCTTTTGCAGTAATGCTTTCCCTGTTAATGGTGCAGTTTCAGTAGTCATCTCACTCAAATATCCTTACAATTTCCAAACAAATAAACAGCGTCTTATGCTATTTCATTCACTTATAAAAAATATAGCCTCAAATCTCTCCTTTTAAACATTTTTTCTCGTTTATTTACATTTTAGTCCGCATTTACTAGCGTTATTAAGTCAATCGATAGTTTATAAAGTTTACCTTATTCAAGTCAATTTATAGCGATCTAGAAAATTTCTATTTGAGATTTTGCCTGTTGCTCTAAGCTTTTACAAGGTCTATGCTTGCTATCTAATTTTACAAATTGGATAATTGTACTTAAAACTACCAACCGATCGAGTTGCTAATTCTTAGCTGTATCTAAGATAAATTGGATATAAACATCAGTCTCAAGATATATCTATTGTTACAAAATTGCTGGCAATACTAATCGCAATCCCAATTGCGGGCGCGAAGTAACGAACGCCATTGGTTTCAGAAAGCCACCGATAAGCAGTAATACCTCTAATCCTTTAGTCATTCTGATTAGATGATCGAAGCTTACAAGCCAACAAATAATCGCGCTACAAAACGAGACTACAAGTAGAAACTTGAAGTAGAAGCTAGTTATTGAACGTAGAATTGTGACTAACAACCGAAGGACTGTTTAATGCAAATTAAGCATTTGAGTCTTAAAATAGAAGTATATGCTTGGTAATTGCTAGAACGAACTAAAATAAGCGGCGATCGCACCTCATAATAGACTAGCGTTACCCAAAACAGTAAAAATGATTTTTAATCGTCAGTAGATAAAAGTAATAATATTTTCCTGTAAAAATGCAAGTTATTTTTAAAATCGTTAGGCAAGCGGGCAATACTTCCCCACAAGTGCAAAATTACAACTTAGAGGTTGAAGCTGGCAATACCATTTTGGATTGTCTTAACCAGATCAAGTGGGAGCAAGATGGAACTTTAGCATTTCGCAAAAATTGCCGCAATACTATTTGTGGTAGTTGTGCAATGCGAATTAACGGGCGCTCGGCATTGGCTTGTAAAGAAAATGTTGGTAGTGAAGTTAAGCAATTGTATGGCACAAACAATTTAGCTAAAGATATTACCCCAGAAATTACTATTGCCCCAATGGGCAATATGCCCGTAATCAAAGACTTGGTAGTAGATATGAGTAGCTTCTGGAATCACTTAGAAGCAGTAAAACCCTACGTTAGTACAGAACAAGCAAAAGTCCCCGAACAAGAGTTTTTGCAAACGCCACAAATGCGATCGCAAATAGAGCAAAATGGCAATTGTATTATGTGCGGGGCTTGTTATTCCGCTTGCAATGCTAGAGAAGTTAACCCCGAATTTGTAGGGCCTCATGCCTTAGCCAAAGCTTATCGCCTGGTAGCGGATAATCGCGATAGGGAAACTGAAAGTCGATTAAAAGAATATAACAAAGGCATTCAAGGAGTATGGGGTTGCACGCGCTGTTTTAACTGCAATACTGTTTGTCCGATGGAAGTAGCGCCCTTGGATCAAATTACCAAAATTAAACAAGAAATTTTAGCCGATAAAGACGTAGAAAACAGCCGCCAAATCCGCCACCGTCAAGTATTAGTAGAATTAGTCAAACAAGGCGGTTGGATTGACGAGCGCGCCTTTGGCTTGCAGGTAGTAGGCAATTACTTGCGAGATATTAGAGGGTTACTAAGCATTGCTCCCTTGGGACTGCGAATGTTAGCTAGAGGTAAGTTTCCGCTAACATTTGAGCCTTCTGAGGGTACAGAAGAAGTAAAGTCGCTGATTGAATCGGTACAAGCTGAAGATAGGGAAAGGAGGTAGACAAGGGGACAAGGAAGAATTTTTTCTCCATCTCCCGTGTCTCCTCCTAGCGTGGTTCTTGGGGTATATTTAGAGGCTCTCCCGAACGGCTATAAACTAAAATATCCCACTGCCCATTAATGCTAGATTCAAAAGCAATAGTATTACCATCGGCGCTAATTGTAGGATTTTGCACTTGGGCTTGTAAGTTAGCCGTAAGGTTGCGCGATTGACGCAGTTCGCGATCGTAAATAAAAATTCCCATGCGTCCTTGACGACTAGCACTAAAGACAATGTAACGTCCGTCGTTAGAAACATCGGGATGAGCAGAAATTGCATCCAATTGATTCAATCCTGGTAAATCTATTAAACTTCGGGCGATCGTATCAAATAAATACACATTTTGCCGACTCGCGCGATCGCTTGTAAAAGCAATGTACCTGCCAGCAATTTGAGGAGTAAGATCGCTATTGGGGCTATTTAAGCTTTTTCCTCCCGGATCGAAAGGATAGTTTAATAAGCCCGCGTAGCCCGTACAGCCGCTAAGGAAGCTAATTAAGACAATTATCAAAGCCAAAATTGAGCGCATCATGAATGTATTAAGGCGATGTCCCAGGGATGGGAGAATCAGGAAGATCCAATTCTACATTAGTACCTCGATCTAATACTTCAATATCCCATTGACCGCGACGGCTACCTTCAAAAACAACAAAACGCCCGTCAGGACTAATACTTGGATTGCGTACCCAGCCTTGATACCATTGATTGAGGATTTGGGGAGTACGAGTAACGCGATCGTACAATACTAAAATCGGTCTACCGCGATCGCTCGTAACATAAACAATATAGCGTCCCGTATAGCTAATACTAGGATTTTCCACAATTGTTTCCCGGCGATTTAAGCCCGGTAAAGGGACTAATTGCTGCAACTGCAAGTCGTACACTAAAAGATTACGACCTGCGGCGCGGTTAGAAATATAAGCTAAATACCGCCCGTTACCGCTTAAAGCGGGCTGTTCTTCTGTATATCGACTATTAAGCGCCCCCGAACTAATAATAGTATCGACTCCCGGACTGCAACCGACAACTAATACAACTAAACCCAAGCTAAAACTCCAACGCCACCAGCGCTGGAGTAATGATTTGATCGAAAACTTTTTCACATTCCCATCGCCGCTAAAGCGATTTCTCTATCTATTTTAAAACTGGTCAAAATCTGTCGAACTATCTGGATCGTCATTACTAGAGCGATCGATAGGCTTGTAATCTACATAGTCTGTAGGGATAGCTTCATCATCTCTAGCAGGCGGTACGGGGTCTTGAGTTGGGCGGCGCTTGCGCGGTCTAGGAGAAGGGGTATCGAGGTCTTCCGAGGACGAGCGGATCGGAGTATTGTTATTCGGACGCGATCGCCTTTTTGGGCTACTACTAGAAGACGATGATGTTGTTGTCCTCCATTCTTCATCTGGGTTTTTGGGCGAATCCCATTCATCTTGATAGCGAGTTTCTACCCGCGTAGATGACGAGCGCCGCTTGCGGGGTTTATCTCCTTGTCCGAGCTTGTCTATACTACCCCGATTAGAGGCGCGCCGATTTGGTTCGTCGTCATAATTTTCGCTGCGTCTTGTCGTTGGACGACGGGGGCTTTCATCTTCGTAATATTCATCTAGACGATTGGCTCTTGAATCGCGGCTTCCCGGAATGCGCGGGCGCGCTGGGCGATCGTAATCAAATTCTTCTACTTCGTCTATTTCTGCTTGCTGATAGTAATTGCTGACGGGGCGATCGTCATCGACAATCTTTGTATTGCGCTTGGCTTGCTCGGTGGCAATTCCTCTTAGGCGGATACTTTCTACCGCGAAAAATACCGTAGAACCAATCAATAGCACTTGACCAAATTCTAAAATTGGGTCAAGTCGCCATCCTTGGGAAATTAAAATAATCCCACAAGCTAAACCTATCGCCGCAAAAAAGATATCGTGATCCCGCGATAGTTCTGGGCGAACCGAGCGCAGGAAATACAATGCAGCCCCGGCTACTGCTAACAAAATCCCTAATAGGGTGTGCGTTCCACCCCCAAAATTCACCTGGGCGAGCGTACTACCTGCCCAGTTCAGCCCAAAATTTATCATTATTATTTTACCAAGACTCAAATCTATGTTAACTACTTGTCAATAAAATCTCTAGTCTAGCTTTATTTTTAAGTTTAATTGGTTCAATCTGTAGCTGCGCTATCTGTGTTGCGCGCCTAATTCCACCAGAAATAAAAAGCCTCGGTTTAGGTCTTGAACAATTGACGGTATACCGAGGATAAGCACAGATTGTTTGCTATTTAAGCGTATTTATTGGGGGTAAGGGAATGGGGAGACAAGGAGAGAACTTCTTAGCTACATCTATATACTTCAATCTTGGACTTCTTCGATCTGGCAATTTACTAGGGTTCGCTGTCAATTTTCTCTTTGTCTTCCCCTTCAGCAACTTTCTGGTAACTTAAGAGCGTTCGATTTTATCTTTTTGGCTAATAAAAATTAGAAAAGCGGTGGCGGGAATTACAATGATTACCGCGCCCGCCAGCAAACTATAAAAGAAATTCGTTAAAGAAGGAGTCATTTATTGTCAACCTTTGTTTACACACTGCACTTTAATTTTAATCGTCTGTTACACCCTTGCATATAGCGTTTTCTAAATCAATTGCGAATCTTGTAGGGGGAATGACCGTTACGTTAAAATCAATGTATAGGTTTATTTACAAACTTTAAGATTTTGTCAGTCAGGCGATCGCTATAACAAGTTATGAGTGCTATTACTATTACTACTTGGGTTTTGGGGATATTTTTGGGTTTAATGATTTTGTTATTTATTTTCCGTATCGTTCTTAGCTGGTATCCCCAAATAGACCTCAATCGTTTGCCGTTTAATTTGGTAGGCTGGACGACAGAACCCTTTTTAATCCCGGTGCGTAAGCTAGTACCACCTATTGGCGGCGTTGATATTACACCGATTATCTGGATTGGAATTTTTAGCTTACTTAGAGAACTACTCATCGGTCAGCAAGGTTTACTACGAATGTTCGCCCAGTTGCAATAAGTTTATTTGGCATTGCTGAATTTAGATAGGATTTTCCCTTGGCAGTAACCCACCCTGCTGTTTGTCTCCTTCATCCTTGAGTTCAGCAACCCCGATCACTCTTTGGGCGGAAACATGACTTTTTCGATAAAATCAGTGTAAATTTCCCCGGATAAAAATTCTGGGGTTTCCAAAATTTTTTGGTGGAAGCCAATCGTCGTCGGTACGCCCGTAAGTGCAAATTCTCGCAATGCTCTTTTCATGCGCTTAATAGCACTAGGGCGATCGCGTCCCCAGACAATTAATTTACCAATCAACGAATCGTAGTAAGGCGGAATTTGGTAATCGGTATAAACGTGGGAATCGATGCGGACTCCAGGGCCTCCAGGGGGTAAGTAACCGCTAATTCTACCCGGTGCGGGACGAAAATCGCGATCGGGGTCTTCAGCATTAATTCGACACTCAATTGCATGACCCCGCAATACTATTTGCTCTTGAGTTTGGGGCAATTTTTCCCCTTGAGCAATTCTAATTTGTTCGGCTACTAAATCAAATCCCGTCACCATTTCTGTAACGGGGTGTTCTACTTGGATGCGAGTATTCATTTCCATAAAATAAAACTCGCCATTAGGTGCTAAGAGAAACTCTACCGTTCCCGCGCCAGTGTAATTAATAGATTTCGCCGCCCGTACGGCCGCCGCGCCCATTTCTTCGCGTAATTGCGGGCTAAGAGCAGGACTTGGGGCTTCTTCTAAAAGTTTTTGGTGGCGGCGTTGAATTGAACAATCTCGTTCGCCTAGGTGCAGTACATTACCGTAATTATCGGCAATAATTTGAAACTCTATGTGACGGGGGCGTTCGACAAATTTTTCTATATACAGCCCCGGATTGCCAAAACTCGCTTCTGCTTCACCTCTAGCGGCGAGAAATAGTTTAACTAAGTCGGCGCGATCGCGTACTAGCCGCATTCCCCGCCCCCCACCGCCTGCGGTGGCTTTAATCATTACCGGATAGCCAATAGAATCTGCCAGTTCTTGGGCGGCTTTTTCGTCCTGTAATAACCCATCGCTACCTGGTACAGTGGGTACACCCGCCGCAATCATTGTTTCTTTAGCGGTGGATTTATCTCCCATCGCCCGCATTGCTTCCGGGGTTGGGCCAATAAATGCGATTTTGTGGTCGGCACAAATTTCGGCAAATCGAGCATTTTCAGCTAAAAAGCCATAGCCGGGATGAATAGCTGTAGCGTTACGAGTCAAAGCGGCGGCAATTATCCCCGGTATATTTAAGTAACTTTTACTACTAGGAGCTTCGCCAATACAAACCGCTTCATCGGCTAGTTGGACGTGGAGGGCGTGACGGTCAACGGTAGAATGTACAGCAATAGTTGCAATGCCCATTTCTTCGCAGGCGCGTAGAATACGCAAGGCAATTTCTCCACGATTGGCAATTAATATTTTATCGAACTGCATTTTTTAAAAATAATGTCTGTATCAGTTAGGTTG
>QQTW01001043.1_pt1 | contig 18853 bp, 27 predicted proteins | sample 1904831 | NCBI WGS metagenome assembly QQTW01 (sample SAMN09435610, study PRJNA476489) | Subsurface metagenome, whole genome shotgun sequencing project. | reverse complement strand
CTCTTCGTCGGGCATTGATTTACTGGTGGGTATAAGTTGGCCGGTGGCGAATGTGGAATATTTGTGGTGAGGGCGATAGTGGTCGGACCGGGGACTCGCCAAGGACGAGTAACTCTACTGTACGATACATTCTATACAACACTAACATCCTAGTTTGGGGATGACAGAAGCCTGTCCAATAAATTACTATATACCATGTCCAACAAATCCTTGGCGAACAATCAACCAATCAATTAGCTACTATGAGTAGGACTGTGCTTAGCTGTACTAGAGTAACGAATGGAATGGTGTTGAAAGACCTAAGGTACGCAATATGATATTAACCCAATAGTTAGCGCTGTCGTCGCTGTCGTTGCTGTCGTCGCTTTTGACGGGGGGCCGAGGTATAGTTGAAGAGACGTTAAGATTAAGGTTCTTACTCCCTAAAGCTGCCTTACCGTATGCTACCGGCTTCGATTCGACGACCGTCCAACTTATACCCACCAGTAAATCAATGCCCGACGAAGAGAGTACAAGTACAGTATGAGTACAGCATGCGACAAACATCCCGAACCTACCGTACTGTCAGAGACTTCGGGATGTCGAAACCAACTTCACGATGACTTTACACACAACAGCACCCTATACGTCAAAGTCTTTAAATTACCTTGAGGGCCCAGGCCACGACGATTGATTAGGGATCTCTCTTCTCTTACGTTTCACCGAATATTCAGGGTCATGGGCCCGTCGCTACCGTTACCGTCACGCTCCAACATCTACCCGCTGATGCCGGCCATTAACCTTCTTCCCCCTTCCCGCATCTCTCTAGGCCAACTGGGCGTCTGGGGATACCCTACCGCTCTCACGCTGTGGCAGATGCATCATCCCTGGCGGAGATCATGACCCCCTCACGCTTTACCCTCTCATCTCTCGTCTGCAGTTATTACTGTGCTATAGTAAACTAATTTTAAGTTACTTTACTCTACTTTGATATTGCAAGGCTAGTAGGCATAGCTTACGAGACCCAGTCCCTTACGTTAACCTTCTCCCGTACTGGGATTCACCATGGTGGAAGAGAATGAGCACATGATCTCTTCCGCTCGCTCTTGCTCGTTCTTTTTTTCGTTTCTCTCGGGTTTTCTTATTCATGCGTTGATCTTCTGTGTTACCTCTTATGCTTGAATCTTTTTTGCTGGCTTCTCTAGTTCATACGCTATAGCTCTTGTGAACACGGTCCGGTCTCCCTCACATAGGGATCGAGTCAGTACATCCAACTTCACACTCACATAGTCTGGCCTCCTTGTTTTTCAGTTGAGCACTCCCGCCTCCGACACATCGAATCCGGCCTTTCCAACTTCTAATAATTCACTAGAGAGCAATGGTATTTGGAAGGTCCAAATCACTACGATCCAAACGTTCAAATGTAGGTGCCACTAAAGAAGCAATCGTGGACCCCGCTCCTCGCCCACCCTACGTTCCAACAAACCCTCAACCAAGCAGCGAACTCAACGTTCTGCGGACAAGCATGATCTTTCCTGATGCGCCTCAAGAGGCTCTCTCGAAATCTGCTCCATCGGGCGACGATATGCATTTCCTCCGAAGCAGCCTGTTATTTCCAGGCGAGGGTGTTGATTTGAGTGCTTACGCCCCCAAGGTCAACGTGGAGCTATCGAAGGCAGAAGATGAGACAAGCTATGCAAAGCACACAGAGCATTCAGTCATCCGGCCAGCTCTCACTCCACACCCCTCCGCGTCGGGCGATTGTGAAGCATATTTGGACAAGAGTAGCGATAGAGTGGATAATTCAGAAATGCTTATCGGGATGGCTCTTGGTGATCCTGACGAGGACATGACGTTTGCTACGAGGGAAGAACCCTTGAAACGCGAACCTTTGCAACTGAAAGAGCCATCGCCAAGCCCATCTTTTGACCCGGATACGTTCACCTTTCAAGGTCGATCGACAACATCCTCGTCACCGATGCCTCGCTCGGATTTCCTGTACCCCCAGGATCCATCGACAACGACGACGTCGTCAACAACACCCCTGTCAGGGAATTCAATGGAAGTCAGGCGTGCTGAATGCAGAAACGACTCACCCAAGCCGAAGCCTCATAGATGGCATACGCTGGGTGCTTTGTTCGGCAAGAAGCATGGATCGCCGGCGCAGCCATCGGAGAAATTCTATCAAATCCACGACGACTCGAAAACCGCTCGAAATCGAGACGCCGGGACCCTTCCAAAGTGGACTTCGCATCAGCGGGGAAATGTACCGACCAACAAAGAATCTTTAGGGGTAGTCCCTAAGGGTAAAGACCGTTTTCATAGAAATCGAAGTACAAGTACCCGTCTAACCAAGTCAAAGGACGGAACCAGGCCCACCTACAGAAGAGCGCGTACGGCTCCCCCGGAGCATCTGCAGCAGCCATGTCGAGATCCACCACGGGAGGGCGCAAGGGCCGATAGTCCATTCCCAACACTCCAACTCGAAGGGCAGCCGATGTTGAGCGTTGATATCCCAGGTGCGCAGTTTGATAGGTACAGTGTTATGTTCAGCGGACTTTTGAAGCCCACCCCGCCACCTTCCCTGCTGGTTAGAAGACAGGGCCATCTAGAGAATGTCCAGGTTGATGGCCGGGTCGGACAGGTATGACACTCTTCTCACTACCGAGGCTGGGCTCAAACGCTGACAGTATACTCTCACCAAGCAGGGAGATGTTCAAAAATCCCCAAGACGAGCAACGTCTCCTTCTTATACCAAGTCTCCGTCAATGTTTTCTTTGTTCCCTCCTACCTCGTCAGCACCTAAAACACCCATGAAGCTAAGCCCACTACATCGGTCTCACTCAACGCCTTCACCTACTCGGCCCACATTTGAGCGAACCGAGTCAGCAGAAGGTTCGGGTGTCTTTCTCAGGGTCCACAATCCTGCCAGGATACAATCGCGGGGTCACGCGTCGAACGGCAGCTCCGACGCACAGGAGCCCGCAGGCGTCGACTATGTCAACCAGCAAGCCTTGCGTGACCCCAAGCCGGCTTCCAACGCCGTCATCAGATGTCAAACACCGCTAGATCCAATCAGCACACTTCCGTCCTCCGCAAATAACAGCCATCTAGGTGTGACAGTACTCGAGGAACATCGAATTAACCCATCACCTACTGGTCACCTCACAGACAGTGCAAAGACACCCACAAGCACAACCAAACACCCTCCAAACAGCGACTCAGCCGCGCCAGAAATATCCATCGCTCGCCAGATCTCCATCACCCGCCGCCAGCGTCAACAACTCCTCCCCGTGCACATTGACTCCGACTCTGAGCGATTGATCAACCGGCAGCCTATGACGCCAACACTGGTCAACGTTAAGTCTGTTACTGGCTCGGGACGGGCAATAGGAGAGGGTCACATGTCGAGGAAGTCGCAAAGGGGGATTATTGAGAGCGCCTGAGATCCGCGGTTCGATTCTGGGAATTGACTAGGATGAGGTGGGTTAAAATTGGGTCAATGTTTTAGATGGGGATGCTTGAAACGACTGCATATGATGTTTCTCGTGGGTTTCAGAAAATTCATGGGAAGCAAGTTTTTATTGTATAGGTGTTTCTGATGCATAGGGCTTGGAAGGGACAATCTGGTTGATTCCATTGTAACATAGGGTTGCGGGTCATACTCGATAGAAATGCTAGCATTTGCAACGATTCTGAGTCAATATACTAGCCACCTCCGGACTGCTCTTAAATTCAGCCTATAACAAGGGCTAATACGATCCTTGCTTGACAGAATATCAAGACGTTCCTCTCGCATGAAGACAATCACAGGTTGAGCGAAAGAGGCTAGACCATTTTTATGTAAGCCAGACCATTAAGCGAACTGTCCGGTTAGACTTGCACAGAAAACAGCTCCAAGCTCAACCCTCCAGAAAACCAATACATTAGCAACCAGCAACAGAACAACTTCTTTCACCGCCGCAAATATCCCAATTCCTCATCCAACTCCCTTTCAACTCCCCTCAAACCAACCAAACCAACCAACCAATGCCATCCCGCTCCCCCTCCCGCGGCCGCACACGCACCCGCTCCCCAGCAGCGCACCGCTCCCAAACTCCAACGCCATCGCGCTCACGCTCGCGCTCCAGATCCCGCTCACGCTCGCCCCGCCGCTCCATTTCGCCTCGCTCACGCTCTCCATCGAGGTCTCGTGGTGCTAGCCACGCCGGCTCAGCGCGCCCCGGTGGTGCAAGATATGCGCGACGAAATGGCGTCCGAGGAGGAGGAGGAGGAGGGCGGAGTGTGAGTCGGAGCGTGAGTCGCAGCCACAGTCGAAGTAGGAGTAGGAGTGTGCGGAGAGGGGCGAGGAGGTATAGGGATAGGGATAATAGGGGGAGGAGTTTGTCGAGGAGTCGGAGTCGAAGTCGGAGTCCGTTGCCGAAGGTTTCGAAGGTTAGTCTATTGTCAATTGAGTTGTGAAAGACGTTGCGGAAGGGACTTGTTTCCTGTTCCCGCGATGGTTTTTCCAAGGCCATGAGCATCGCAGGGTCTCTGCTGCGCTCCGAGCTGAGAGCGCGTTGTTGAATACCCACCCACTTCTGTCTGCCAGCACAATGGAAGCTAACAAACCCCAACGCAACAGATCGTTGTCGAAAAGCTCACCAAAAACGTCACGGAACCCCACCTACGCGAGATCTTCGGCGCATACGGTCCCATCCGCGACCTCGACATGCCCATGAACAGACAATGTAACTTCCCCCTTCCCCCTTCCCCCGCCCTCCATCCCGCCTCCACCCCCCAAGAAATACACACACTTCACCCACAACTAACACCCTCCGCCTCCGGCTCAACAGTCATGACAAACCGCGGCACAGCCTACATCCTCTACACAACCCCCACCTCCGCCGAATCAGCAATAGCTCACATGCACGAAGCCCAACTCGACGGCGCCGTCCTAACCGTCTCCATCGTCCTGCCTCGTCGGAAATTCTCCCGCTCCCCACCGCCCGCGCGTCGCGGGCCGGGATTCGATCGCGCCAATGTACCGCCGCCGCCGGGCGCTTACCGCGCTGGTCCTGGTCCGTCGTTCGCCGGAAGTCGGGGAGCCAGATATCGGTCTCCGCACCCAGCGCCGTCGATGGGGTACGAGAGACGTGCGTCTCCGCCGCCGCCGTCGTCGAGACGGTACGCCGGCTCTGGCCGAGACCGCGACCGCGACCGCGATCGGGATTATAGAGGCGCAGGCGCATCCGCAGCCGCCAATTTCGATACATACCGCCCACGCTCCTTCTCCCGAACGCGCAGTCGGAGTCCGCGTCGCAGTCGGAGTCGCAGCCGGTCTTATTCGTCGCGCTCGAGAAGTCGAAGTCGGAGTCCGTTGCCGAGACGTAGAGGGGCCGGCGGCGGTGGTGGCGGTGGAAGGAGGAGGTCGCGCAGTTGGAGTAGTTATAGTAGTTATAGTCGGAGTCGGACAAGGAGCAGGAGTAGGTCGAGGAGTCGGAGTCGGAGTCGGGGAGTGGGGAGGGAGAGGTATGGGAGGGGGAGGCGGTGAGTGGAATTTGAAGCATAGGGATGGGATGGGATGGGAGGAGGGTGGACGGGAAAGTTGCGCTTGTGGAAGGGAGACGGGGAAGGAATAAGAGCGAGAAGAGAAGAGAGGGTAACGGGTGTTGTCGTTGGATGAAGGAGGGATGTAATCTTGTCTGTCCTGTCTGTCTGTGTGGCTGTCGTCTCGTGCATGATGGTGGTTTTCCTTGCTTGCTTTCAAGACTACCACCGTTTCTGCAGTCTACCTTTGCTTTTGTGATGGACCTGGGCATTATCCCTACCATGTTGTACTGCCTCACGTTGTATTCTCCTGACAGTGTACTGTAGTGTCCTGTGCTGTAAGTACGGTGATAATCACAGAAGAGAAAAAGTCTCATATGACGTCCACTGTGCCTGCCCAAACTGACAGATTTGCACTCTCGTCAATATCAGCACCAATATCCCACAGCTGATACAGATCAAGCAAAGCAAAATGAAGCAAAGATCTCCACGCTAAATCGACAGTTCCGTATCCTACTCAACACCAGCCCGACAGCTCCCTCCCTTCCAGCCTAAACCCCTCGCCTCTGTCATCACTATCAAAAGAAGGAACACCACCCGATATACATAGCCGCCAAATTCCTCGGATCCGTCGCCTGGAGAATCAACGCGTGAACATGGCCCTCGACGGACAACGGCACGCTCTCGCCGGGCAACAGACCGCGGACCTTGTGCCGGACGGATTCGAGGACGCCTTCGGGCGTGTCGGGAACGAGGGTTGGTTTGGTGCGTTTCTGCTGCTGTCAGTATGGCAGGCTGGGGAGATTACCGTTACTGTTGGGGTGGGTGGAGGTGTTGGAGAGGGAGAGATGGTGCAGAGGAAAAAGGGAATGGGAGAACGGGTACCTTTTTACCGATGAAATCGGTCGTAGGGTCGTAGAGGAAGGTTTCGAGGATCGTCATTAGGGTGTCTTCGTTTTGGCGGAGAAGTCCCAGGGTTAGTTCGCTGGATTTGCGGAACGGGCCTGGAATGGTGTGGTTGTCAGCGATGGTCAGTCTTGATGAAGATTGGCACACTGGTGGGTGTAGAAGGCGACAACGTACCCTCGTACCCATAAGCGCCAAAGGCATCAATCATGTTATGCGTCAGACGGAAGGGAACCGTTTCCGGTTTGTCGAACGTTGTGCCCTGAGTTTTGTAAGCAGTTGGGATAGGATTGTGAAAGTGCTGTGATGGTGACCAGACGAACCTTGTCAAACAGACAGTTAAAGTCAACGTGGAATGTGCCGCCGTTGCCTTCTTCGAACAAGATGTTCTCGCCGTGCCGATCACCGAGGCTAGAAGTCGCCCATTGTCAGAGTAAGAACATTGAGTGCTTTTTGAACCGTTGCACTTACCCAAGAACATATCCAACCATGGACATCACCGCACACGATCGAGTGTATTTAAGGCGGGCTGCAAACCAGGCGTCTGGCTCGGGGAACATCTCCACAAACCACTCGTGGAAAACAGGTGGGAAACTAGAGATATTAGTAAGCTGGAAGCAGTTGAGAAAGCCTAGGTACTCACTCTCCCAGAAGCTTCTTGGTAAAAAGCGGCAGCTTGGCCTCCTCCTTGCATGCTTCGTCCAGAAGGATCCTGATATCGTTATACTATCAAGCAAACATGTAAGCAAAAGCTAAGCACGAGATCAATGAGATCTAGGCCATACCCTGATAGGAATGTTCTTCTGCTTATATAGCTTCAGCAAGATGTCGCGCAATGTCTTGAGGTTGTCGACCCATTCGATGAGTCCGTTCTCCTCGTTCAACGGTGTGACGGCGTACGTCTTGATGTCTGTAGCATGTAAGCAACTTCACCAGCCCATCGTCATCCAGGACGTACATAGCCGACGTTTGCTGCTTTCGGCGTCCCTTTTGAGAAACCGATTGATCATTCCATCAAATTCCATGAGACGCTGGTCTTTCCGGAGGTCATCTCTTGGTTTACACAACAGGCCATAGACACGGCCATCTGAACCCCTAACGTTTACTTTGCGAGGCTTCTGGAGGGAGTTCAGAACCAAGACATCGTCCAAGAAAGCTATCGAGGTCAGTATGATACAAGCTGAGTTGGAGATAGAAGATAGTCATACCAGAAATTGTCACGGTATCCTTTGAAAATGCCTTGTGAGCTTTGACATTGACGTTTTCAGTGACGGTAGGTAATCCAGCCATTAGTGTCGTCTCGAGTGGTATCACCAAACGGCAAGGCGTAGACTTGTGGTTGAAGTACAAGTCTCGAGAGAGACTGATGTTTCCGCCTTTGCCTTGAATATCTTGCACGCAGACTTTGAGCAGCTCACTCGATAGCCTTTGCCCTTGCGTGATCATCGATCTTAGTTCCACACCTGCAGCTTCTGCCTTTAGACGTTTCGAGTAATCCTGTACGCATAAGCAGTCATCAACGTAATATTTCGGCAACATACATACCATCACTTTACTCAAACACGTAGCACCTCTTGTAGCTCTTTCCTTCGACGACGTTGATTTGACAACCGCAAGCAATGTCCACAAAGCCTGTTGAGGATGTGTAGCGACGACCTTAATTACTATGTCTGCCAATAAGCCATAAACCGATGGATTAGGATGCCCTATGCGAGCTACTATCTGAGACAGTGCCGTGTAGAACTGTGTTTGTCAATTACCGGATGTCAAAACTGACCCTCGGACTTACTACAAATGCGGGGAGTCTTGAGATATATTTCTTGAGGTGCTCATGGACAACTTTGAGAAGATTCTGCCGCTGCTTTTTAATTTCTTGCTGAACTGCTCTGTTGTATAACATTAGCAACGCTCAACCACATATCAGACCACTAAACTCACTGGTCGCTGCCATTCTTCAGGTCATTGTTTCGGTTGCACTCGGACCCCAGATCAACCCAGAGTGTGAGTATTCTGGGCAACGTTTGAAAGATGTACTTGACACCAAAGGCTAGAGATCTGAGATAGTTCTCTATGACTAGCTTTGCCATCTCACCGCTGACACTGCAAACTGTAAGAATCCTTCAACAAGAGCTGTCAGACTACTCACAAGGTGTAGGCCTGCTTTCCAACCGGCTTAGCCTTCTCCGACTCTAGTAGTTTGTTGTAATGTTTTCCGAGGTAGTAGTGCCCCTTTTCCCATCTTCCTGTCGTTAATATCTACATTCTTGCTGGAAAACCGCGACTGTCGATACATACCGGCTGTGAAGTGACGTCGCATTGTGGTACCTCTTTATAATCATATCTGATTGCGTCTGTCCAGCCCTATCCAGCCACTTCGCAAGTAGCAGGTGAGCCTAAATACGGTTAGCATTGTCCTCGGTCAAGCGACCTGGATCATACCCTAGCTGTAAGAATATTCTGCTCCTGCTGTCGGTCTTGGCCGTGGCTAGCAGTAGCATTCTCGGCGGGCGTGTAGTTGTGCGATTGGAAGGCGTTTGCTGCAATTGCACCTTCAAGGCTCTGGATTGCCTTCCGGTGACGCCCTTCCTTCCACAGAATACGTGAGTGCTCTATGGTGGCTGACTTGTCGCCCAATTGTGATGCATGGAGAACAGCGTTGAAAGCATGATGTGTAAAATCAGCCTTACGAGCCAGCCTTGCGCTAGTAAGCCATGCACTGGCCACTTCCGCCTTGGTGAATCCTAGGCTACACAGGGTCAGTTTGGGATCATGGCCACGAAGAGAGACGCACGGAGAAAGTTGCATAGCTGCACGCCGCAACCCGAGCACATATTGCTTGTCCGATAAGAACGCTCCAAGAATCTCAATCCGCGGCTCCATAGCCTCCAGAATGACGCGTCTACTACTCTGAGCATGAGCTCGGATGCCACTAATCGCCTCGACCTCAGCGAGGACATGGAATCTGAGTAATACGTCGTGACAAGCTTGGAGGGAGGCCGCGGTCGTGGTCGAAAGAATCCTTGCATTATTTCGTCGAAGCTTCTGCACAGCTTCGGAGAATCGGACCATGTCTTCATTATGGAGCGCGAGCAGCGCAAATCCGATGCCGGTATTGAAGTCCGAATCCACAGCATTGGAGGAGAGGCTAACATATTTCTTGAGTTTCTCCCACTTTCCCGTAACCCAAGAAGCTTCAACAGCGAAAGGAAGTAGCTTGGAATTTGCGCAGTCGGATACAAGCAATCCGTCAACCTGATTGAGCAATACGTCTAAAAGGTCTTAGCAGTCACGCCCCAGCTTGGAAGCATACCAGCATACCGTATTGGCCAGACTCTTTTAAGCAAGTCAAGAGGTTAACTTGCACATCAACGTCCTGCGGCTGCTCGTTCAGCAGTATCTCGTACCAGCTCTGAGCCGCTGTCCATCTACCAGCCTTGCGATGTTCCAGTATCTGCTGGTCAATATTCAGCACCTGCAGGTGTGCGGATATGCCTTCAATTCCATCTGGTTCGTCAATCTGAGTGTAGATGTCCTGAAGCCGCTCGTACAATGTTTCCATCTTATCGTGGTAGCTGTCAATATCAGACCTCAATCTTTCTTGGCGGATGTATTGTTCCCAGTGAAACAAAGCTCGCGCATAGGATTTACATTCTATTGCACGGCGGGAAATCATCTCAGCAGGTATAGAAGAAAGTAAGTCATCAACCCGTAATATCTGCTCCAGGGTCGCATCATTTTCAGCATCGACAGGCTGATGCCCACTTCTGCCTGCCAGGTTTGCCTCACTCATTGCTTGCTTTCTTCGTTCCTGCATCCATCGCGAGAGATAGTCGAGCACTTGGAATACACTCTGTCCAGATGTCAGCCATGAACCAGCTGCTGGAAGTTGTATCAGCAGACTTGGCTACAAGAGATCAACGTCTCCCTTGCTATATGGGAGTCATCACGAAGCGGCTGCTCAAGGATCGTAATGAATTCAAGCTTGAGATTCTCTGACTCGTTCTGGTTGCCTCCAACAACAGTGTTAAGAGCTGTGAAGGGTAAAAGGAAGTTCGGGATTGAAAGGTCTTGCGCAGTTATGATTCGGCTGCAAACTGGGAAGATCATCCTGACATTCTCTCCATTACCCTTTTCTAGCAGATCCAGGACCAAGGTCCGGACCCAAGCGCCATAGCTCATACTCGGAGAGAAGATAGGGTAGGTGCACTCCGCCTTTACAACCCTTGTCGTGATGATGTACCTAGATGTAAGAAAGGGGGTTAAAGTATTGCGAACAGATTCCGGAAGTGCTATCCATCTTCGGTAGTTGTCGTTGGATTGCGTATCCTGGGTACGGAATGTCACGCTGGATCCGAGATCGCAGAATCTCAAAAACTGCTGCATTGCGTATGCTAGAAAGCCCTGCGCTTTTGTGTTTGTTGTTGACAAGAACGCTTTCACAAGGACCTCTTGCAGGAAGAACACTATGAAGTCGACGGTCTCTTCCGCTCTTTCGAAATTGGAAGTAACAAGAACCTCCCGCTTTTCTCGAATTGTTTCGATTTTGTTCGAGTCCAGGCAGCCTATGAGCCCTAAACACTGGGCACATAGTCCAGCAATATCCTCCCGAGATTCCTTAAACCTCACACATATGTCGAGCACAGAACGAGTCAGTTGAGCAACAACAGGGTCTGGTTGCTCGCTGATAGCGGAGTTGTGAAGGAACGCTTGATTCTCATGGAGGAAGGGAATCAGTTCCGTAAGTGCCTGAACTAAGACGGTAACATTCTCGTTATCACAGCGGCGAATGAAAGCTTGATATTGATGTTTGATATCCATCTGTGCTTTGAGTTTACTAATATCGGCTTCGAATTTCGACATCAGCGGTACTGAGGCTAACGACGGAATTGTGGTGATTAGGTTGCGGATAAGGCCAGAGTGATTTTTCAGAAGGTGAGCGATAACTTCGTAGGCAAGTTGCTGGGTTGTGGGCTGAAGAACATCCCAGCTGTTGGTGACGATGGAAAATGTTCTATCGACTAGTGATTCGATGTCCTCCTCGCCAAGAGTGGTAACTAGGGCAGCCCATGTCGAGAAAGCCGCATCTCGCAATTCGTTGATTTCCATGGCCGATTGCAAACAAGCACAAATCTGCACATCGTGTTAGCGTGCGTCTTTCACTAAGGTCATGCTCAGAGAGCTTACCTGAGGCAGAGCGGAAGCCACATGGCTACTGGCTAGACTGATCATCTCCTTGATCGCCCCAATACACCTCCTCTTCTCTGCCAGGGGCTGCAGTACTCGCAAATCGTTGATTACATTGGTGATTTGGTCCATAACACCAAGGACAAAGGTTTCGAAGAAAGGGCCAACCATGCTATGCTTCCGTGCGGATCCTTTTGGTGGCCCGTTCTTTAGAAGAGCATGTGTTGCAAGAAGATGTATGGCTTGGTGTATCTTTGAATGGGTTAGCAATCTCTAAGGAGAGCGATTCTACTACACTTACCTTGGGCTTTCTGATTTCATCGTCGTCGGCGGCCATCTTTAAGAGTTCGAATGCAGTAAGTATTGGCTCCATCTTAAGTAAGTCTGCGAGATCATCCTTGAATTGTACTGAAGTCTCTCTCAGAAGTGCGGGGACCATTCTCTCCGCGTCCGTGGAGGTTTGAACAAGGAGATAGGCGAGAATTGCAGCCATATTCACAGGCTCCACACATATCGACCAAACCGACATGTCAACCCCGTGGGCTTGAGCAATGCGACGAAGAACGTCCTGCCTCCTCACGAGGATCAAATAAGGCAAGGTGAAGGATTTCGTTAAGACCAAGAACTCCTGGACCGTGATCCCGAGTAAGTCTGAGAGTTGCTGAGCGATTTGTGGTCGGTTCTGGAGCTCTTTAATAACAGTGATGGCAATGCTGCGCCAATATGGTTTGAACAGCCGCATCGGCGGAACGCCGGTCGATAGTGAGAGCGATTGTATCTAGTTCTTGTTAGTGAGCTCAAAAAATCCAGTCTTCAATTCCGCGGACTTCGTTGAAAGCAACGCCGCATATCAGCGGGTTCGTGTGACCCAGATACTCCACAAGGCGAAGAAGTACAATGTTAAGCTCAACGTCACCCGGGACCCTGCGATAAAATATCAGTCATGACAGGCTGGCATTTCGAGTGCAAACTTACAAGGCAACCTGGCCCAAAGCTAGAATACATGTTTCTTGGAGGACAGTTTCGTTTCTTTCAGCCATGAATCGCAAGAAATCGAGAATAGTGATGCGGTTCTGACGGAGAAGGTCGTCACTAGGACACATCCTAAGGAAGGCGGATAAGGTACGTCTAAACAGCTTCGTCAGCGTAAGTGAGAAGACGTCTCGGACAGCCAGCGAACCCAGCTGAGATCCGCAGCTCACGCAGGGAGCTGCGGAGTGATTGTAAGCACCACTGGCCTAGGTATGATTGTGTCAGATCTAAATAAGCAGTGTTATCCGTATGCATGATTAGTTTTCGTAAGGCAAGCATTGCCGCAATCCGAGGCCTTGCAGATGCTTGTAGGAGATTTCCTTGGAGAAGTTTCAGGACAGTGGAAAAGACCTCTTCGCCGGGCTTTCCCTCCCATTTAGGCTTGGCTGACTGTACCATACTGCTGGCATCACAGAGGGAGCAACTCCCGTAACTCTTGCGTGCGACATTACTGTGCTTGGACCCAAGTGTTCCTGCTCCCGCACATGCCAGCATACCGATCAAGTGGAAGAATTGACACTGATCGTCTTCAGACATTGCTGCGTAACAGCCGCTGTACGCTTTAGTGTCTTTACAGTGGATCAAGGTTCGGAAATTTCTACTCACGCTGTGACTAAGTGTAGACCTTCCAGTTCAGTCGTGCCCTGTGTACTAAGGAGTTGATAGAGCATTCCGACAAGACCATCATAATTTGATACATTCGAGACAAGTGCCGTTTCTAGATCTAGTCGGCGGCGTTTCTGGGGTCTGGCGACCTCTTCGTTCATGGTATGACCGTCTACAATGTCTTCAACTGCAAGCTGCTGGAACACATCTTGCAGGCCAAGGTCAGTCATGGAAGGGTGCTGAGGCTGAAGCAGGGAATATGTCTCTCTAGCTTCGACTCCGTCCATGCCATGAGTGTCGCTCTGCGAAATCGCCTTTAGACACAGCTATTGTCAGAGTAAGTGTGAGTCTCTATAACCTTTCTTCAAAGCTTATTCACCTGTAATTCGCCACTTAGGAGCCGAAGAGGCGATATGCCTACAGTAAGCTCCTTTAATACCGGTAATATATGCTGTTCAAAGGCAGAGCTATATATATCAAGCTCCCGTGGCAGACGTAGAAGATCCATAAGTGAGAAGGACAGGAGTTGTTCGAGGGTTGGATACAACCCAGTGTTGCACAGTTGAAGGAAACTCGCCACTGAACGAGACAGCAAACTCGTCAGCTTGAGAGCTGATACAGTCTGGTACTCATTAGCGCTAACTCCCGAGAAAACCATGCGAAGTTTCTCAAGGTAAGAAGTTGCAAGTATGTGATAAGTTGGCCGTAGATGTACGAGAAGCTTCCACCCGTCCATAATTACCCAAACCCTGGTCAGGCAATCTACAGCCCAAGCTCGAGTCTGCTTTGCAATGGAGCGTTGTTTGGAAGAGTTTGCTCTTATACTGATCAGATTCAGAACGATCAGGGCAGCTTGAACAGGGTCGCTGATAAGTGTCTGGCAGTGCTCCTTAAGGTATTCAGCCTGAGCCGGTTCGGACCACCTGGACAAGAACAGATCAAGTGGTGGTAGTCGGACTCCGGCTGCCGCATGTTTGTTCTGCAGATGGTTCTCTGAGTTCTCCAAAAACAGCATCAACTCTGTGACGTTTCAGCATGCAGCTCCTTCAATCTGGAGAACTTCATACCTTCTGTACATTCTTGCAGACACTGAAACATTGGTCCAAATCTTGGCCACAATGTTGATTTCACAGGCTTAGCAGACGATAATGTGAAAAGAACTTCAGCAAGCTTATCTTGCAGGGTCGGGTACTTCTGAACGCCAGTAATGGCAAGAAGTTTTGGAAACAGCCACAAGAATAGAGGAATGCCAGCGGCACTGCCATCATGGAGGTCCAAAAACAAGATCTGAGGTGTTCTCTTTATCGTCAGTTGTATGATAGTGAGAACAGTAGATGCATGTGAAATTTGAAGATCCTGGTCTGCAAACGGATTGTCTTCCAGCAGAACCTTGAGACCCGCCTCGGCGACCACATAAACCAATCTGCAATTGACATGGATGTCGGTGTCTGTGGTGTTCCCAGATGCAGCATTTCTATTGAGTTCCAGGAGCAGTTGCTCAAAACTCTCGGTAGTCCTTGAAGACCGCTGCCGATCAGTTGTCGATATCCGGTCAACAATCTGAGCTGCAAGAGTTGATGCCGGAGTGTTGCCCCTTTGCTGTACAGCATTGCTGAAACCGTGTAACTGGCTGTTCAGCCCTGACCGACGTATCATGTCTCATTATCATGAAATTGATATGAGGAGCTCGAGATATATTTACTGAATACAACAGTCACACGAGACGTGTTGCGATCTGCGCGACGCGAGGTTCAAGTGCTGCTTAGTCATGAAGATAAAAACACCCACCGCCTCAGTATGAGTAGAGTAAGATTACCTTCTAAAGCAACATCAGTGGCGCTCTTGAAATGTTCCTACACTCCTCGCAGAGGTGTCAATGTATCTCGGGATAGACTTATATGTATACCGAGGTTGAAAGTACTGAGTGAACTGGGGAACTGAGGAAGTGTACACTTTGTATGGTAGTCAGCTCTTTGGCAGCGGACAAGGTACTCGCAGTCAAAAATATGGGCGACGGCTAAGCTGCCATCACCATTGCCCTGCAATTCTGGGTTCTTACCTTCGCCATGCATGCCACCACGTAAGACCTCATGCAACAGCAGAAATCTTGATTCACAGTCGCTTTAGAGTCGCTCGTGATCCTCTTGTTGTGGTTCAATCCATGTTGAATTCTTTTAGGGCATGGAGCAACGCTTAGCAGAGACCGAAAGGTCAATCAATGTGAACGATATCGACGATGATCAGAGGGAGTCGTCGGTCCATGAGAGATTCATGCGAAAAGCCCTAACAATGGTGAGGTATACGTTGGCTAGCGACGGACATTGACTGATTCACTCAGGCGGATGAAGCACTTGCCAGTGATGAGACTCCTGTCGGTTGTGTGTTTGTCTATCGTGGGGAAGTCATTGGTCGGGGAATGAACAATACCAATAAATCATTGAATGTAAGTTCCAGCTGCAAATCTGCTTGCTGACTTTACAGACCCGCTGCTGACAATGATAGGGCACAAGGCACGCTGAATTCGTAGCCATGAGTGAAATTCTTGAAATTCATCCGCCCTCAGTCTTTCAGAACACAGATCTCTATGTCACAGTAGAGCCTTGTATCATGTGTGCTTCTGCTCTCCGACAGTACAGGATACGCTCTGTTTACTATGGCTGTGCCAATGAGCGGTTTGGAGGAACAGGGGGGGTTTTGTCTATACATTCCGAGTATCTATATTCTACTATACCCTAAGAATGCTGGCTGATACCTCAAGCAGTCCTGCGATCGACCCGCCTTATCCTGTGTACGGTGGAATATTCCGTGAAGAGGCTATTATGCTACTGCGTCGCTTTTACGTCCAAGAGAACGAGAAAGGTGTGTTCAGTCTCATTCTCTAGATACGTTTCTGGATCTGACCTTTAAGCAGCCCCGGAGCCAAAACCCAAGAAGACAAGGGAACTCAAATCCGAAATTCCGCCTCTCAGTCAGAATATCTTGAGACCGAGCTCACCCCCGTGAACAATGCCAGGCCAAATTAACTCGTGGGAGTGCACTTATGGGCTGTCTAGGTGTGCGACCAGCATTTCAGCCCGGTAGCAGGGATTGAGTATGAGAGCAGGCAAGCAGAGACAGTGCTCACAGTTAGTAAGGGCAAAAAGGACCTTTGGCCGGTGCTCTTCGAGCTGAAGTCAGATCAGCGTTGCAGACGAGGCTCAGCAGAGACTAGGAATTCTGGCACAGCTTCGAAACACATATACAAGTGGAACCTCAAAGAGGCGCCAGGGTAGCGAAATCAGAAATCCGTAGCAATAGACATATGTTCCCAGACTCCTAACCTGAGATCGATATTCCGCAGCTTCATGATGTAGCTTTGCCTGCCCGCTCAGCTTCCAGCTCCCTCTCTGCCTGCTGGTAATACTTTGCAGTGTCCACCCCATGCTTATTTTCTAAGTTAGCGCTCTGTACAGAGATGGGTCTAGAATTGTGACGTACCTGGTTGTGGTTGACGAAATTGAACCAAGGTATGACGTGAAGAAATAGCCCTGTGTATCTCGAGTTTCGGGAGGCCATTCCTTGCATATATGGTGACATATCTGACTTTCCGTACAATGGCTCACCCCTCTTCGCCTTGTCCACCATCTCCCGCACATCCATGTCATACTCGCGTTTGTTCTCGGTAAAGCCGTAAAAGCGTACTATATTCAGGATCAGAGTCATGAGCACCATGGTCACGATTGCGACGCAGGATAGACCGGTCAACATACGAGCTGAGGACTGGTAGAGGACTAGGAATCCGGCTCCCAGAGATATGACTCCTGTCAATCGCATGACGGGCGCAAAACCTCCCCTACCAACATAAGAGGGTGCGACCCTCTCCCAGAGCATCATCAAAGCTGGGCCGCATGCGGTGGTGGCAGCGGCCTCTGCATAGTCTGAAGGTCTTGCGTATCTCAACACTCGCTTGAAGTGACTGATCGTGGTCTTAGCATGAGTACCATGATTCGAACTTTCGAGGTCGGAACGTACGGATCACTGTCAATCAACTGAACGAGCTGTCAGCGGTGCGAATAATAACAGGAGAACCAAACCTTACGGGATAGTCCGTATGGATCTTCTTTGCCGGCACATACGCTCTATGTGCTTCCGTCATTGTGTGCTGGATTAGACACGTTCACTCTGCAACCCACTTGCAGAAACGGAGAGTGTAGGTTGAGATACGAGTTCCGGGCGGCAGGATTGGCTTACTAGATACCGTACTGTACAAGCCACAACTGAACTGCCGAGGCGGCCGTGGTGGCTAGTAATTAAACGCGCATCGCGTCTTCCCAGAATCATCCGCCCTAGATCTGACTTACACATCAACAACGCGACAGAATCTAGATACAGATTTCAATCAAGATTCACATTGTGAACCTGAACCATACTCTAGAGATGACTTCAAATATATCTCGTCCGTCCGCCTTGAAAGCGGTAGGCAGTGCCACTGCTGCACCGCCAGCCGATGATCTGGATGACCTTTTTGACTACGGTGCTGGAATAGACGATGTCTTCCGTGACGTGGATACAAACATGAATGTCCCCCCAAAACCCGAGTCTCGACCTGTGAAGCGCGGAGGCGAGACGGGTATGGGTCTCGGCATTGATGAAGAGATCAAAGTTGCAAAGAAGAGACAGCCTGTTGCGAAGCTGGATGAAACACGGTAACGGCCACGATCATATCTAGTGACTCTGAAGCTGATAAACTCGTCTGGCATTGCAGTCTTCTCTCGAAATCTGGAATTCCTAAACTGAGACGTGTGGCGAAAGACCGATTGAAGTTCAAAGGCAAAGGTAATGAGGTAGGATATTGTCAGGTGCCTGGCCTCTTATTGCGCATGCTTACACACCAACAGTACAAGGATCTTACTCGACTACTGAACTTTTACCAATTATGGCTTGACGACTTGTACCCAAGAGCAAAATTCGCGGACGCCCTCGCCATTATTGAGAAGCTCGGCCATACCAAACGTATGCAGACCATGAGGCGAGAATGGATTGACGAAGGGAAGCCGAAGAGCTCGATCAACGAGGGAACGATCCAACAGCAATGCAGTCCAACGGAACATGAAAGGTCAGACGGCGCAAAACCCAATCCTGCTGGGTCAGCGTCATTTTCCGACACAGGTACGGTTCTGCCTCAGCAGAGCCCGAGCACACCACCACGCAAGGTTCTAGATACAGACGAGGAATTATACACTGCAACACCTGGCGCTGTTCGCAATACTATGGTTGTGCCAGAAGATGTCCAACCGGGTAATGGGAGTCCTTCTGTCCCAGGGGACGGCGCTAGAGCGCAACCGGAGGAAGATGAGCTAGACATGCTTCTAGCTGAGGATGCGGCCAAGACTGATGATCTTCAAGCCGAGAACAATGGCGATACAAGAAAGGCATTGAAGTCCGTTGCATCAGACGACTTCGAGGACGAAATGGAGGCCATGGCTGGGATGGATGGCATGTGGTGAAGTGATCTGGGTCGACTTGCTTGAGATAGTCTGCATCGTATTGGAGTTTGAGCGTCAGTTGGAAGCGTTTCTTGCACTTTTGCATTAGGAAATGGAACTATATACCCAACAGAGTAAAAGTGTTGAGTGTT
>QQTW01001042.1_pt1 | contig 18866 bp, 18 predicted proteins | sample 1904831 | NCBI WGS metagenome assembly QQTW01 (sample SAMN09435610, study PRJNA476489) | Subsurface metagenome, whole genome shotgun sequencing project. | reverse complement strand
AAAGCGCCTTAACTGGTTGACTTCAGTAACTACGAGGGTTTAATCACGTCAATCACGGCACACGAACCACCACAACGTGCAGCCTCGCATTACGTCTACAAAAATACCTAAAATTGTAGGCATGGTAGTGTCAACAATGAGCAAAGGACTAAGTTAGAGAGATATTTTGCCTGGTCAATGATGAGGCTTAATCTTGTTCTCGCAACGATTATCTGGTTTTAACTCAACTCGTCTTCAGTATCCCAGGAACATTTATGCATTCATACCTGTGAGTTTTGTTGGCGAAGGGGGCGACATGGCGGGGCCCGATATGTCCAGATTGTAGCGTAAGGTAATCTTTGTGCCGTGATTGACGTGATTAAACCCTCGTAGTTACTGAAGTCAACCAGTTAAGGCGCTTTCCCAATCACGATATCGATGTCATATCATGAGTTCTTACTCATTTGCTGCGGAAGGGTGTTCTATAGTATCGGTTGATGAGGTGGGTGAACCTGTTCAAAAGACTTACTTCCTACTCCAAGCTCACCATTAGGCTATAAGTGCGAAGTGGGATTTCAGCCCACAATGTTCTTGCCAAGTTTCCAATTCTGGTTGTTGAATTCTTGTGTCACAAGACTCTGTACAGTACAATGGAGCAAGCCATATCCTCACTCTGAGCAGATAGTGTTCGCCGAAATCCTGATACTCAGCCGGAAAAGCATGTAGTGCCAATGAGTTTAGATTCTCGCCCTGAAACCCTCCGATACGGATGGTGACATCGCTATAAGGCTCATACCGCATAGTGAGCTATTCCGGACTGAAGCCTAACCAAAGCAAATCCCCACCCAAGAACCAGGACTGATCTCCATCTCATACGCCAGACCGCCCTGCCCGAACAACATAAGAAAAAGATTGAGGACTTCATTTGGGAGGCTCAACATCAATCCCGTTGGCTTCACTCGAACTGTTTAACAGCTCGTCATTCTTGCCCTGGAGTGTCACTTGCGACGGGCTAGTAACCATCACGTTGGGAGTCTCTTGGGCATCTTGGCTGGTCGATTCCTCCAATCCCCTATTGGCTTTGAGAGTGGCAGTACTCTGTTCGAGTGCAACACTATCGCTTCTCTCTCTGCGCTCAGGTGAAACATGGCGAGACACATCGCTCATGCCAGGATCATTCAAGGCTTCATCCCGCTTGTTGACGTCCTCAATTTGCGCGGCTTTCTGTTCCTTTTCCTCGTCATCGATCATTGCTGCAAGACTTCGAAAATTGAACATTGGTTCGGTTCCTGCTCCGCCACTAGGTGTTGCCGATCCGGGTGTGTCTGACACGGTGTCACCACAAGCAATACTATATCCGCTTGCACTAGGTGATGCCTCGAATGAGGAATTCGATCCCGCGAGCCCATTCTTCAATGAGCCTGGGCTCGATTCTACAAATGACGACACGGATGACGAAGCGGTAGACATCTGACGAAGATGAGATCGTCTGGGGGGTTCGCTTCCACTCTGGGAAGGGGCGAAAGCAAATGAATCGTTGAGCGGTAGCTGAGTGCTATCTGATTCATGGATATCGTGGCTAAGATCGTTGTGGCTGGGTGTTGTTGTGTCGGCAGTGTCGGCCATCTTATTGTATGGTGATTGTGACCTTCCGTTGTTTGACCTATCAACTGCTTTGCCTTTACCTTGCATCACAGGCGTCTTGTCACTCGTCCCATCAAAGCCTGCGCTACTTGCATTGGCACTGTTTGAATATAATGCTGTTTTCTTAGCTGCCTTTCCAGCCTTCTTCGCCTCCTTCTCTTTCCTTTTTGCCTCTTTCTTGGCTTCTTTGTCTTCCTTCTTCTTTCTCTCCTCTTCCGATGCTAGGCTCAATCGGATTGCCTCCAACATCATCATTTCCTCGAGGTCGTCAATTCTGCTTCTCCTGGAACTAGCCCGGGGCGGTGGTGCTAGCATGGTCGGACCACGTTCAGCGGAACTGGCCAGCTCGACTCTTGTGCCTGAAGCGCCATGCCTCTCGGCAAGTAACGCTAGTGCGCTCAGTTGCGCCGAAGTAGGACCACTTGTTGGGCTATCAGCACCACTCCCACGCCTGAGCAAGTTCCTCCGGCCGAAACCACCAAAACCTCTAGGATCCACTCCCTGACCACCATTGCCCATTAAATAGGCCGCAGTATGGAGGGCTGTCGCTGCGGCAGATCTACGGGCAGCATGGGCTCGCGCACTGGATAATTTGTGCGCCCAGTCCGGTCGAACCCTATCGGTTGTAATGACAGCTGGAGAAGTGGCGGATATTGAAGTTGTCCTTCGTCGAGCAAAGCCGAGGGTGGATTGGAGTCCGCCGTTACCCGGGCTAGATGCTAGAGATGACGAGGAAGACATGGCTGACGCCAGTCTAGCCACTGTGTACCCCTGAGTCTGGTTGACATAGATCAATCCTCTTTTGAACGGTGGAGGATCATAAGTGATCCCGAACTCGGGCTGAACGCAGAACGGGCATGCTGCTGGCTCCGAGACTAGGTTGCTATCAGCATCAACATCATTTGGTTGAATGCCATCGTCAGGAGGTGGAGCAGTTGGGTCGCCATGGTCTGGCGGGTGCGGATCAGGCCTTTTTATTTGTACAAAACACTCCGAACAAATGGCCTGATCACAGCACCGGGTTCTGTTCAGATATGGTGGGTAGTATAGAAAGCAAATCGGGCATTCCATAGCATCCTTGTAGAGATATGCTTCAATGGGCTGACCATTGACGAAAGATTCGTGGGGAAGGTGTAGTTCGAGAGGGGTCATGTCTGCTTCTGGGTTGTTCTTTGATGAAGTTGTCAGTGATGCCAGAGTTTTGGATCGTCCTCGGTGGAGGGGTGCACCGGAGGACGGTGGATTGAGCGGAGATGGATCAGATGGAAGAGAGAATGCGGGGTTGGAAGGAGAGAGATATGTTGAGCTGTCGGAATTCAAAGACTGAGAGCGCGAGGAAATGGGCACCATTAGGCTGAGATGGGTTCGGTCGGCTGGACCCGTCTCAGCGCGGACATTCGTCAAGGCTTGAGATACATCTGGGGTCGGTATCTCATCAGCGGCTGGCACAGGTAAGCTCCTGACAGCTGCCACCAGTTGATGCTCCGTCCAAGATTCAGAATGGTCATTCAGCCCTTTCCAGAAGGGGGCAATTCGTCTTTCGATCTACAATGCTGTCAGCATGCCCTCCTTATTTTCTCAATGAGTCATATCACCATCAACTGCCGCACTACCACTTTGCTGTAGTCCTCTGTGCCTATGTACACTCCTTGCGTAACAAGGTATCCACCATCGACACTCTCCTCTCGCATACTCCGTTCGCGCTCTTTTTCCCGGGCAACCCTCTCGCGCTCAGCCTTTCGAGCTTCCCTCTCTTGCTTCGTTTCTCTTCGGATCTCCAAGCTCCCAGTGTCCCTTTCAGCACCACTACCGATGCCCAGAAATGACAAATCCGGTCTGCTACCCCGCCCATTACGTGAGCTATGTATGACATGTGTGGGGCCTCTTTCAATATGCTCTGCAGCTGATGATCCCGCAATAGAAGCTGATACAATCGAAGATGTACGATGGCGAGAGCTACTCGGTCGCGAGAGCGATGGGCGTGGTCCGGGACGCTGCTCCTTCGTTGCAGAGTTCCCCATGATGAAGTATATCAACGCAAAAGACCATGCGTGTGGCTGAGGCAGGTGTGCAAGCTCTTCTATTGCACAGATATCGCAAAGTTCATTTGGGAAGTTGTGGTCGTAGTGGGCAGTAGAACCGTCGACAAGCTGCCTTCGCGAGATTGTGTCGAGGTCCCGTATCAACTCATAAGCTATTCACACACAAGAGCCAGTCGTTTTTGGAACAGGAGAACATCTTCAAAGAGACATGCCAGTATGTCTCGGCTGATAAGTGTCTCAGCAGGACTTGCTTGCTCCGGAGCTCCTCGCAACAGTTACTTCGGGATGATGCAGCTTTTGCAACTCACGGTAAGGTGCCTTAGCTTACACCACATACTTTAGCGAGGAGGAAGAGCAAGAGCCAGTGTGAGCCGGTCAAGACATCAAAATTCAATCACCGTTAAAGGTTTGTTCTGGAGTGCTGATACGGTAATAATACATGCGCAATTGTGTAGCACTTATAATCTGTCCCTATCATCGAAGATTCCATAACTCACATTCATATCCAAATTCTTGTCTAGGTAGACATAAATCACAAGTCAGCCCAAGCCGAGGTGCTTATCGTGAGTCTGACTTCAATACAGAACCTAGTCTAAGGTTGAAAGGAGCTACTGAGGAAGATCATACCTTACTATGCAAGGGGGCCATTTCCTTCGATATGTTGCACATACCCGGGCTAGAAGCCGGGAACAGAGATATGATTGTTCCAGGTCATCGTTGAAATTCATGCATGATTCCTCGGCAACTGTTCATGTTGACTCGCTGTCACGTTTGCGAGAGTCGTACTGAGGGTGTGTCTCCCTCATTTTATTGAAGTTTGTGTACGTGTATATCCTCTTAGTAGTTCAGAAACCATTACACATCTTTCTTCTCTCCTCCGATACTGAAGCTCCTCACAATGTCCTATCGCCATCACACAACCCTAGTCATTGTGTGTAAAAGCCATACAGTAGCAATCAATCGCCAAGCCATTAATATACTCCCGGGCTGCTTGCTGTTGCCACACGTGAAGATGAACTCGTTGACGACGGCAGTGGTACGAAGGGCTCCGTGTGAGTTGCATTTGCATTCCCAAAAGTGCTGTAATCCGCTGCGTTCACTCCCTTTCCTTCAGCGATGTCAAGATTCAGGAGCATTCTCCGGAATAGCTCGAGGGACGCCAGGGGCTGATAGTAGGGCATCTCGTGCCCGGCTTCGTACATCCGGAGAAAGGAGAAGTTTCCGTACTGTCGCACTGCGCCATACTCCCGGCCATCTACCATGAAGGGTGCGTATCCAGCTGCTCTGAATTGTGCTGAATTGGTGTAGTTTACTGCTAAAGAAACTAAAATGCAACTGATCTTAGTCACTGTAGAATCGGCAGAGAGATGGGGATCTGCTGACCGGCTTCTCCGCCAAACCTGTATATGTGTTTTAGCCCGTTGTCCAAATCGATAACGGGATGCGAGGAATAGAGAGGGAGGGAAAAGGGAAAACGATGATAAGGAGAAAGAGGAGAGAGAAGTGGCAGAGAAGAGGGAAGAAGAGAAGAGGGAAGAAGAAAGAGAGATAAAACATACCAATTACAAATATAATCTGAATCGCCATACCCGAGATTGACGCGGACTCCTTTACTCAACAACATTTGGAGGTCCTCAATAAAGTCAGGGTAAACAAAGTCTCCGGTCCGTTGGAAATTGAAAAAGATTTCATAGTTGGACGGCCGAGTATAATTCAAATTTACTCCAAGTGCCTGCTGCGTTGAAGGGAGGTTGAGATAAGGTATGAAGTATTGAGGTGGTTCGGGGTCATCGTATGGATGGCGTATATCGTAAACCCCACGGCCTGAGAATTGGTAATATGGTCCTTCCACGTTGTCCCTGCACATGTTTTGAGCCTCGGAACAAATGGCAAAGTCTACGGCGGAAGACCGATTCGTTTGCCTGCAATAACTTATTTGATCGAGGCATCCATTCGGCATGAAGCATGCGAATTTCATGTAGTTGTAGACGGTCTCGTTAACAGCTACTATGCCGTAGGTGTTGCGCACGGCGAACTCGGGATAATATGGGGCTTGAATAGCCTCGTCGATAAGACCTAGACCCTCATATCAGCCGGAACAGGAAATTGCGTCCTGTCAATTACCATTTATAATCCCAAGCGTTTCGAGTTTCAATTGTGTGCCTGGGACAGTGCCGCTGGCGATGGCTTGGTTTTGTTCAGAGAAGTAATTGTAAAACTATGTACGAGTGTATCAGCATGATGACTTTCCCCGGTATAGGGTCCTGACACTTTTCAGACAACACTTCGTTCGGGATGGTTGCAAGCGTACCGAAGTGCAGACCAGAGTGGAAAGAGAGCAAGAGCAATGACAGAGGCCTCCGTGTTAATAGGACGTCGATATACTTACGGTTGGACCGTAATGACCTCCATAAGACTCAGTCCAGAAATGGAAGCTCCGAGAAGTGACCTCTGGATCGAGCTGCGAAAGACCACTATAAAAGCCTTGAATGATATTCCATGCCGCCACAGCAGCGAGCTCGGTTGTATCAACAAGAGGCGCTTCGATGACCGCATACCCTAGGAAGCGAAGCTCAGCGTTAGAGCCTTATCTCAATGCCATGCGAAGAACTCCCTGGAAAACCGCACGAAGCAACAGGAACGAGATCAACAAAACATAAGGTATTGCTTTGGGATATACTCAAAGACCTAGGGAATGTGTCCCGGAGCTCACTTACGTCCGTCGACTCCAGCGATTGAAGCATTCTGAAAGACCCCAGTGAATGGGTTGATGGTCCCTGGCTGTGCCTCGCTATATGAGAACCCTACCCCAACCGGTTGAGACAAGAATAAAAGATTTGACGCCTCGGTCCACGAATAGGGATTGATCATTGTGGTCAGGTTCTCCGTGACATTGCAAGGTCCAAGTTCTGAAAAAAGCAATGATTAGCCTAAGAATTTCAAAGACTCCACAGCTACGGCTGCTCGCCTTGGAAGAGCCCAAACATCGAGTCACTTCCCGGACCTCCGTTCAGCCAGAGGGTTATGGGAGCATCTGCTGGATTATTCCGCGCTTCAAAGAACCAGAAAAAGGCATGTGTGTTGGCATCAAGGTCGATGTAGCCTGCATACGAGTCGACGCCCGGCGTGGTCTCACATACACCTTCGGCGCCGGGATTTTTGAACCTGATTGTTACATTGCTCGGTGATGTGAGTGTCTGTACTCCAGTAGCATCAACAGGTAGCTGTCTCCCCTTCAATAACGCAGCATCTGCCCCAAACGAAAGAAATGGAGTTGCCAGTAAAAGCAAAGACCTCACTAAATCGAACATCTTCGATAAAAAGCGGAAGAGTAACACTGCGGGAGAGATACTGAAGGGGGACGAGGCCCCCCATTTCTGTACTTAAAGAAGCTCTGTCGTGTTCGAAGAGGGGAACAACGTCAGAGTGCAGTTACCTGCCTAAGGTAGGCATGATGCAGGGTTGTACAGGACATGTAAGACAGCGAACGCAGATGATGAGATAATCATCGTTAAGCAGCTAGAAGGAAGATAGAAGGTTCGAAGAATAACGAAAGCGATATGTAGGGACACAGCAAGGTTGAGTCAAACGCTCAGCGACATGCATCAGGCTGTTCCATGAGTGATGATTAAAGATAAGGTGGGAGTAGAGAAGCTGCAAAAGCGTGTTGTCAGCATCAGTCCGAAATATGGCAGGGATCGAGAAGATGAGCGGAACCGTACAGTGTGGTGGGCAACTAAAGTCCTTCAACTCTCATATCAGAGCTCTTCGTTATATGGCAGGCTTTTGGAAGACAAGCATTTTGCTTGGCCACGACCCGAGGCACAAGCTGGTCTGTGTTCGATAGTTGTGATGCCTCGTTCGGAAGCAATGTTGCATGGAAAGGCCGCATTAGCCCACTGCTCCTCGCAAGCCATCCAGAGCGGGGCACTTAAGTAGGTACTGATTGGATAATCATTATCATCTACGGAGTGACTCACAATTTATCGTAACATCTGCACTGAGTCATCACTGATGCTTCACGGTTATAACAGATTGATGAGATCCGTTCCGCGTTGTAACGTAGAGTTGCTGTAACTAGGGCTGTTTGAGGCATTCTGGAGCTTGGACCCCCGCATCCAAGCTTATAGCTCAACAGTTGTCTGTGATACCACTTGATATCTAAACATGACATCAATACAACCATTCAACATATCCATTGAGCAGTCCAAGCTCGAGGAGCTTAATACTAAGCTATCCTTTGCTACATTTCCTGACGAATTGGACGGTGCAGGGTGGGATTATGGAGCGCCTCTGGAAGATGTGAAAAGGTTGACTGCCTATTGGAAGGACAGCTTCGACTGGAGAAAGCAAGAAGCAAAGCTGAACGAGTTGCCACAATTCAAAACTACCATTCCTGTACAAGGCTTTGAAACTCTGAATATTCATTTCGTTCATCAGAGGAGCGACGTCAAAGGCGCCATTCCGCTCCTTTTCTGCCATGGCTGTGTGTCCGCCTTTCGCGACCCTTTCACGCCGGAAACACAGCGTTAACTGCTCTTAGGGCCCGGCAGCTTCATCGAGGTTACCAAGCTTCTGCCACTGCTAATAAAAGGCGGCAACACGGCCCCGGCTTTCCACATAGTCTGCCCATCGCTACCCAACTACGGCTTCTCTGATGGTACGAGGAAGAAAGGATTCGATTTGAGGCAGTATGCCGAGGTGTGTCACAACCTCATGCTGAAACTCGGATATCAGCAATATGGTAAGGATACTGAAGATATGATTCCTGAAGTCCGCTAACCGCCAACTACGTAGTCACGCAAGGCGGCGATTGGGGTTTCGCGATCACGCGAACTATGTCAATGTTATACCCACAACACTGCAAAGCTTCTCACATCAACCTGATCATTGCAAGAAAACCGACCTGGTCAAGCAATCCTCTGCTAGCTTTGCAACACTCGATTACACCATTGACAGCTCGGGAGAAAGCTGGTCTGGCACGCACCGATTGGTTCAACCGGGAGGGCAGCGGGTACAACAAAGAGCAGTCCACCAAACCGCAGACACTCGGATATGGCTTGCACGATAGCCCGGTAGCTTTGCTGGCCTGGATCTATGAGAAGCTGCACGATTGGTCGGACGGCTACCCGTGGACGGAAGACGAGATCTTGACCTGGGTATCGATATATTATTTCTCGACCGCTGGACCTATTGCATCGACAAGGATATACTATGGTCGGTGACGTCTTGATCTCGATGAGAAACACGTGCCATTACTGACAATGAGCAGAATCCATGCATTCGAAAGCGCTCCCGTTCCACAAGTTAAGCACATGGATTCCTACTGTCAAGCTCGGGCTGGCCTATTTTCCACGCGACATAATCGTTGTGCCAAAGACGTGGGGCCGGACGTTGGGTCCTGTGGTGTTCGAGAGTGACCATAATGACGGAGGTCACTTCGTTGCCTGGGAGAAGCCTGATGCCCTGGCGGGGGACTTGAAAAAGATGTTTGGTAAGAAAGGGGGTGCTTATGGACTGATCAAAGGTCACGATGGATATGACGGCGCTAGCGCTAGGTTGTGACACCATGTATAAGGCGAATATAAAGCTGTTTTGATCTTGGGTACCTTTAGTTAGCTTTCCTGAGCGTGCAGATCAGTCTTGTCAATGCTGAAAGATATAGTTCAGGGTCATCAATGAATGCCATCACTGACCCTCTGTTCTGTTAAGTAGTGTCTTCAAAGAGTATTAGTATAATGACTGTGCCGTTGAGGAGGCGTCCAAGCATCGGCAGTTATTTACCACCTGCAACCATACATTCAAAGCCATCTTCCACCTGATCTGCACAGTCAGAGTCAGAAGCTGATCTCCGGCAGAGCGGCACGTGGCTGCTGCCCCACAATGGAAGGTTGAACGGTTCGCTTAATTTACCTTACCTTGTAGCGGCCTTTCGCCCGGTCCTTCGTTACTCCGCTCTCGGGTCCTGTTCGCCGACTTCTGATTTGCTTTTCTTTAGATTATGCGGTAGCTATCGTTGTATTCCTGTGTGTGACGTTGAGATGCGGTCATTCCCCGTCTTGTAGATGTTGTGCGACGGTTGAATTGAATTCGAAGTTCCAAGAGAAGAAGAGGTCAGCGAGTTCGTATTCTGGTTCACCACCAGGGAATCAATTGACTCAGCACAGCATCAGTTTTCCACAATCCGAAAACTCCCACATTCTCCATGGCAGATATACCTTATACTTTGAACTTGAAGGTAAGTTAGTTATGGAGAATCAAAAGCCGGGGCCTTTCCGCCTGAAATTCTTGCCAAGCTATCATATGTGGCGAGCTATCAAGTTACTTTCAACCATTCTTCCGCGCTATTTTCTATTCCTCCAATCTACACCTTCTCTTTTCCATTGACCACCCTGTCTCAAGCCCGTCTTGGCAAAGTCACCACCGGAAGTTGCACCATTGCCCTCGACTCCCACAACAGCAGCAACCTTAAAGAGAATTCGATGTCGTCAAGCTTGGGATGGCGCTGACAGCCTCTAGCAAGTGCTGGGCAAGATTTGCTCAAGTACCTACCTACCTGGGACCCTAATATAACTTAGTAGCATGCTGTACAGGATACCATCCCCACAACGGGCGGAGATGACCCCGGAGCTACTTTGCATGTAGCGCACTGTAGAAAATCTAACCGCTCGAGCATTATCGATGGAGTAAAAAGCCTCCTGTGTCAACCCACTTTAGGTAGGTAGCATAGCTAGAAGCTTGTGCACCCCCCAGGGTCAAGGGATGCAGTACATGTATTGGATTTAGTGGGATAGGAAAGCGCTCGTGATAAGACCGGATCTATATAACAGTCCCAGACCCCCCGATCTTACCCTCTAGTGTTCTTGGATATGAAGCTATATATGATCATCGCCCTCGATACCTAGCCGTCAATAGTCGAAAGCTCCAGCTCTAGCACCAGCTCAGCTCGAGCTCGACCAGAGCTTTGAACAGAAAGCAATTGTCAGGAGAAAAGGTCCGCATACGCGTGTCAAGATGGTAAACAACTCAGGAGCAGCTGCGACGCAAACCACAACAAAGCGAAACGCTTCAGCGGCAGGACTCAATAACGCTTCGGGACGACCAGCGAAGAGAAGAGCATCAAAGGCATGTGCTTGTTGCCGGGCGAGAAAGGTGCGATGCAACGTGGTGGAGCACGGCGCACCCTGTACCAATTGCAGGCTGGATGATGTGGAATGTATCGTGCAGGACTCGAAGCGCCGAAAGTACGTTGCCGTGAGACGGAGATTGCCTTGATCGTGCCTCGGCTCATTGCTGTGCTTTGTCCTGAGCGAAGATCCACTGACCCACATAACTAACTCAATTCGGTATTTTAGAAAGTTCTGGGACAAGTTCGAGAGCGCTCAGCCTTCGTCAGCATCAGCACCAGCGTCAGCATCAGCGTCCACATCGTCAACATCACATATCCACTCCGAAATCAGAGAAGCTGCCGAGGCTGTCAAAAACGAAGGCCGGAAACTCGTGACCAGCGGTAGCGATATTTCCCTTGGGAATCTAGCCGAGTCTCACTCGCCGCTATCCTCATCCTGTTTCTCGCACGATTCAGATCCCGATCATGAACAGCACGTGCCTCATCTTATTTGTGAGCCCTGTCTATCCGTGCCGTTGCGGCTTGTCTGTGGAAAGCTAAACTGATTCTGTTGGATAGACCAAACACAGGGGCATCGACTCATTGTCCATGAACGCAACCGACGAGCTTCGTTAAGCGCCACATTGCACCCTGGGCTGCTACCACTGACCGGAGCTGGCCAGCTCTTCAACCCGTATCTGCTGCCCAAGAAACGCGCAGCGACTCCATTGCCCAGATATTTCAAGCCGTTACCGTCCAGAATCACTCCGGACGATGTCGAATATCTCGAACAGAAAGGAGCCTTGTCGATACCTGGCTTGGTCTTGCGCAATGAGCTCCTCCGTTCCTACGTCGAGTATGTGCATGGCTACATGCCATTGCTCGAATTGCGTGATTTCATCGGTGCCTTAGAAGGGAACGATGGCTCGACCAAGCCGATCAGCTTGCTTCTGTTCCAGGCCGTCATGTTTGCTGGATCTGCCTTTGTCGACATGAAGCACTTGCGTCATGCTGGCTATGCGACTCGGAAGGAAGCTAGGAAGGCACTATTCTCAAAAGCTAGGGTATGAGCCAATGTCAGCAGTTCTTCGAATTCACTTTTAACGCAGTGATAGCTTCTTTACGATTTCGATTACGAACTTGACCGCATTGCACTTGTCCAGGCATTGCTCCTGATGACTTACTGGTATGAGACGCCAGATGATCAAAAGGATACATGGCACTGGATGGGCGTGGCCATTTCTCTGGCACATACCATAGGCCTACACCGTAACCCAGAGAAGTCGAACATGGACCCCAAAAGACAACGACTTTGGAAGAGGATATGGTGGTCATGCTTCATGCGTGACCGGCTCATAGCCTTGGGTATGAGAAGACCCACACGAATAAAGAACCAGGACTATGACGTGCCGATGCTCACGATCGAGGATTTCGAGCTGGACCCTCTTCCTGAAGATTCGGCCTGTCTTTCACGAGACTGTCTACTCGCCTGGGACACTGAAAAATGGCGCCAAATTGCGATCATGTGCATCGAAAAGGCCAAGCTATGTCTGTGTATCAGTCACGTACTATCTGCACAATACTCGGTGCTGAACAACAATCTTGGTGGTGTAACCGCGGACGGCAATGTTACCACGACGATGATGCTTCTGCCCAAGAAGCAGGATGCCGAAACATGTGAGGTTGAAACATGCGACCTGGAGCTTGACGAATGGATGGATGGTTTACCAGACAATCTTAAATACCCCGAAGTATCCGACACTAAGGTCGATCGGGAAGACGAGGTGTTTGTTGTACATCGTGCTCTACTCAACATGATTTACTTGACCACCCTCAGCGCCCTTCACCGTCCGCAGGTCCTACCTTCAGCTCCAGGAGCCTGGCCGGCGCGTAACAATGGGACCGAAATGCACGATTTGTCTCGCAAGAAAGTCCGCCATGCGGCGGCTGAGATCACCCGAACGGCTCAAGATCTGCACCAGCTCAATCTCGTTCGGTACCTTCCGACTACAGGCGTGACGGTGCTTCTACCCGCTGTCATAATCCATCTTCTCGACATCAAAGCATCGAATGAGGACATGCGCCGGGCAAGTCTCCAGGGCTTCTGTCAATGCATGCAGGTCATGCAGAAGTTGCGCGAGAGCTATGCCTCGGCAGATTACGCGACACAGTTCCTCGAAGCCGCGATCCGGAAAGTCGACATCCAAGTGTCCCTCCCCATATCGCCAGACAAACAGCGTCGCGTGCCGAACCTCGCCAGTTCGGTCGGTGCAGGTCGTCAGACGGCCCTCACTCCGCCGCCAGACGACCACACTGCGAATTTGACTTCCGATACCGGTATCGACACGGCCGTCAAGTTCGAAACTTACAACATGGCTTCCACGCCTCGAAGCTCCGTTGAAAGCGAGCTAGCTGTCGACCAAGAAATAGATCTCACCGAACAAACAGGCAACAGAACCAGCTTAGCGAACATGATGTTTCCGTCCACGAGCAACGATCTTCTGATTTCGACCACAAATGACTCGGATCTGGACTCGTTCCTCAACTTCGAGGATGCTACGGAGTCTTTGATATTGGCAGAGGACGAGGATACGGGGATCCCAATGGGCGTGCATGGCGAGAGTAGTGGGTTTACGTTGGATATGGATTGGATGAAGGACATGAAGGATTTTCAGGATTTGTCAGTGAGTAATTTTGATCTTCGGAATGGTGATAGGGTGATGGAAGAGGTAGTAGCGCAGGCTTGAGCTTTTGGATTCGAGACGGAGTTTGATAGTCACCTGTTATGTCCAAGCTACTTGGGTTGAGCATGGGGATTTTGCTATTGTAGCTTTACAACAATTTCAGAGATGTTTGCTTGCGAAACCCTCATACCCACAGCCAAACCCTAGATGCCTCGGGCCTTCCTCTGAACCCATTACTATAGTACTACCTGCGCCACAATCCGTAGCCTAGCTTTGCAACCAATGGTGACGACAACGACGTCTCTTAGATTTCAAATAACGTCGAGTTCTCGGCTTACTGAAGAGCAGTCATGTAGCAAGGCCGTCCGAATATTTGGAGTTCGGTGCTTCTTGGTCCTGAACCTTTAATCAAGAGATGGAGGCCTCTATAACAGGATAATGTCAGTAAACGATGACTCTTTGAGAACACCAGTTTTCTAAATAAGGTGAGGAGGTCCTTCTATGTTCTTAGTGAGCTTCTAATGTCATATGGGAGCCTCTCAGTGACGGCTTTCATTTATACACTAGAACCATACGCCAACATCAGGGTCTACCTTGACGTCAACACTTCAGCGTCAATATCTTCAAGTTACATGTATGGAGATATGATGTGCGATCGTGGCAACCTTCACTTGGGATGCCTTAATATTTACGAGACTTCAGGAGGCTTGTGTTCGCCCAAAGACGAACAGAGATGAGTATCTTCAGATACACGGGAGCGCTGTGGGAGTATGTGTACGCTATATGTCTACACATCTCGAGCTATATATATCGTAAGATTTGTACAGCAAATACAAGAGCCAAGTCAAGCCAAGCAACATAAGTAACATAAGTAACATCTACAACGTCACAACGTCACATCTCATAACCTAGCTTTCTCATTCCCTCTCCACCCCGCCTCCTCAGCAATCAACTCCGCCGCCCTCTCTCCAATCGCCAGAACCGTCAACATAGGATTGATAGTCGGCATGGCAGGAAAGATACCCGCATCCGCAATCCTGACGCCTTTGAGCCCCGCAACTTTCAGATGGCTATCCACAACCGCGAGAGGATCTTTGGTCGGATCGCCCATCTTGGTCGTCCCAGCAGGATGATACACGGTGTGAGCTACACGTCGGCCGTACTCGGAGAGTTCTTCGTCCGTATTGACATTCGGGCCTGGTGCGACTTCGCGCTTGATCCATGATTTGAACGGTTCCTCTTGTGCGACCTTACGTGCGGCTTTCAGGCCGGCAACAATGGTAGCTGCATCGTAGCCCTCTGGGTCGGTGAAATATCGGAAGTCCAGGGCTGGTTTGACCTGAGGGTCGGAGGAGGTAAGGTAAAGTTTGCCTCTGGACCTTGGCCGAGGTATATTGGGTGTCATGCAGAAGGCGTCGATTGGGGTATCATATCCCAGCCTTGCTGTGTTCAGACAGAACGGTATAGCGTAGCAATGGCACATAATGTCGACCACATCGCCATCGTCCTCGTAGGTGCCTGAAGGTTCGCGGCGGAGAAAAACCCCTGCATCGGAATCCATGGTGGTTTGATTTGGTGGAACCGGCTTAGTCAACTCCCATATGATTATGCTCTCGGGATGGTCGAGTAAATTCTCGCCTACACCTGGTATGTCCTTTTGCATGGAAATACCAAGATCTCGGAGTTGCGGCTTCGGGCCGAGCCCTGAAAGTAGCATTAGGCGAGGCGTGTCCACTGCGCCAGCACAGAGGATTGTCTCTTTCTTTGCCTTCAAGGTCAGTTTTTCACCGCTCTGCAGTGTCAGATTCACTCCAACCACTCTGTCGCCCTCCAGATTGATTCTGCTAACCCAGGTATCGGTGAGAATCGTCAGGTTCGGTCTCCTTTCTTCTCCTCGCAGGATTGGATGGATGTATGCCACACTAGCACTGCTCCGCTTCCCATCGTCAGGATTGTATGATACTGAGAAGAACCCCACACTCGGCTTTAGAGATCCGTTAGTCCGGATCTCTTCGTTGAAGTCATGGACGATCGCTAAGTCCAAAGACGTTGAGCAGGACGTGATCCAGTCTTTGCAGAGTTGATTCCGGTGTCTTTCATGCACCGGTTGAACGGTGTTGCGCAAACTGTCAAGCAGGCGCATGAATGTCTGGAAGCTCCAGCCACGGCAGCCAAGAGACTCCCACACCTTGCAGTCGTACTCAAATGGCCGGAATGAGATCAACGTATTGTGTGAGGAGCAACCACCGAGGATCTTGGCACGAGAGTGTCTGATATGGGAATTACCTGCAATATGTCAACAAAGCTCGGTATCATCTATTGCAAAATCTCATGATATCACGCCCACGGATCTCGAACAAGTGCGTCCAAAGGTTACAGGGTATGGTGCTCTGGCTTCATCTGCGCTGGGGGTGCTGCATCAGGGCTGTGTTGCGTTTGGGCAAGCGCAGGAAATCCGAAGAAAGGCAGAACTCGCCGTTTGGCTGATCAACTGTTCCGTAATCATAGTCCAGCTCGCCGCCGAGCAAATTGAGCCAGTCCTTCAGATTCAAAACCTTGTCATTCATGAAATCGCTAGGACCGGCTTCAATGAGAAGGACCTTCTTCTGTGGCAAGTACTCTGTCAGTCTGCTGGCTATCACACATCCTGCCGTTCCTCCTCCGACAACGAGATAGTCAAAGTCATTGACTTCTGCTGCTGAGAGGTGAGTGGTCGTCATGTTGAATGTACCGTGGAGGTGAGGTTTCCAAGTTGACGTTAAGGTGTTCACATCAGCTCTGAAGCAGGGTCAGATGTTCTCAGGATTCTGAAGACAAAATAGCCTTTCACAACTGTGGGGCAAAGCTGCGGGAAAGATCTCTGCAGCGGCGTGAACTTGGCATAAAGGTAAATACTTTAATGAAACTCGAAGTAAAGAGCGCCATCAGAATAACTCCACTCGTGCTGACTTTAGTCAGCTGCCGCCGGCTTCCTTCCCATCCCATTCTTGATACACTGTAAGATGACAGGCAACCTAAAGTCTGGAGACCGCCAAGTCTCAGTCTCTTCATAACGCGGATCTCCATTCTGTCTAGCCAGTGTTGTGTTCTGCACGGAGGTCCCCTCGGTCAATCAGGACGGTGCAAAAGTTTGTTAACCGAATTGCTAGCGTAATCGCCATGCAGCTGTCGATATGACTTCGAAGCTAAACCGCTGAAGGGTTGTTTATCCCGGGGCAGGGCTGACATCGTATTACATAATGTAGGGTAGCGGACCTGCCCCACCACACGTGAGGTGGTGAAGGTAGATTGACAATGAGAGCAAAGCCTACGGTTGAAATGAAAGCTTAAGCTTCTCGAAAACCTTGACGTCAAACGTACACAGTAGGTTCATCATCATGTCAAGTGCATTCTTTCCACCACGGCAGCTATACTACGATGGCAAGATCCAGACTGCCACCTCAGGACATACCTTCCGGTCCATTGATCCCTCGACCGCAAATCCTCTGGCAGACATACATACAGCTTCGAATGCGGACATTGACTCTGCCATAGTCTATGCAGAGAATGCTTTTCCGTCATGGTCAATAACGCCTCCAATTGCACGATCGCGACTACTACTGAAAGCTGTCCAGCTGCTCCGGGAAAGGAACGATGAGATCGCAAAGGTGGAGACGCAAGACACAGGCAAGCCATTCTCGGAGACAAGCACTGTCGATGTAGTGACCGGAGCGGATGTCCTCGAATACTATGCCAACCTGATTGGCGGCGGAGGACTCAATGGTGAGACGGTGCAGCTGAGGGAAGACGCCTGGGTTTATACGAAGAAAGAGGCTCTAGGTGTCTGTGCGGGCATTGGTGCATGGAACTATCCTATCCAAATGTGAGCCTATCTTTGAGTATAACAAAGTACACTGCTAATGAGCTAGAGCACTGTGGAAATCTGCGCCATGTTTGGCTGCTGGCAATACGATGGTGTACAAACCTAGCGAGTTCACGCCGCTACACGGACAGATACTCGCTGAGATATTTACGGAAGCTGGTATACCACCAGGTGTATTCAACATTGTCAATGGAGCTGGCGAAGTTGGAGCCTATCTGACATCCCACCCTTCTATCGCAAAGGTCTCGTTCACCGGTCAGGTGTCCACTGGTAGAAGGGTAGCGGGCTCTGCAGCAGGAGGCATGAAGTATGTTACGATGGAGCTTGGAGGAAAGAGCCCAGTTATTATCTTGGCAGACGCGGATATTGAGAATGCTGTCGACGGGGCCATGATGGCCAACTTCTTCAGTACGGGACAAGTGTGTACCAACGGGACGAGAGTGTTTGTACATGAAGCGAAGAAGGATGCCTTCGAGAAACGGCTGCTCGAGAAGATGGAATATGTCCGAGCAGGTAACTTGATGGACCCCAAGACGAATTTTGGTCCTCTAGTTTCCAAAACGCACTACGAGAAAGTGCTCGGATATATCAAACATGGGATTGAGGTTGACGGTGCAAAGCTTCTTTACGGTGGCGCCGAGAAACCTGTAACGGCAACAGGGATGGAGAGTGGCTACTGGATCAAGCCAACTGTATTTACGGACTGCACGGACTCGATGAGGATCATCCAAGAGGAAATCTTTGGTCCTGTCCTCAGTATTCTCACCTACAAAACCATTAGCGAAGCAGTTGAGCGTGCCAATGCCACACCACTGGGGCTTGCTGCCGGAGTGTTCACTACCGATCTCAACTTGGCACACAGAATAGTTGCGCAACTCGAAGCAGGCATAACCTGGATAAACACTTGGGGTGAGAGTCCAGCGGAGATGAGTGTAGGTGGGTGGAAGCAGAGCGGCGTTGGGGTTGAAAATGGCAGACGCGGTATCGAAGCTTGGGTTCGGAATAAGAGCACGCTGGTCGATATGAGCGGTAGTGTGCCTACGGTGTTTTCCAAGCTATAATACAACTCCACGCCTGTTCGGGAAGTCGCTTCGTCAAAACGCCTCTCTCGACATAGCAGAAGTCGCTTAGGAGGCGGTCCCGGTAGTGGCATGGCTCCCGCCTCCTGGGCCTATGGGCCCAATTTGCAATTGCCAGACCGACAACGCTTTGCATTGATGAAAACCAGGAGGCCCATCAGCTTTGCAAGGCTCGAAGGCGCCTCGACCTTCGGTTTCAGACCGATGTTCAGGTTTTGGCGGAAATCCTAAAGGGTTGGGCAAGGGTCTAAACTACTACTAGCAATATGGCTGGGAGGAGCGTTCGCACTAAGGATGATTTCGAAGCGGTATGACCGTTACAGTAGAGATTGATATGCTCGTTGGCTCAGGTCACTGCACAGACTGAACGGGGAGCGAGGCATCTAGGCACTACTGTAGAAAGGTCCTCCAAGGATTTCAGTACCAGCTGCAACGCAATGGGCAAGGTCCGAAGGCTCTTAGTTCGAG
>QQTW01001041.1_pt1 | contig 18869 bp, 17 predicted proteins | sample 1904831 | NCBI WGS metagenome assembly QQTW01 (sample SAMN09435610, study PRJNA476489) | Subsurface metagenome, whole genome shotgun sequencing project. | reverse complement strand
TTCGTCCAGCACCATCCCCAACGAGCGCGAATATCAAGAGCCACCTTCCACTTTAACGAAGACGAGCTCAGGAAGAAGTGGGAGGAGCAGTTACAGCAGATTAATGCATCTATCAAGGTGATAGATGAAAACGATGTGACGCTGGAGGCTAAGTATTGGGATCAGCTCGAACAGTGGCTCCTGAAGAACTACGAGAAGCACTTCAAGAACCTGGCTGTAGAAGTGGCGAAGGTTAGGTTCACGATGGATGCCTATATGCAGCAGATAGAGTTTAGTCTGAACCAGCAATTGCAAGGCTGGTCTGGCTACTTAGACACGCTTCTGCAAGAAAGGATCAACGTTGAGATATCGAAGAGAATTAACCAGCAGATTACCCAGTACTTCGACCAAACTTTTGAGCAAAAGATACGTAACAACATCGGATTAATTGTCAACAATCTTGTCAATAAGCAGGAACTCAACCAGTACATCGACCAGCATGTCAATCGGCAAATCGACCAAACCTTTGAGCAAAAGATAGGCAATAACATTAACTCAATTACCCAAAGACTTGTCAAGGATAATACTGAGCTTGAACAGTACGTCAGCAGGCAAATCGACAATACTTATGAGCAAAAGATCCAAGACCGCGTCCAAGTGATTACGCGGAACATTGTGAATAACAATGATGAATTAAATCAGTACATCGACCGGCGTTTACAGCAAACTGTAACCAACAATACTGAAGTTAACAACGAGATTGTGAATCTTGTTGCCAACAGTACTGAGATTAATACCAAGATTGAGAACCTCCGTACCGAGTGGAATCAGTCATTCACAAGTCTGGTAACAGAGCACGCTGATGAACTGAGCAACATAATAAGCGGCAGAGAGACATTCAACAGAGTAATTACCCAAAAGCTTGTCACTGATAATACTGAGCTTGAACAGTACGTCAGCAGGCAAATCGACAGCACTTATGAGCAAAAGGTCCAAGACCGCATCCAAGTGATTACGCGGAACATTGTGAATAACAATGATGAATTAAACCAGTACATCGATCGGCGTTTACAGCAAACTGTAACCAACAACACTGAAGTTAACAACGAGATTGTGAACCTCGTTGCCAATAGTACTGAGATTAGCGACAAAATTAATAACGTCTACAAAGATGTTGACACCAAAATTGAGAGCATCCGCAACGAGTGGAATCAGACATTTATCAGTCTAATTAGACAGCACGTCGATGAACTGAGCGACATGATAGGCGACAGAGAGACATTCAACATCCGGATCGCGAATTCGATCAACATCAGGGTAAACGAGCTTCTCAGCCAAATCATGAGAACCAAGAACGAACTGACTGCGATCATGAACAATGCAGACAGACATCTCTATGAGTGGACTCTGGGAGAACTCATGGCAATCAAAGGCTGCTTAACCGACCGTGAGGCTCTTGTCGAGCAGGTAGTCTCCTTCAGCGCTGAACTCAGAACCAAGCTGGATGCTGCTCCTTGTGTGGACATCAACACATTCAAGCCATTCAAACCTGGCTTGATAGAACCGAAGCAGCAAGAGCAGCAATTACCAGGAAGCTAATAACAAGAACTATATGAGCTTGTAGCCCTACCTGGATGAGAAATAGACTACCAAACTTGCGTTTGGCAGTCTGTGCGATCGCTTTTTCAAACTAATTCTGTAATTAACTTAAGGAGAACATTTTAATGTCTAATCAAGATGTCGTTAAATTTGGCGATACCTTTTATCTCAAGCATGAAAACGGACAATATTTTGTTAATGTTGATCACGGACGACGCAACTGGCCGCAGTTAAGCAGTACGGGAAAAGTAAAACTTCAACTAGTCGGCGGTAATGGAGAGGTTACTTCTGGCAGCCCCATTAAAATCAGAACGACAGAAGAGGTAACAGGCGAACATAATATTTTGGGGGCTTTTGCTGATAGCCATGATTGTTACTATTGGCAAGATGGCTATGATAACGATAAACAGAGCTGGCGGATTACCAAAGCTTCTGGTCAGGCAGATCCAATTTTCTATGGCGATCGCGTTCGCATCAGCAACATCTCCTACAGTAATCAAAGACTAGCTCCCGATACAAAGAATCAGGGTTACATAACTACCGTGGAAAATGCTGGCGACTCGTGGATCTTAGAGCCTGTCTTTGTGCGAGTTTCCCAGCCAGATCCAGTCGCTCAAAAGCCTGTCTCCGTGGGATCTGTTGCCCAGCCAGATCCAGTCGCTCAAGAGCCTATCTCCGTGTACACAACAACGAAGGCTCCAAACCAGTACACCGCTCCAAATGTGGCTGCCGCCGACAACACAATAATGAAGGATAAAATCAAGCACGTCGTTGTAGTCATGCTTGAAAACCGTGGCTTCGACAGTGTCTTAGGCTATCTATATGAACCTGATAAACCTGATAAACCTGGCGACGAGCCAAAGCACCATATTCCAGCCTTGAAACAAAACGATGTGACATTCAACGGTCTCTCATTTGTGGATACCGAAAAATTAGCCAATCCTATGGTAGGTAAAGATGGAAAGCCTATGGTAGGTGAAGATGGAAAGCCTATTGAACAGAAGCCTGTGAAGGGGGTACGGGCAACCAATTCTCCTGGCTGGGACCCTGGCGAACCATACAAAAATGTCAACATGCAACTCTTCTTTCGCGAGCTTCCTCCGACTAATGATCAACCCGCAGAGATGAAGGGATTTCTTCAAGACTACAGCACTGAATGTAAAGGAAATCTTGAAGCGAAGAGACAGATCATGCACATGTATACGCCAGCGGACCTTCCAGTTCTGAGCAGTTTGGCAAAGACTTACGCAGTCTCAGATATGTGGTTTGCTTCAGTTCCTACCCAAACCAATGCCAATCGCGCTTTCTCACTGTGTGGCACATCAATGGGTCTGGTGGACAATGGCTTTCTGACGACTGATCCGCTAAATCGCAAATTTCAAAACGATCAGTTCAAGACTGACACCATCTGGAATGTTCTTTACGATCACGGCTTCCGCGATCCAGTTAAGGATTGGGCAATATTCTGGCATAACGTATATCCACCCCTCACTGGTAAGCCCTACACGCGAAACGTTTTCCCCTATCTTCAACACATCCCAGATTTAGACTCCTACTTTCACAGTATGGATGATTTCTTCACCAGGGCCAAGAACGGCAACTTACCAGCCTTCAGTTACATTGAACCGAGATGGGGAGGCGAAGCCCTAGGAATGTCGATATTGGGCAATGAATATCATTGCCCCGCCGATGTAACACCGGGAGAGCACCTGCTTCAGCAGATTTACCAGAGCTTGACCACAAATCAAACGGCATGGAAACAGACACTTCTGGTGATCCTGTTCGATGAACATGGCGGCACCTACGATCATGTCCCTCCCGAATGGAATGCAACACCGCCTTGGGGTAAACAGCACCCTGGATTCGAGCTCCAATACGAATTCCAGTTTAATCGTTTCGGGGTTCGGGTTCCTGCTATTCTGGTTTCTCCCTTAATCGAGGAGAAAACCGTCTTCCGCTCGGCAACAAATACCCCATACGACCATACTTCACTCATTGCTACGATTCTGAAGTGGAAGGGGATTTCTCTCACCAACGAGGCAGGGAAACATGTGTTGGGGGAACGTGTGTACAACGCGCCCACGTTTGACCAAGTCTTGACCCGTACTACGCCACGCGAAGATAAGCTTGAAGCTCTGCCATCACCGTTATCCGGTTTCAAACCGAAACAAACGTCAATCGGCACTCCGCTTAAGTTTGGTGAACCGTTCTGCCTCAGGCATATGTCAGGGGAATATGTTATCGGAGCTGAATCTAGCCCACGCGCCTACTTCCCATGCTTGGGCAAAGGAAATCCCGTGCACTTAGACTTCCGGTTTGGGTCGGGTGAGGAGAAGAGCGATCATACCGTTCAAAGGTTTGGGTCGGGTGAGGTGGAGAGCGGTAAAACCGTTCAAATTCGCACAGCAGAGTATCTGGAACCTAATCAGTTGGATCTTGGTGGTTCAGTGCACCTGGCTGGATCAGTATCTTTCTTGGGAATACGCAACTTCCTGGGTGCCTGGAAGGATTCACACAACTGCTACTACTACAGTAGTGATGATACACACGACTATCAGCAGCAGTATTGGACAGTTTCCAACGTTGATGGGAGTACAGGTTCAATCTGTTATGGTGACAAAGTCTATATCACCAACAAATTCTACGAAAACCAGCGGCTCACTAAGGACAATAAGTACCTTACTACGGCACCGAGTGTTAAAGACTATTGGGTTATCGAGCCGCCGGTTTACCAGCAGACAGCGTCTCACGAGGTGACGAAGGAAATGGCAAAAGCCGGAAGTTAATAACTCCAGCGCTTTGCGCTTGAATGGAACACAGCAGCATTGAGAGCTGCACCGAACGCGGCTCTCAATGCCATCCATGTTCATCTTTGTTTTGTCACTTTTGTCAGATAGTAATCTACAACTCTATAATTTGGCTTTCGCAACAATCGCGGTTAAATGACAAAAGAATCGGATGCGATCGCCTCATCCATGATTCTGCTTGAGATAGGGTAGGCAGAAAATTTTTATCTCTCCAGCGTGAACAAGCAGAGATAATGCAGTGCCTCTCCCATTGCAGTTGAAACTCCTAATTTGGGAGAGCGATCGCCCTTCTTACAAAGACAGCAAATAAATTCGAGCAGAAATTTATTCCATTAACCAAAGGCTTTAAGGTGAAATATGAAACGTCTTATTGTTTGTTGTGATGGCACTTGGCAAAATCTGGAATGTGAGTGTCCAACAAACGTCGCTAAGATCCTGCAAGCAATTAAACCCGTTGCCAGTGACGGGGTTGAGCAAATCGTCTTTTACCATGAAGGAGTTGGTGCACTAGGCAATACCTGGTTGCAAAAGCAATCTGAAAATATTGCTGGTGGTGCTTTTGGCAAGGGCATCGATCGCAACATTCAGGAAGCCTATCGTTTTCTATGCATGAACTACAACCCAGGTGACCAGATTTATATTTTTGGGTTCAGTCGCGGTTCCTACACTGCTCGCAGTCTCGTAGGCATGATTTATAACTCTGGTCTCTTACCACGGTACCACATTCGCGAAATTGACGATGCCTACGAACTTTACCGAAATCACCTCAAGCCTGACCACCCCGATATAGTTCAGTTCCGTGAAAAAAACAATAGTCCACAAGTTCCGATTACCCTCCTGGGCTGCTGGGACACAGTCGGTTCCCTCGGTCTGCCCGATCTCGCCTCTTTCCTACCCTTCGATCGCTGGAACAACGAAAAATATCAGTTTCACGACACCAAGTTGAGTCCCATTGTCCAGAATGCCCTGCATGCGACTGCCATTGATGAGCAGCGCAAAACCTTCTTCTTGACACCCATGGAGAAAAACCAGAAGCCGGAAGCCGCAGACCAGCAGGTACGACAGGTTTGGTTTCCAGGCGATCACAGCTCAGTCGGTGGTGGTGAAACACAAAAGCGCGGTTTGTCGGATGCTGCTTTGAAGTGGATGATAGAAACCATTGAAGAGATGGGACTGGGACTTGATCCTGACTTGATTCCTGATGGCATCAAGCCCGATCCAACGGCTGATTTTGAAACCAAATCCAGTGGTTTCAGTCCGATCGGCAAATTGGCAGAAATGGTCGGGGTGAGCATTCGTGAGGTGACGGACAATTTTGAGGAACTGCATGAGAGTGCGAAACAACGCTGGCACAAACTGAACAATTACCGTCCCAAGAATTTGGAAAAGCACAATTCTAAGCTTTCTAGCTAGCAACTGGAATCGATTCTTTTACAATCAGAGAATTTACTATGAATATTCAAACTGAAACTCAAGTTGCCACATCTGATGCGATCAAATTTGGCGACACCGTTTACTTAGAACATATGAGTGGTCGCTATATCACCGCCTCCGATCGCGGTACCAATAACCGCTATGATTGGCCACGATTGGGAGGTAGCGACAAGGTGAAGTTTGAGATTGTGGGCAATTCAGAGGGCGAACTCACCGATGGCAGCATCATCAAGCTGAAATCGACGGAATCAAAGCTGGGCGATCGCAATCTCCTAGGAGCTTTTGCAGACAGTCACGATTGCTACTATTGGAGCGACTGCAAGCAAACCAAGAAATTTTGGGAAATCACCTTCAAGGAAACCAAACAAAATTGGCGAATTTCCAAGAAAGATCGTAATGGCGATAACACAATTCGCTATGGCGATGAGGTGTATTTGACCAACCTCCACTACAAAAAACAACGCTTATCCCGCGACTCCTGGTACGACGGATATATAACAACAGTGCCTTATGCAAATGAATGGTGGACGCTTAAAGCCGAAGGCACTCAAGATAATGTTGGCATCAGTTCCGAAGCATTGCTGCTGCGACGGTTATTTCAGCCAAGGGTCAAAGGCTATAGTGCTGCCAACATGGCTTATATGGCGTATTGTGCAGAAGCAGCCTATGGTAGCCCCGAAGTCAGTAAAGCCAAGCTGGAACAACTGGGTTTCACCATCAACGGCACTGAACATTTCATCGACCTCCCCGGTTCTGATACCCAGTGTGTTGTCGTGGGAGATGCAGAAAAAATCATCATCGCCTTTCGGGGCACTGAGAATTTGAAAGATTGGAGAACCGACCTGGAATTGCTCAAAGCCGTTTGGAATATCGGTGTTGGTGCGGTACATAGAGGCTTCTATGAAGCGCTGGAATCTGTATTGTCTCAGATCATTGATCGCGTCAAGCAACTGCGGACAAACAATCAGCCGATTTGGTTCACTGGGCATAGTTTAGGTGGAGCACTGGCAGCCCTCGCCTGTGCCACCTTCTGTCAAGATAAAGATCGAGAGTTAACGACCTATGAGACTGCTGGGATTTATACCTTTGGTCAGCCTCGCATTGGCGATCGGATTTTTACGAAAGCTTTTGATGCCGAAGCTAGAGCCCGTTACTTCCGGGTAGTCAACAATAATGACATCGTTCCCCGCATCCCCAACGTAGGATATCAACATGGCGGGAATCTGGTGTACTTTGATGCGTTTGGGAATTTTTATAATAATGCGATCATAGCTTTGTGGAACCCCCTGTCTTGGTGGCGGCGGCTCCAGGGTTACTATGCAAGCCTTTTCAACCTTGACTCTGATGATATTGGCGATCACCGTATGGGCGATTATCGCATCTTAACCATGCGCCAGCTTGAAAAGCATCAAGCTACGTAATTCGTAATACTCGCGTTCGCTCCCATCAAGCTACGTAATTCGTAATACTCGCGTTCGCTCCCATCAAGCTACGTAATTTGTAGTTAAAGTCTGAAGGAGAACACAATTATGACCGCGAAAAGAGACACATCAAAAGACGGATTTAAAAACAAACTTGAGACGGCTGTTTTAACTGGCTTTAAACCAATTTGGAACTTTATTCAGAGCAACCCAGGTCTCGCTAGAAAGGTCAACAAAACTCTCACTAACAATGCCATCTTAAAAATTCCTACTCGTCCCTATCCCTTTAGTACGATGTCTCCCTACACCTCTTGGGAGTCACTAATCGATCGAACTTATTCGGGACTCCATTTGCCACCGCTTGATTGGAAACCCTTGACCAATGAAAACTATATAGGTATTAATTTAACGCCTGCCGAAAAGTTTGAGAAAAATCTGCCGCCAATTAAAGATTTAGAGGTTTTGTATCGCAAAACGAGTGAAACGAAATACTCGCCCAAATCTTCCCTAATGTTCCCCTATTTTGTCCAATGGTTTACGGACAGCTTTCTGCGAACCGATCGCCAAGATCCCCGCAAAAATAGTTCCAACCACCACATCGATCTATGTAACGTCTATGGGTTAAACCCAAAGATTACACATCTGCTGCGATCATACAAAGGCGGTAAGCTAAAAAGCCAAATTGTTAATGGGGAAGAATATCCTCTCTTTTACTATGACGAAGATGGAAAACCCAAAGAAGAATTTAGAGGGTTGCCCCATCTTTACACCGATGAGTCCATTCCAAAAGCAGAGACGTTCGCTCCAGAAAAGAAACAGAAGTTGTTTGCGATGGGGTTGGAAGTAGAACGGGTAAATGTGCAAATAGGCTATGTCATGCTGAATGTTCTTTGCTTGAGGGAACATAATCGCGTTTGCGAACTATTGGCAAAAAATTATCCGACTTGGGATGATGAACGCCTTTTCCAAACAGCGAGAAATATTGTGATGGTTGAATTTCTCAAGATTGTTTTAGAAGATTACATTAACCACATTACTCCCTATCACTTTCAATTCTTCACCGATCCCCCTGCGTTTAGTAATGAAAAGTGGTACCGCCATAATTGGATGTCGGTGGAATTTAGTTTGGTCTATCGTTGGCATAGTATGCTACCCGATACTTTAATGTATAACGGGCAAAAGCTTCCCATGCCTGCCTCGATGTGGAACAACGACATGATTATCAACAAGGGGTTAGGAGCCATATTTGAGGAAAGTTGTTCCCAAAGCGCAGCGCAACTGAGTTTATTCAATACGCCGGAATTCCTCATTCCTACCGAAATAGCTAGTATTCGCCTGGGTCGTGAGGCAAAATTAAGAAGCTATAACGACTATCGTGAATTATGCAAGTATCCCCGCGTAACCGATTTTAATCAGATTAGTAGCGATGAAAACGTCCAAAAAGAGCTACAACGATTATACGGTCACGTAGATAACATTGAGTTGTATGTAGGACTCTACGCAGAAGATTTACGACCAAATTCAGCCCTACCTCCCCTAGTCGGGCGACTGATAGGAATTGATGCCTTTTCTCAAGCTTTCACTAATCCTTTGTTAGCAGAAAATATCTTCAATCCAGAAACATTTTCACCACTAGGTTGGGAAGAAATTAAAAATACCAAGACCCTCTCACAGGTCGTACATCGCAATATTCCTGAAGGTAAAACGTATCGAGTTTCGTTTTATCGCGAGGATTGGCAACCAGTTTGATTACCTAATGAATTTGGGTGTGTTACGTAATGATAAAACACACCCTACTTGTTAAAGACACATAAAGTATTTTCTAATTAATCCTACCTTTCAAAAAATGAAACTATTTACCGAATATCCAGAAAAAGACGAAACCAAATATTGGGCTCTCATGAGTGAACTCGTCAAAAAGAACATGGAAAATCTTTACGGAGGTGAGAAGAAAAAAACTGCAAAGAGAGATACCCACTCTAAAACCAACGCTGCTGTACAAGGAACTCTAGAAATCTTTGACTTTGATGAAGCAGCAATTAAGCAAGAATTGAGCAAACGCACCTCATTAAGTGAAGCTCAACTTCAAGCCATTTCCCTAAAACAAGGTTTATTTGCCAAACCGAAACAATATCCGGTTTGGCTACGATTTGCAAATGGTGCGTTTTCTGTAAAGAATGATTATGAAGGAGATACGCGCTCCATGTCCGTAAAAGTGGTAGGGGTAGAAGGAGAACGACTACCGCAAAGTCACGAGTTAAAAACCCAAGATATTATTACCCACAATACCGAATTCTTTTTTGTTAGAACCATCAAAGACTTCCACAGCTTTTTCTTGACGGTTTATCGAGCAGGGTTGTTTCCGCTTTTTAAACTGTTGGTGCTTTTATGGCTAAAGTCGCATCCCTACGAAGCTACACTTCTAAAAAACAGTTTCAAACGCTTTCCCAAAAGTTTGCTCACAGAACGCTATTGGAGTGCTTCAGCGTATTCTTTGGGACTCAAATCTGATTTCGATCCATCTCAACCAGGGCGAGTTCCTGTAGAATATCCGGTTGTGATTAAATATGGATTTACTCCAGTTTCCAGTCAACCACCTCATCAACAACTTCCTTTAGAGTCCAGACCAGAAAGTGAGCTTCAACGTGCCAAAGCCTCAGGTTCAGAGGACAATTACTACCGAGAAGATATCATTCAAGCTTTAGCAAAGCCTGATGCTGAATATTGTTGGGACTTTCAAATTCAATTTCAAACTAGCCCAGAAATGTCGATTGATGATACCACCATTGTTTGGAATGAAAAGGAATCACCTTTCTTTACAGTTGGTCGCTTGACAGTTAAGCATCAGAAGGTTAATTCTCCTAAAGAAAGTGACTTTGGGGAAAATCTCAGTTTTTCTCCTGGGAATGGTTTAGCAGTGCATCGTCCTGTCGGTGCAATCAATCGGTTACGCAGCATTGTTTATCCTATCGTTGCTGATGACCGTCATAAAAAACGAGGAGTCAAATACCAGGAACCAACTGTTTGATATCAAATTGCTAGGTGCAGTTTTGTGTGGGCATTAGATAGGAATTGATGCCTTTTCTCAGGCGTTTACCAATCCTCTGCTAGCAGAAAATATCTTTAATCCAGAAACATTTTCACCCGTGGGTTGGGCAGAAATTCAGAATACCCAAACCCTCTCCCCAGTGGTGCTTCGCAATATTACTGAAGGTAAAATGTATCGAGTTTCGTTTTATCGCGAGGATTGGCAACCAGTTTAATGAAGCTCATGAATTAGTAGGTGGTATGGGCAAGAAGTTATTTACAGAATATCCGGAACAGGATGAACGCAAATACTACGATTTCCTGGTTGAGCAAGCTACTCCCTTCCCACTATAAAATTAGGTAACTGAGGTAAAGATAAAATTGAGCGTTTTCTGCACTTGCTCCGCCGAGAGAAACTGGTGAGATAGCAAGAAATACTCCAATTTTTGCTCAATGCATTCCAAGGACGTCCCCAACGGTAAATGATGCAAAAATCTTAGTCGCAGCAAATGAATGACATACTCTACCAAATTCAGCTTCGGTGAATAAGGCGGTAGGTAAATAAATTCCAACTTAATCTCGTGTGCTAACCCCATTTGCAAGAGAAGCTCAGCTAACTGCTCCCGCATTTTCTGCTTATGAGTGGGGTTGTTACCCTTGCAGGATGGACAACTTTGTCACGCCCAATTCAACACAATCCAGACAAAGTTCTGCAAAATACAGCGATACATCCTCGCTCTTAGCTTGGGCACTTAGACGCAGAAACTCTTCCCCTGCAAAATAGTTAGACAAAATTGGACAGCCGTCAAACTCAGCCCCTTCGCCACCCACTAGATATCTCGGAATACGGCTGTCCAATTTTGTCCTACTTTATCCTCGCCCCTGTGAGAGCATCGACACACAGCAATCCATTGAGTTTATGCCGAGTACTTTCATCACTGGGTACTTGGGGGCGAGTGTTGCGTTCTGCCCAGCCGTAGAACACGCTTGGACGGTCATAGACGGCAAACTCATCGAAGAAGACGATTTTCTGATTGGGCTTGAAACATCGGAGTTTTTTTTTACTGTCTCAACCCATTGCTGTTGCTGTTGTCGGTCGGCATTGGCATAGTCTCTATGTCCACGTTGATGAGACAGTCCCAATTCATGCAAGAGCTCGTAAATGCGAGAATCTTTAAGCTGGACTCCCCAGCGTTGCTCCATCACTTGGGCAATAATGGCTCCTGTCCAAATTTGGCGGTCAATTCCATAATCACTCGGACGTTGTTGGAGCAGCATCGCAATGAGATTGCTGTTGTTGTTCAACTGTCAGCCGTGAGGGTTTGTCATGGGTAATGGCGACCACCAACTGGGCTAATCCACCTGTGAGATAGGCATCGATCCAACTCGTCAAGGTATCGTAGCTACAGTTAAGTTGTTGACAGACTTGAGTTCGGCTTTGCCCGTCCATTAGCAGTTTGATGGCATCTAGGCGTTTACGGATGTACTGTTGCGGATGTCGGTAGTACATTTTCTGCCATTGTTCAGCGTCAAACGTGTTCTGCTTCAAGGCTTGCGTTCGATTCATAGTCCTTCCCCCAGGTTTACCCAATTTTATAGCGGGAAGGGAGTAAGAGCCGTATGGAGGAGCTGTTTAAGGATAAAGAGCGGGCGCTACGAGATACCCACGCCAAAACTCACGCTGGCGTTAAAGGAACTCTGGAAATCTTTGACTTGGATGAGGACGCGATTAAACGTGAATTGAACAAACGCACCTCATTGACTTCTTCACAGCTCAATGCCATTGACATTAAGCAAGGTTTGCTAGCCAAACCCCAACAATATCCTGTGTGGCTGAGATTTGCTAACGGGCGCACCGAAGTAAAAGATAGATTACGTTTCAGACACGCGCTCAATGACGGTGAAAGTGATGGGAGTTGAAGGGAAACGGCTCGTGCAAAGCCATGAGTCGAAAATCCAGGACATTATTGTTCAAAATGCAGAGATCTTTTTTATCAAAAGCATTAAAGACTATTACGGCTTTTTTTGTACTGCTGCTAAGTCACAAGAGGCAGCAAAAAAATGGCTCCTGCAACATCCCCAGCAGTTCTTAGCGCTCCTCAAAATTACGAGCCGGACTCCAAAGAGGTAACCGTTCAGACGGGGGAAAGTGGTTGATGTGAAATCGGAACCAAGTTCTGATAGTCTAAGAAGAATGAATGAGCAGCGCCCTCCTGACACTGAGCAGATTACAGACGAGGATTGGGAACGGACCCCAGCCAGTGTCAAACAATTGGTAATGGACATGGCGCAACGGTTAGCAAAAATCGAGCGAGAACTGGTCGAACTGCAAGCCGAAAACCAACTGCTCAAAGAGCAAATCAATCGTACATCCAACAACTCATCCCAGGCTCCCTCATCAGATTCACCTAAAGCCCTCAAGCGTAAGCCCAAAGAAAAAAGCCCAAAAAGGCGCGGTGGTCAACCGGGGCATGAAGGTCATAGTCGTTCGCTGTATGCGGTGGAGCAGTGTCATCGTGTCACAGACCACTACCCAGAGATCTGTCGAGGCTGTGGAGGGGAACTGTGTGGCGAAGATGCGCACCCCTATCGGCACCAGATAGTAGAGATGCCCCCGATCATGCCTCAAGTCGAAGAACATCGCTTACACCAACTGGAGTGTCAGCACTGCGGCAGACTCACTCGTGCAGAGTTACCCCCAGAGATTGACCCAAGTGGTTACGGGCCAAGAGTCGTAGCAACGGTTGCGGTCTTGAGTGGGGTGTATCGCCACAGCCAGAGGATGGTGCAAAGCGCCATGCGTGACCTGTTTGGAGTGACAATGTGCTTGGGCAGCGTCAACCGCCTGCGCTTTGATGCCAGTAAGACCGTGGCTCAGCCTGTAGAGGAGGCGCAGCAATATGTCCAGCAGCAGCCAGTCGTCGGAGCCGATGAAACCAGTTGGATGCAGGGAAATGCCGACGGGGCAAATCAAAGTGGGAGTAAAGCTTGGTTGTGGGTAGCGGTGACGCCATTGGTCACCTATTTCCAAGTCCTACTGAGTCGCTCGACGGAAGCAGCCCAGACCCTATTAGGGGCAACCTTTGGGGGCATCCTCACCTCAGACCGACATGGGGGATACAACTGGGTAGACCTGTCTCGACGGCAGTTATGTTGGGCGCACTTGAAGCGAGAATTCATCAAGATATCCGAGCGCAACGGGGTCTGTGGGCAGTTGGGAGAGGCGCTGGTGAAGCAACAAGAAAAGTTATTCGAGTTGTGGCATCGAGTGCGGGACGGAACATTGGAGCGCTCTGACTTTAGAGAGTTGGCCCACTCCATTCGTCAGCAGGTCCTCGCTCTGTTGCAAGAGGGAGCCGATTACGAGATTGGTTCAAAAGAAAAAACGCCTCTGGCCAAAACCGTGCGCACCTGTCGTCAACTGCTCAAAGTTGAACCAGCCATGTGGTTGTTTGTGACGGTTGAGGGCGTGGAGCCAACCAATAATGCGGCAGAGCGAGCCATTCGTCCTGCAGTGCTGTGGCGACGCACCAGCTTTGGCACTCAAACTGCCGCAGGTAGCACCTTTGTGGCACGGATGCTAACGGTGGTGACGACCCTGCGGTCTCAGCAGCGCAATGTTCTGGAGTATATGACGGCTGCAATTCGTGCTGCTCGTGAAGGCAAACCTGCCCCCTCTTTGCTCCCTGAAGTAATTAATTCTGAAGATCAGGTATTACCTGCCGCCTAACCCCCCTGGTCGATTACCCTTTCCAGTGGACTTATAAAGGCAAGGTATTGGCGGCCTGAGGGTAGGTGAACTTGCGCCGAAGTGTACTAGCTTTCTTATCACCCTCTCAAACGCTCTCGATTGAAGAGAAAAACTAAAGATATGCCTTTGATAAAACTGCCTGCAGCTCCAGAAATAAGTAGGGCTAGTATCAAAGCATAATCCTTAGAAAAACCTGAGCCAACAACTAATAAAAAAACTCCCATTAAAAACACTATAGTTCCTACTGCCCAGACTAAACCACTTGTTAGCAGCCACCACCAACTAACGCGAATACCTAAAGCTCGTTGTTGGATATCTCCAAGAAAAGCTCCGCCCACAAACATAAACAAACTACATAAAATCGCCACAATTAACATCGCAGGCAGCCTGTCATAGTCAGTGGCTGAAGGACTGGCCAGCAACAACAAACTAAAGATAAAAAAACAGCCGTCTACGACTGATGAAGGTCTTAATCGAAAAAATATTGATATTGAAGTTTTATTAAATGTATTTAAAATTCCTCTAACAAATAATGGTAGTATAACAATCAAGCTCACTCCAAAAAATGGCTGAAATCAGTGCCCATCGATAAACTCTTGAACTATAAAATCTAAGTAAAATTCCCTGTATTAATCCTAATGAACACCAATAAGTCAGTAAGAATGGTGTTGTGGATGAAAGCAGCTCAGAGAACACAAGGCAAGATGAAGATACAAGCACCCACAGGAGAAGGAATGATTCCGGCGACCTCATATGAATGATTTTACTCTAAACTTCTGCTCATTTACAGTTAGCACTAATCCGTGAATTGTGCAAAATTTTTTTGCAGACAGTTCTACTCCATTCGTTACAGGTTAAGGCTGTGCCGCATTTTTCAATAAGCAATATTGCTTATATATTACGTCTGTGTCGAGGTGCTGACGAGTTGACAATAGAGTTCTGATTATGTCGCAAAAAGTAGAGAAGTTGGTACGGTAGGAAAGCTCTGTCGTTAATGCCCAGCTTTCCGGGTTCAGTGCCTAAGCAATAAATCTGGTATTCGTTCCTTCCAATACGATACACTTGCCATCTAATACCTGAGTATCTTTTTCCTGTGTCAGGAGCCAATCCACCTGTGCCATCTCCTGTTCTACCATCTAGCAATTTATAATTTCCGGGTCCAGTGCCTAAGCAATAAATTGTAATAATAGAAGAATCAGACAGCGTGTTATCTAATATCAAAGTTTGCGCTTCTGCTGAAACAGTACCGGGAATGAAGCCACCAGTAGCCAGAGCAGATTGCAGTTGCAATATTTTCTGTTGAGTCTGCTGCAAATGAGTTTGAAGTTCAGTGAACCGCGCATCTGATGGAAATATTGTTGAGACTAACTCCTGCAATTGTTTTTGGCTTGTTTGTTCTAGCACTTGAGATAACTGAAACTGGAGATGTTCTCTATCTTGATTAGACTGCTGCAACAATTGTTGTATTTCAGAAAGTTCTGGCTGAAGCTGAAGCTGCGACTGAATCAGATGGGGGATAACACGAGTAAATTCAGTAATGTGTTGTAACGTAGGGTTTGGAGGAATTTGCTCTGCCACTGCTACCATTTTCGCTGCGAAGGCTCGTTTGAGGTCATCTGCCTGGGCTAACCCTTTCAACTTCTCCTGGAAAAATTCACGAATTAGGGGATGCAGGCGGTAGGTGTGCTGTTGGGTTAATTGCAAAAGACTCAGTTTAAGCAGTGCGATATCTCGTATTTCCTCCAACTCCTCCGCACTGAGAATCTGCACACCCCCCTCAGCTCGTCACTGGAATAACTTCCCGATCCATGTAAACAAGCCTCTGGTAGACTCTTGTCTTGGCACACAAGCTTCCACCAACTCCCAGCCAAAGGGAGCATTGGCAAATAAACTCAGCCGACATCCTATTTGCTGTGCCTCTTTAGGCAGCCTCGCCCAAGTTAACTCAAACGCCGCAGCTACTCCCAACTGCGCCGTCATGTCCCCTTGTCCTGGCACAGCGCCTGTGCCTCTAACCGCTTACCCTCCAGTTCCTCCTGGACTCTTGCTAGGGAGAAAGTTGGATGCTCAGACAGATAGCGTCCTACTAACTCCAATCCTAATGGCAAGTACCCTAACCACTCACACAAAGCCTTGGCTGCTTCCAATTCCTCATCAATGCGTTTTTGCGACACAACCCTTCCATTCGCCTTTGACCTCAATATATGTCTCGTCAACCCGCCAAGAGTCATTGGTTGGTCTCAAGTGTGGACAGAGATCGCTTGTCCAGTTCGGGAGCATAAGTCTGCACCCAACGATACACCGTCGAATGGTCCACCGTGAGTCCCCGCTCCAGTATCATCTCTTCCAAATTGCGATAACTGGCGGCTTGGTGGGCTTGGTAGGCGGCGCAGTATAGGTGCAAGATCTCAGGAAACCAACTCTCAATCAAGCGCTGATATCCTTGCTTAGAAGCTGTTTGAGAAGGGGTCAGGCTAGGCTCGGAGTGAATAGAGAGTATAGTTATTGCCTCGGAGCCGACGCGCCTACGATACTGTTAACGCTGTGTTCTATGTAGTCAAGGCAGGATGAACCTGAGCACGGGAATTTATCCCTGTGGCACATTGTCCCTGGGACGGGGTAGTTTTTCGGACTTACGACTATGACAATTCTCTTAAAAGTAATATTGAACTGCTAGAGCCTCACTCGCAAATTGTCTGGGCTGGTCGCCAGCGGGCGCACCTGGTACAACAGTACTTGCTTTACTTGGATTAATGTATTGGCGGGAAACGGTTCGCATTGAAGATAACCATAGCCACACTAACCACCAGCAGGGCATTTGCCAGCCAGGGGTGAACCAGTGGCAAACGTAATAAATCACCACCAGCTAAAAAAAACTTACTGTCTGGAGTGAACAAACGTGGCGTGTATTTCGCTCTAACAAAGAATTTCTTTACTGGTAGCGGATAGGGGCCATCTATCTGCCAAAGAACATAAGCGCCAACTTTTGGCTCTGGGATGCGGGGTGCAGCAATAAAGAAACCTCCACCACCTTCACCACCTCCACTCTTGCTTCCAATCAAGAATCGACCGTCTGGACTAGGAACCCAATGTCCGGCACTGTTTGCATTCCAGCGAAACAGTGGTGGTGAGGTTGTATCAGTTGTTATTTGGTAGAGCAAAACTCTAAACCCGCTTCCTCCAGAAGTAGTAACAGTCAGTATTTTGTCGTCTGAAACGAATTGAGGACGTCCAGTCAAGCTAAGTTGACGCAAGAGAGTTCCATCGTCCAGATTATAAAGCTGTATAAAGCTACCACGACCACCGACGGCGAAAAACTTGCCACCTGGATTTACAGATACGCCTTTATCGTGAACATCAACACTGTAGAGGCGCTGACCACTGGTAACATCCCAGGCAACTATTTCCTTTTTAAAAACAGAGACAAGCTTTTTTCCATCTGTACTGAAGTCAATGCCAGGTCCGAAAGAGTAAACAGGAGTAATGGAAAGTTTACGAAGTAATTGACCATTGTCAGTGCGCCAGATATAAATTTCATTATTTGTGCCTGCGGCAATCAGGGAATCGTCAGGGCTAAATACAAAACCCCCAAGATTGCTAAAGCCTTCTAAGGTGCGAACAATTGAACCATCTTTAAAGCTTCTAAGCTCTATTTGATTAGGTTCGTTCCAGTTATAATGGCGCGTTGTCGCTACCAGTTGACCATTGTGACTGAAGAGTACGCGTGAAATTCTTGTTTGACGGTCAATAGTTCTCCTGCGTGAATTTCTTCTACTATCAGTTATCCGGTCAATAGTTTCGTTGATGGTGGGAAAAAGAGTTCTAACTGGGTATATTCCAGTTAAAAGAGTGTGACACAAGCACAGCAGAAGGATAAGCCCTACGGTTATCCAGATATTACCTCTATTCATATGTATCTATTAAGCATTTTTACTGACGGGGTGACGATGTTGGCTAAAAGTTTTGTCAGACGACAGTTTTAGCTATTTAAGGTAGCAAAAGAATACTCTAGTTTTGTCAAAAAGTCCTCTTTTAATGAAAAGTATGTTCCAATTCTATCAAATCTACTTCCATTTAAAAACTAACTTGTGTTCAATACATTGTTCTGAACTTATTGGTTCCTTTAGACCAAAATCTAAAAATGTTGGAATGGATGGCTGTTTGAAGGCTTGAGCTTTGTATATTGAATATGCAGCTTGTGTTTGAAAATTTTATGTGTTCTATAGGTTTATCACAACTTACCTTTGAAAAACTTAAATTTTGTTTATTCATATGTTGATTAACAACTTATTGTCGAGTTGGTGCAGCTCTCTACGTAATAAATTACCGCAGGACAAAAAATTGTGCTGTAATCAAAAAGTCGAATTGATTTGAGCAGTAACACAGCTTGTTTCATGTATATTTATTCGGTAGAACCTAACTTATTCAGTTAAAAAGTATCAAGAGTCAGTAACCTGACGGGGTGACAACAGCAGCTAGGATGCAGCTCTGATAAGGTTTACAGCCCTTTGACCGCGCTGATAATATTCCCTCTTCTTGGGACTTAATCCTGACGGGGTGACAATCCAGTCAAAAGCAATACTAAATGGAGATTTCAGCGATTTGTGTTAAAAAAAGATCGGTCTGGTATTGTCAACAAGACCGACTTAATAAAAATGCTACCTTTATTCTACCAAACTCACTTACAGCAGCAATTGACGAGGGCTCAATTTATCGTTCTTTCGCTGCTGCTGGCTTTGATTCAACAGCACAAACAGGTAAGCCTAGAAGCTTTGGCTGATGCTTTTCCTTTGTGCATTAAATTTGAAAGTCGCCGTCGTAAACTTCAGAGATTTCTAAAGCTGCCACAAC
>QQTW01001040.1_pt1 | contig 18872 bp, 20 predicted proteins | sample 1904831 | NCBI WGS metagenome assembly QQTW01 (sample SAMN09435610, study PRJNA476489) | Subsurface metagenome, whole genome shotgun sequencing project. | reverse complement strand
ATCAACAGCAATAATGTCGATAAGAATCTGACAGGGGCAAGTGCCTTTTTAAAACCGAGTGGTATGCGACTAAGAGCTATTAGCCTTAGGTATGTCTTTCACTTCAACTTCGATTTGGCCGTTGGCCGTGGGCCCTCGAAGGATGCACGTTCTACGTGCGTATTGCGGTTCAAGCGTCGTTGCATGAATACAGGCCGTGATTTCCAACACGGAGTACCATATATGGTACCTCGGCCATTCCCAACCCAGTCAATGACAGGAGCGGTATGTCCGCTGGAAAATACCTAGTAATTTGTTTCTCGTGAATTGCGTTCCGATCGCTGTTAATCTATGCCTATCGTGGTGGCGAAAAGCAATGCCTCCTCCGGTGCTACGATGAAATCCGTCTGTTGCCACAAGGCATGCCGCAGGCACCCTCATTCCCCAAATTCCTTCGACAATTCAACCGGGTAGTAGGGTAGGGAAGCGAAGCGGCTGGCTCGTTGAAGGATTATTTGAACTGAGACAGGAAAAATGACCAGAAAGAGTGCTGACTCATTTTAGGGCAGAGGCTTCGCGCTTGGAAGGTCTGGTATTGAGTATAGAAACGTATGAGGTACAATTCATGGAAATATCTACTTAGAGGACTTCATTTCTCGTGTAGCACTCAATGAATAATTCAGTCTGGACATACATATAGGATATGGGATTTCTGAAGACAATGATTGTCTTTTCGTCCGCGCGGCGGAGCACAGTACGGATTGGACCATTTAGGTAGCTGTAAATCGAACAAGAAATCCTCTTTTCAACTCATCCTTAGGTATCACAGTCACACTCAGGGTCAAGAAGGCAAGTCATTAACCGGAAATCTTCTCATGTTGTACAAAGCACTCTTATCTAGCTCCTATCAACCCAACCATGCTCGTACTTCGGGTCTATTGAAGTAGCGTACCTTACCAACGCCGTCATCCCTACTACACCGACAAACCGCCGCTCAAATGCACAAGGTGATTCCCCTCCCCAGGCACTTCAAAATGTCTCTCGCCATCAAACTATCAAACTCATCGGCCTAGGCCTAGAAAGACAGTCTACAGGCGAGAAAGCGTCTGAACACAAGAGTGCAAACTGGCGCTACCATTCAATCTGCGCGAGCCGTATACCTCGTCCAACCACTCAAGAATTTCCGTCCGCTTCCCTCCTGAAGGGGAGAATTGGGGAAGGTTGGGGAGGAGATAGTACTGGCGGTTGTAACTGAGAATGAGGGCCCAAGAGCAACTGTCGTGAATATACATCAGGAAACACAAGTATTGATTGAGCAACATCGTAGGTGAAGATATCGAAACAGCCAGGGCTTGGTGGTAAGTTGTTAAATTCGTATCAGACTTAACGACATAGCACATCTGCTCTTCGAGGCCGATGTGCACATGCCAAGCAGAGAGCACTGGCTCAACTCCACTCGGCATACTTCGCCTCATACACACAGCTCCCCTATGCCTTTTCCTTCCTCTTTGATTTCTCCTCCCTTCCCTTGCTTATTCTCTCTAGTATGCTCTCCCTATCCTTGTCCAGCTTCAACTTCGTGACTTGAACTTTTGAGGGATGGATACCAATCGGAACCGACTGGCCATTGGATTTCTCTCGCGAAACACGCTCGACGTGTATCACATACTTGAGCCGGTAAACGGACGTGACCTTTCCCTCGCGGCCTTTGCAAGTTCCTCGGGTGATTGTGACTTCGTCGTCTTTACGGATTGGAATTGAGCGAACCTGAAAGTAGCCAGAGTGTTAGACCTGGGTGTTCTCTTCGCAACCTGGAATCTGCACAATCCCCCGCTGAAATGTAATGCGCTCATACGTTGTGCTTTTCCCTTAACTCCTTGCTCAATGGTGCGCTCATGATCGTTCGGCGAACGCTGGAGGGAGCGCTGAAATGCGCCTTGCGCGACTTCCTCCGCGAGGAGTGAAGGGCTAATATTGAAACATGGGTCAGCAATCTTCTCGACTAAACGTTCCGCGTTTATTTTGCCGCATGCTGTGGCAGTCAAGCGAGGGGAGAATGTGCTCCTACATGTGTTGATCTTCGTCATAGCTGTAGACGACTCAGTCTCGTTCTACTGCTGCCGTTGTAGGATGGAGTCACGAATCTTAAGATTCCAATTCGAATCTCGCCTGTGTGCGTGATGAACAAGCTAGTTAGCTTTGGTCCTTAGCGTAGGGTTTTCGGTAAAGAAGCGAAAATTGGCTAACCGCTTCGAGACCCGCGTCAGAACTGCTAGATTCATATCTCTCCGTGTCAACTATCTGGATGTGACGTAGAGCTCTATATATGCACAACGGATAGGCCCAGACCGCTGTCGTGAATGATATCCTGTGGCTTTGAAGAGCATTGTTGACGACCATAATCTCACAGGGATTGCCTACGTTTCTGGACGAGCAGCTTCTCCCAGCAAGAGTAAGTGCCCTTTCGCGGGAGCAGGCGCAATGCTTTGATGAGCGGGGCTGCTGAACAGATGAGTTCGCTGAAGATATTGCTCAAAGGATGCGTTAGGCTTCCTTAACGAATGTACTCTACTCGCCACCATGTCCTACAATGGATATAAGTACGCCAACTACTACAACTCCTCGTCCCAAGGGAACAACAGACAAGGCAATCGTCCGGCTCCCTATGTCTCAGGTGGTGCTCCTAGTCATCCAGTGCCTTCTCAAAGTCAGCAACAAAATGGTATTCGGAGTATCACCGCCAACCAGACGCGTCATTCAAATGAACAGGAGCTAAGATCCACCCAACCCTCACCGGACCAATGGTATATGAGTGGCAATGTGACCTCCGCTGGAGGTTATCACAGTTCAGCAGCGGCGACGGCAGTATCTGGATCACAGGCTCAATACATTGGCCAAGCTGGTAGGGATGGCGCATCACATATTGATACATCGGCTCTAGGTAGCCTTGCATATGCATCAGGTTTGGAGTCCTCGGGCGCAGGTCACCAATTGATGCAAATGAATAGACGGATCGTTGCGGACAATGATACGACTCAGAGACGTATAGAGACACCTTCCGCCCGCTTGGTCTCTCCGATGCGTGGGAGCAGCGGTACAGCAATACCTAACCGCCATAATTCCAATCCTTCCGAAGATGCTAGCTCTGCTAAGTCCGGGTCACTCTTCAATTTACGGGAATCTCAGCAGCACACACAGTCTGGATACGGCAATAGCTCGCCAGCAGCTGTCAATTACGAGACCCAATCATCACGCCCGGCTGCAAGTATCTCTGGCCTCGGTGATCTCAATCACTACAGATGTTATCCCAGCAATCCAGTTTCAGAACTCGGTGGGGGCCTTCCACGCCAAGAACCATATGATTCGGGATATTCAACACGGCAAACACAGCCTTTGCTACCACAACGCCGTGCAAGCACGACAAGTGGGAGTCAACTGGCCAATCCGACTATTCGGACTGAGCAGCAGAGATGGCAAACCGACTCAAATTACCGGGTGCCAAAGACAAGGTCGCCAGACAACAATGTCCGCGATTTCAACTGTAGCACTGGAGTCACTCAGGGTATCAAGCCGTCAGCGAGTAAATCATCCGATCCGGCGATGACCAAAGTAGAGGCTATCCCGGCAGTGGTCCCACAAAGTAGCGGCTATCTAGCCCGCAGTGCCCATCTTTCGAGCAATATGAATGGAGTTTCGAACCCTAACATCCACCAGGCGAGAGGAATTCAAGATACCCCGTCTCGGATGGGACACGTACGGCAGGGACAACGTTCTGAAGCGCAAGAACACAATGGTTCCCGGCCACAATCTCCCGTCAAGCTAGGTCATCACATATACCAAGACCAGTCACCAGCGGCTGCTCATACAGCTCCCATCACGGTTGATCCCAGTCGTGTGTTCAATCCTTACCATCAGGAGTACCAGCGACGTAAAGCGCTTGCAGATGCGGAGGAAGCTAACAACAACGGTCAGATTGTACCTCAAACGGACGATAGAATGTCTGGATCCGCATCTGCTCCTAATTTGGCCGGAGGAGGAGCAGTACCTCAAGACTTCAGATTAGCCCCCCCAATTCCGAAAGATGGAGAAGCTCATATCGACCCTCAACTAAGAAGTACAATCGGTGGGAAGGGGATTGCGACGGCCCAGCACGAAACAGGTACCAAGGGTGCAAGCAGCGGATCGGGGTCCGGCGACAAGGAAGGAATGGAGGCAGACATGAGGCTGATGCTCGAGAAAATGCGAGAATACAAGTCAAAAGACCCGTCGCTGTTCCTGCAAATCTGGGAACAAGTAAAAAAGGTATGTTTCACTGCGACTGAGATACAGCATCTGAGCTCGTCGTAAGCGTATCTAGTATTGTTATGCTATCTGTGCTATCTTTGTTCGCATACTTAGATCTCATTCCACTTCTCTTCGAGTGAAGAGCTTGGAGTTTCGTGCGGAATACTCCATATGCTTCATAACTAGTAGTTCTAAGTTTCGCTGACTATAGTAATTTTTAGGGCATACCGCAAATGACAACAAAATGTCCAATGCCTTCGCAAGGGTTGCAGGCAGGCCAGGAAACAGGGCCTACACTAGTGCAATCTCCTCCGGATGGTGAAGCTCAGCATGCTATCGATAATTCCCAACTGCCCAGTCCGAGTCCTACAATACATCAGCCTCCAGTAGCTTGGAAAGCCCCTGAGCAAACTTCGCCAGACCTAGGGAAATTTCCAGCAATGCGTCGAAGACGTGGTGCCGGAAGAAAGCCGCGGCTAACAAACGAAAGTCTGGTTGGAAACAATGCAGAGTCTGCCCACTCACTGAATCTAGATCAGATGTCCGCCACTCACGCTAACGATCAGCAAGGTGAGCGGCTTGTTGCAAGATCGGATGATAACGCTGTGCAACGAAATGGGATCATAGATTCAAATACGGTTCAGAACTCATTACCTTCAGAGCCTAGCTTGGAAGACAGACTAGCATCGAGACTGCTCGCTGAGATGCCGGATCACTCTTGGAATGGGAATGAATTGTCAAAGAGAACATATTCGACTGGCCACCAACTAGCCGCGGCAGACACACAACCAGCTCGGTCCCACGAAGGACCCATGCAGCCCCCGCAAGCTAGGAAGCATGTGGATGTTGCTTCTTCCGTAAATACCTCAATCCGTCAGTCGGACCTTCCGCCAGCCGGAGTAATCTGGCCCGACTCGAAAAAAGTAGCGCTGGCCACTGCAGCGCAGTCAGCGCTGACATCGGGAGATGTCAATGCCGGCAAACACATCTCAATCGGGCAAATTCGAACCTTGCTAGACACAAATCCGAGCTACATCGAGCTGTGCGAAAGATTTGAGGGGATGGGATTTGTTTTCGACAGAGGCAACTTTGCGCGAATGCTGTTGGCAGCGGTTCCTGATGTCAATTCAAGCGCCTCGGCGCAGCGTGCAGCATCCGTGCCAAAAGCTACCCCCTTGAAGCAAGCCAGTAACACGACTCACCCTGTGCTGACTGCTGCTAACCACCAAGCATTACCAGCGCAGGGTGCCCAATTACCCAATCGCCAGTCGGCAGGTCTGGGCGCTACTGAAAATTCGCCCGTTGTGTCCCCTAAGAGAGATGCTGGTCTACGGCCCGTTCATCAGAACCATTTACACTCACCTGATGTCCCATCTGGTCGCTTGAAACAAAGTCCTGGTCGTCCTCGGAAAGATGGCACTCCTGCCCAACCTCGGAAAAGCAGCCAGTTGGGCCCGTATTATGTCGCAAACGCCCATCAAGTTGTCTCAAACCATGCTTTGTCAACAACTACGCAGCCACCAACAGGACCAGGTGAAAATCCAGCCCCCTCAAACAACTCGCCTGGAACAGAACAAAGTCAAGACAGACATGCTTTGTCACTGAAGAGGGATCCTAGTCAGTCATCAACACATCTCTCAGCCAACTCAAAGCAGTCTACAGATTTCGGAGATCCCTCGCAACACATTCCAAGCACTAACCCTATAACACCGTCTTTCCGGGACCAAGCTCTCCAGGGCACTGCGAATGCTGTGCGCAGCAGTCAGCTTATTGGCTTGGAAAAAGGTGCCTCTGTCAAACAAAACATATCAAAAGTTGGAAAACATCTTTTTGGAAACCAAGACCCTTTGCGTGTTTCTGATGTCAAATCATCGGGCAAAGAAGTATCAGAGCAGAGTGTCAAGGTTGCACAGCATGATACCGCTAATTCTAAGCGAGGTGTCGCGTCCAACCTCAACGCGAACTATCTATCGCAACCACAACCATATACCAGTCCATACACTGCTCACAAACCTCCTACTCCTGTGGCCTTATCCAAAGAAGACATGGCGCGCAAGCGTGACTTCAGTGAAATCGTTGATCTCACTCAAGAACTTTCTGACGAGGGTGACAACATTCACCAGCCATCAAACAAAGACCACGATATCGAGGCACTAGGTACGATGTCCGACGGCCATGTAATGAATACCACACATACGACCAATCCAGCAGCTGTGCCTGGAGGTTATCCAAGGTCTGGAACGAATACTCCTGTCACTGGCGGTCCATCAGTTCTGTCCAGATTCAGCCTTGCGACAACAGGACCGTTGTCGCAAAGGAATGCAATGTACATGAATATAGTCAAGCCACTGTACAGAAAAGATGCTCTGCGAAAATCAGAATATAACGCTAAAACTATTGCCCGAGATGTGCTTATCGCAGCAGGCCGGCATCCAGATATGAGACCTCTTAATTCTCACCTGGACCCTTTGAGAAAGAACTTCTTCGCTGTCGAACACAATTCAGACCTTAGTACGTTTAATTGGGGTATTGTTGATCCTAAGCCACTGGTCGACGATCTCGCAGGCCCGGATGGCTCAATACACGACGCAGATGATGAGGGCGATGGGATGATTTTCGATAATTACGAGACTCTGATCGCAAATGCTCCGCTACAATCTTCTCGGAGTCGGATGCTACCAAGAGAAGCCAGCGGAGTGGAAGTTCTTGGCATTGGTGAGTTCTTCACCGTTCTCCTTTACGTTTGGGCTCAAATTGTGCTTATTGCTCTTCTAGATATTCACACTCCGAACTCACGGAACGTCAATTTGCTGAAGAAGAGGGATCTGCTACCTCATAGCAATACCGGACAGCGTGCAAGAACATCGGGATTCGGGGCAAGCGAAACTGCTAAAGAAAGTGCTGGAAGGCAGCAGAGCTCTACTTCAGCTCAAAAAACTTCAAATTATTCTGCAGATGCTGGCAGAGCCTCCGGCCCAGTCGCTCGAGATTATGTTCTGGCGAATGCAGGGCCTGGAGTTACCGCGAATGCCAGGACACAAGAAACGGTGCCAGCGTCAGAGATCACTCGGACACCCGAAAAGAAGCCTAGAGGACGCCCTCCGAAATCCGCGCGGACGTCAAGTTCAACTCCATCGCGTGGCACCCAGCAAGCCAGAGCGAGCTCTTCGAAAGATGGCACAGATGACGAAACGGGTAAGAAGCGCAGAGGTAGACCGCGGGGGTCAAAAAATCCTGCAATACAATCTTCAAACCGCCATGGTGAGGGACAATTTTCGGTTCCAACCCGTACGAAGTCGAGCACGACCACGACTCCGACTGGCTCCAGGCTCAGGAACGCAGCATCTCCAGTACTCGATCAGCCATTCGCTGTGGTGGTTGGGTCTAGCTCATCCAACGCCAATTCCGGCTCTTACGAACAACCTGTAGACCTTCAGCGCAAGCGGAAAAGCGAATCACGCGAACCCAACCGTGGTAAAAGAGGTCGCCCAAGTGCGGCCAGTAAGGCTGAACCGAGCTACAAGGTATATAAATGTCAGTGGAAAGACTGCAAAGCAGAAATCCATAACCTAGAAACATTGAGAAAGCATGTCAGGAAATTGCACCGCGCAACAGCAGCGTCCGGTGGAATTCCTTGCTTGTGGGCAGACTGCGGTAGAGTTAAACTCGTTCAAGACAGAAAGACTGGTCATCACAACCGAGTACACCATCACCTTGACTTTGGTACCGACGCTCTCTGGGACGAGCACATGGACAAGATTCATCTCGAAAAGCTTGCCTGGAAGCTTGGCGACGGGCCATCTGCAGCACCCTCAGGTTAGTGCCTAGTCTACGAACCGATTACCTATCTCCATACTAACATTTGTATTTCAGATGGTCCTGATACCGACCTGTCCGACTATCTGAGCGATCGTCACGGACGGCGAATGACCCCGAAAGCTTTATTGAACGGGCCACAAGATGCCCTGATCCTGCCAGCCAAGAAGCAGCCACTCAAGGCATACAATAAAACGCACGGGAACAGAACGGACTTAGAGAAGGCACAAGCTGTTTTTAAAGCACTAGAGCACAGAAAGGCGAGCATTGGCCCTGGCATTGACCGGGGTGGATGTACACTTGTTACCGATGCAGGCAGAGCAGCGCTTCGAGACGACGAGTTCTCGGTCGAAGTTCTGGAAGTGGCTGACGAGGCTGACGAATCATTATAAGCTCAACTAGACTTGTGCCATACCATTTCATAGGAAAGTACGTCAAGCCAATCAGAGCAGCATTGGTAATCCAAACTTTCTCAATACACACTCACGTGAGGAGTATGGGAGGTCTTCCCAACGGATAGCATTGTATCTCGTCCCTTGACAGTCATGCCATAACTACCTAAGCAGAGGTCTTGGAAGACAGACCCAACTGTATCTAAGGCAGCTGGGAGGATATGTGTTAGAAACGTCGAGTTCCAAGATCCGAAAATGCTCCCCTTTGCCGCGCTTATGTAGCCCTGATCTAATCTTCCGTAAAGGAATAGACTACATTGTTCCTAAGTCAGGAAAAACGCCGTCGAAATTTCGAGCCTTTGAGTTGGCCTTGACATGCAGATTTCCCAAGAGTTCGATGACCACTAGATATGGCTCCGCCAGTCCGAGTCTTTCTTTCCTTGTATCTGAATCATGTTTAAATCATCTGACGCCAGCCTTCGCTCCACCCTGCACTGCTGGTCTTACACCAACCTTCTCTTCCTTCGCGATCGCTTCTGACGGGTCATCCTGAGCATTGACTTCGAGGAAATGGTACAAAACGATGAGAAGCATGGAGACGGAGCCGAGGAAGATGGCGAGGGAATAGAGCTCGTTGTCGGATATCATGGTGGACGTATGAGGAGGGGGTTAGAAGTTTGAAGGATGTAGGAGGGTGGCCTTTGCGAATTTGAAGGACGCGGTCAATGGTCAGCGCTCAGGTTATCTAATCGGACTTATGTAGATACTTACCTGCGTGTTGTCAAGGCGGCAAAGTGTGAACTAGCTTGGACAATTGGTGTATGTCTCTCATTCAGAGGGCGTTGTTGTAGCCATGGAGCTTGCCTTGTGCACGCTATACTCAATTCGGCACCCAAGCACTCCTCCGCCGCCGGCTCCAAAACCTCCCCACCATTTCGAGTGCCTTGAACGACGTTAACAGACTTCGTAACTCTCAAAACCTATACAGTCTTCTTGCTCACTACCCCTTTCTACTCAGCTCGTAAACCTTGTGCCGCCCTTTCTATCTCTTGAGCAATCGAGTCCCCACAACCTATCTCATCCCAACTACAATTTTCTGCTAGAACCGAGCAGACAGGCTTCAAATGCCGCCAAAAAAGGATGCCCCTAAGGCTAAGGCCTCAGTGAAAACGGCGGAGGAGAAAGTAAGCATATGCTTCTTTCAGTTTTAGAGATCTATACTCATGCGCTCATTACAGGCATTTGGCATGAAGAATGTGAGAACTCACCTCTCAACCCATCGCCTGGGTTATATCAGCATGCTGGCTTGCAATCACTCAGCTGCCTGCTCACAATGGCCAATCACAGAAAAAAGGAGCGTCTGCCAAGAAACAAATAGCCCAATTTCAAGCCCAAGCCTCGTCAGCGAAAACGCCCGAACAAAAGCGAAGAGAAGCAGAGAAAGCACAGAGAGAAAAAGAAAAGGCTGCGGCAGAGGAAGCAAAGCGGGAAACGGCCGAGTTATTCAAACCGGTGCAGGTGCAAAAGGTGCCGTTCGGCGTCGATCCCAAGACAGTAGTCTGTCAGTTTTACAAGGCAGGACACTGCGAGAAGGGGAAGAAATGTAAATTCTCACATGACCTGGCCGTCGAGCGGAAAGCGGAGAAGAAGAACTTGTATCAAGATACGAGGGAAGCGGAGGATGAGAGGAAGAAGGAAGATGGTATGGAGAACTGGGACGAGGAGAAGCTGCGGCAAGTGGTGACTTCGAAGCACGGCAACCCCAAAACGACGACCGACAAAGTGTGCAAGTACTTCATCGACGCGGTCGAAAATGGCAAGTACGGATGGTTCTGGACATGTCCGAACGGCGGCGACAAGTGCATGTACAAACACAGCTTACCACCAGGGTAAGCTCATACTTTCCCTGTGTCCCTTCAACATGCCCCAGTAAGACTTCCGCTGATCTATGTAACCCTGAAAGGTTCGTCCTCAAGACGAAAGAACAACGCGCAGCAGAAAAGGCACTAATGGATAAATCGCCTTTGAAGACGCTAACGCTGGAGGACTTTCTCGAGTCTGAACGACATAAGCTCACCGGCACACTGACGCCCGTGACAGCCGAAACGTTTGCCAAGTGGAAGAAAGAAAGGATGGACAAGCGGGCCGCTGAGGACGAGGCGCGCAAGGCTAAGGAAGCAACCGGACGGGCAATGTTCGAGTCTGGTGACTGGGAGTCCAGTGAAAATGAGAGTGAGGATGACGAGGACGAGGGCGCCGAGGACGAAGGCGAAGACAGCACGTGGAACCTTGAGGTCATGCGGAGGGAGACTGAAAGGCTACGAGCTAAGAAAGAGGAAGACCGACTTCATGGAACTGATGCAGGAGCCAGTGGCCGTGATGGCGACGGTGGGGAGGGAGGGGATGAAGAGCGAGTAGTCAATGGAGTAGACGATCATGGGAATATGGAGAATGGTGTCAACGGCAACGGCAGCAACGGTTCATGAAAAAAAGCTTGCCTTCTGTTGAAATGGTTGGGTCAAGGTTTAGCGGCATAAGCATATGATAGTGGATACGCCAATAATGACAAAGGCTCTACAGGTCCGCGAGAGATATGATTGTATAGCAGCAGAACTCAAAGGTCTTGAAATCCATATCTTGGAAACTCCAGCCGAGTATGTCCCGTTACTTGCTTTGTATGACTATGCATGTTTTCCTGAGAGGTCCTCCCAGACCACCCGTTCCGCTGTTGACAGTCAGAGGCCGTTTTGATCTAAGATACCTCCTCGATCTTCGTGGATGCCTTGGCTGTCTGGGCACTTGTTTCAGACTTGGTTTCCGGGACTGCTGCGGCGACGTCGTCGCCAATCTCAGCGTTTGAGTCACCCTTTTCGTTTTCCAGCCCTGGCATCTCGTCGTCCTCCTGCAAAGGGAAGGTATCAGTGAGTATTTCATGGTCAGCTTTGAGTCAACAAACTTACATCATCGTCACCGCCCATGTCGCCCAGACCTTCCATACCAGGCATACCACCCATGCCACCCATGCCACCTGCACCAAGTTTTGAGAAGTCGATACCTCCAAAGCCTTCATCACCACCCATTCCTCCCATGCCACCCATGCCTCCCATGCCACCCATGCCTCCCATGCCACCCATGCCTCCCATATCAGGCTCCTCTACTTCATTTTGTTCGTCTTCATCAACCCACTGTCATTGGTTAAGTCCGGCTCATCGCACACTGAGGTGGACCACGAACCTTGTCGAAATTCGTCTTCAAGAAGTGAACCTTTTTGCTCTCCTTTAGTAACCGAGGCCAGTATTCATCCTTGGCCTCGTTCTTTCGGAGAATGAGCTCGACGTCTCTTGCGGTGTGGAACGTCTTGCTCTGCTCGACGTCAATCTCGGCATAGAATTCGAGTTCAAGGTGATACGTCGTTTTCTTCGTGTCTGAGTGCCCGCTGAAGGTGAGGCCTGTTGGCTTAAGATCGAGTTTCATTGATTCTTTGGGGACATCTGGTACGGAAATAGTGAGGTAGATGACGTTCTTTTCCGGATCAGTTTTGGAAGAGCGTTGAGCCCATAATACTATACGGAAGCGATTAGTTTTTGTTCAACAACCATACTTGAGATCTGCGTAGCAGCCAAAATGACCCCAGCGGACTGCAGAGTGCTCAGGTGAAGCTTGCTACCTTCTGGTGTTGTCTTTGACTCCGACATGCTGTGCGTTTTGTGTTTGATTTCCTTGCTTCAGTCGACGAAACTATGAGTGTGAAGATATTGGGCAAGTATAATCGCAATTGAGAGTGAAGTTAAGTGTTTGAAAGAAATGTTGTTGCACACAGAAGAAAGATCTAAGTGTGTAGTTTTTAGCGCGGGATGAGGCTGTAGCAATGGGCGTTGATAGAAAGCTCTCGAATGACAACGCAACTGTAACTGCAAATAGTTCGGAACACTGCAGCGCTTACGATTAGTCCCCTGGAATCGGAGATTAGTTCAATTTGAAGTGACCTACACATCGTTAGTTACTATCTATTGGTGGCTGTATTGAAGATCCATCGACTTTTGCAATTGATGAGAATTGCCCCACGTTTGAGGCTCACCAAAACGCAACGTCACTCGATGACCCCAGCGCATGCTTACCGTATGGACTGTCAATAGGTAGTTGGACTCAGCAACAGAACAGCGGTGGCCGGCACCTTGGCTTCTCAGGTAGATCCAGAGCACTAGATTCATGAAACAGGGAAGCGCCGCCAGTCATGGAGTCCATTAAAGCCGTCTTCTGGAAGCCAGACCCGGCCGCGCAAGTCTGTATCTCCAGAACAGATGACCAAGCGCTAGGCTGACCTTCCTTGCATAGGTGCGGAAATGTAATTCTTTAATCCGCGCAAACACCCGCAAGCTCGACCGTGATATGGCTCAGCTCAAAGCGCTTGATTCCAAAACCAAGAACTTCATCATACAGGCGTCGAAACGAGGCCAGCGCAACCCCTTGCAAGCAAAACAGGCGGCCGTAGAGACACGGACGTTCGCTCGCGAGCTGATCAGAATCAGGAAGCAAAGCTCCAGGCTAGCTACGAGCAAAGCGCAGTTACATAGCGTTCAGATGCAAGTGAATGAAGCTTTTGCTGTTCGGAAGATCGAAGGCAGTATCCGGGCTTCGACAGGGATCATGAAGGATGTCAACAGCCTTGTCAGATTACCAGAACTCACGGGTACGATGAGGGAGTTAAGTCAAGAGCTGGTCAAGGCCGGTATCATTGAGGAAATGGTGGGGGATAGCATGCCTGATAGCGAGTTGTTGGAAGGGGAGGAAGAAGAGGCAGAGTCCGAGGTCGACAAGGTGCTAGGAGAGGTTCTCCAAGGCAAGCTGAGCAAGGCCGAAGGAAAGAAGGTTGATCAGAAAGAGGAGGAGCCGGTGGCCGAAGAAGAGGACTTTGAGGACCAAGAGGCTACGCTGGCTCAAATGAGGGGCAGGTTAGAGGCGCTGAAAAGCTGATGGGCCTTTTGAAAGAATCATGTTTGAGATTAAAGGGTTCGTTTGGCGTTATACGGAGTCTTGCTCTTGGTACGCGCCAGCTTTTGCTATACCAAGTCCTCTCAAGCCTGAGATGCGATGTTTTAGGATCACTATTGTCAGAGCATGGTGGGCAATAAATTGTCCTAGCAACATCGAGGACACATTTGCTTGAGGTTCAAATACAAATTCATTGAAGGACATAAGGACATGGGGCACCAATGCTAGCAATATTGGCACGCTCCTACCTTATGCGGTGTACTCAGTATCCACAAGATCCCCGAGGCTCTCTTCCTGGTGTTACAAATACCTGCGATGGATCCTCATTCTTTTCTGAGACCGATGCAGAACATCTGGAACGTTTTAATTGATTACTAAACAAGCACGAGTGTTATTGACTGAGTGCTTATACAAAGTGCAAACGCGGTTTTCGCGCTTGTTCGGGTTTAGCGTAGCCTTCACTGCAGAAGATTCGCTCCGCCCTTTTGACGCTCTTTCGCATCTTCACTCCCCAACTTCTCTTCACGTCGCAACTCAAATCCCATCAGCCACCCAAAACATCAACGGATTCGTAACTTTCATCAAAGCTACCTCTTTGAACTCTCGCAGCCTTTCTACTTCTTTCAGTAGCACGTTGGTTATCTACTTGAGTAGTAAATCTCCTGACCAGCACCAAGTTTCCAACGCAGTCAACGCGAAGCAAAAGAGTCAGCTCAACCTCCCATCCACCTCTTTCTGCCCTCTTCCTGAATTTTGGTTCGACTTTACCTGGAACGCAATCAAGATCATCGCATCGGCTGATCACTCCACTGCTATCTACCTCAGACACCTACAGCGCCAAAGTAGTCTTTGGTCGCGCTCTCGTAGTCCACCAACTCTCAGTCGAAACCATCTTTCGGGTCATCAAAATGTCCGGCAAACTAGATCAGTCTCTTGACGAGATTCTCAGCACTCGCCGTCAGTCCGCTCGTCGTGGTCGCGGCCGCCGTGCGCCAATTGCAGGCAGGGCGAATGGTGCGACTGCAAGTGCGCCAGTTGGAGGCATCAAGAAAACTACCAAGCCAACCAGGACCAGCGGTAAAGCTTCCGTTCCTACTGGACCAGCCGGTGGTAGTGGGGAGAGCAAGATCATTGTGAGCAACTTGGTAAGGTTCACCATTCCCTTAGGCGTACTCAAAGGCTAACTCTTATTGCAAGCCTCCCGATGTGAACGAGACCCAGATTAAGGTATGTTGAACGAGAGGCCGTCCAGCCTTGGGCTTTCATGGCCACCTTTCTTGGGATATTCGATCTACGCGAACTTCTACGAGCGCCTGTGGAGAACGTGGCGCATGTATTACGCATACTTCTCATTCCCTGCGAAACCTCACCTAGAGCTGTTTCTCCTTCCTCCCACTTTAGCTCGCTTGTCTTAAGCTTGACGCAGAGTGCTGTGAAGTGGAAAGCTCGTCCTTGTCCTACCAATCACAAAAGCTGTGCTTTCGGGCACCCTGGGAAGCAAACGTTGCTAGCTTTAGTGCGGACGAGGGGGTGATGGTCGCAGTCGGTCGTCTGACTGATGTTTGAGTTGAGAGCGATGAGGCCCGCATTTGTGTGACACTCCGAGCATCAGCGAGTGAAGCAGTGAGACAAAACAGCTTAGCAAATACCAAGCAACGGCATCAAGTCCCGGACTAGGTCTGTGGTAGAAGGCGGCGCATTACGCCCATCTGGTTGCCTCCAGGACTATACGAACGGACTTGCAACTATCCACAAATCGAGCAGCTTAAGTTTATCAAAGGCATGTTGTCTCACCAGTCACAATGCCAAATATTGTTGCATGGACGGAGGCGCCTCAATACATTCGGTGGATGCCAGTTACCTCCTTCGCGTTAACAGGCACAACACATTCATGAGACGGATGACTCCTGCGGCAATTTCCAGCCTTGCCCGCGGCCTTTATCTTGCGAACCTGCAGTTTCATCTCAATGACTTGCGACTCGGCATTTCTTGAGGGAAACCCAAGCTGGACGGCGCTGGATTCCTTGGGATACGCTGGACGCAAACGCATGAACCTAGGAACAATATATTACCGGAGCTCGATTGAGTCAATAAACGAGAGCATTTGGTACCTGCAAAGGCCCCGTTGTTCTGAACTTTATCGATCAAGGCTTACTGACCATACTAACCTTACCTCACTGCTCGCTCGCTGATGCTCTGACTTGGAATTGTCTACGCCGGTGGATCTCTGTTTCAGATTACTATTCGATTCTCAATCGAGGAAGTGCGGGTTTTTACCATTTCTGCATATGGAGTCATGCGTCCTTGTTTCGATTTATCCGGCAGACGAATGGACTAATACGGTTCCAACCTTTTCTGTTGTAGGAATACTTTGTCAAATCTGTTGGACCAATCAAGAGAGTCACACTCACGTACGGTCCTAACGGCGCCAGTCGCGGCATTGCAACTATCATTTTCAGCAAGCCTGGCAGTGCCAATCAAGCAGCAAAGGAGCTGAACGGTCTGCTCGTTGACAAGAGACCTATGAGGGTGTGTTAACCTCTTACCTCCACAGCGCAGTACTTAACGTCTTCTAACTTGACCTAGATTGAGGTTGTTATCGATGCATCTAGAGCTCCCCCTCCAGTTCCCGTCAAGGCTCTTAGTGAGCGAATTGCGTAGGTCGTCTTCGACCGACCCGAAGTGGCCATGTCTAATACTGTCCCAGTCAACCGAAGGCTCAGCCAAAGCCCGCCACTTCCACCAAGGCTACTACTAATAACGCTTCGGCTCGTGGTGGGCGCGGTCGTGGCGCGGGGCGTGCGGGCCGTCGTGGTCGCAATGCTGGTCGCCCAAAGGCAAAGACTGCGGAAGAGCTTGACGCGGAAATGGTGGATTATTTTGACGCTAACGCTGCCAACGGTACTGCCTCTGGAGCAGATACAGGTGCTGTGACCAATGGAGCGGCTGCTACCAATGGTGGTGAGGACCTTGGAATGGATGAGATTTCCGTAAGCATTGCTTAATCCGAACCGTCCTTCTGAAGCTAACATCAGCACGCCTAGTGATCTACACATGGGTTCATTGAATGACTTCGAGCTGGGGTTTTATTTGGCTTGATGGAAGGGCGATAAGTTTGATCGGTGCTCGTACATAATCTCCCACGGTTACTCTTCCCTTCAGCATGTAACTCTACGTCTAATTGCTTGGGATAACGGTATGGAGGCTTTTGGAGCCTCATTCAGCTCCTTTGTACGTGGAATTTCGAGAACTAGTGCTCAATTTTCCTTTGTGGCTTTTCAGTGTTTCTGGTCATCAGTCTCAGACACTGTTAGGGAAGTGGAATGCGAGTGCAGCTCAGTACAGAATGATTTGCAGTAGTCAAGGTATCAAAACTCCCTCGTGATTGATCCTCTAGGAACACCAGTCTTTTGCCGCAGGCCCCGAATTAGAGTAGATAAGACGGGAGTTGCTCAACTGTGATGACTGCTGTATCTTACGTGCCCTCGGCTCTGGCAGGATATCCAGCATCGTTGTAAAAGTTGTCGTAGTACTGGAAGGTTGAAGCTCTCATTGCAAATATAGAATGCATTCCCAAGCTCCCCGCCAGACGTCACTAACGCGAATCCCATCGTTAACCAATACTGCGCTACTGACATCGAGGCAAGATGCTTTGACTTCCTTGCAACATGGTGATCCAGTAAAGTAAAAGCGTACTTGACGTCTGATACACCAGCGGCTCTGATATTCTGAGATAGGCACGCATTCCAAATATCTACTCCGCCTTCAATATGGTCCTAGACGAAAGCACAGCAACCAATTCCGATTTCACGTTCGATCACTCCCCCAACTCAGACAATGACCCATATTCGTCCTCATCTTTGTCACCCACAGAGCCCATCGCAGTTCAGCTCAAGGATCTTCCACGACCACCACCTATCATTGGACCCCTCTTCGGCTACACACAAGCAAGAAATGTCCAGGCCATTAATGAACACATTGTGACTGCCGCTCAATTACTTCGTCGGCCGCCAACACAAGATGAAGCTTCGGCCTTGGCGTACTATAGTGCTAAGAAGTTCTCCACCACAGCATGGGGCCATCCTTTCGGTCTGGCAGGGGGCATCTATCGAGCTACCCAAACCTCGGCCACGTATCGATTCCCCTTCGTGGCACCAAACAAGGAGACGTTCAACCCTAACTCGTTTGGATGGTTCCTCAAACTTGAAGGAAAGAACGCGCAGCTAATGTGGCATGTCCTGCGCGGTAGCGCGTATGGGCTCTTGGGTTCTTTCATTGGGGGGTTGTTGGTTGGAACTTATGCTGCTACCGTGGCGGCGGTCGGTGAACGGCAGGATCCAAGACTGCGAGAGCTTCTACAAGGCATACGGGATGTGGTGGGAGAGGCAAGGGAGAAGAGTAGAGCGACTCGACAGGCTAAGGCAGTGGGTTCCAGACGCGATACAACAGGGCAGGGCCCAACGAGTGCCGGTAAGTTGTAGGCATATAACAGGGTTAGTATTGGAGCTGATGATACTTTAGGTGGTGGAAGCTGGACTGCTGCGGACGGGGATGATGCAAGTCCTAGTGCTGGCAACATGTACGACCCTTATGACGATAACTCTGTGTCGGGAGGACAAAGCTTGGCAAAAGACGGAGGGAGCGTGATGAGTGATCGGCAGATGAGAAGTCAAGAAGCACGCCAGCGGCCAAATCCTAGAGAAAGTCCCACCGACAACACAACGAATACGTTCAGTATCGACAAGGTTGCGAGACAACCGCGGAGCTTTGACGAGGATTTTAACAGCGTCACAGGGGCCGACGAATCACCAGATCGAAGCCCAGCTGCTGGCAGCGCATGGGCACGCATCCGGCAGCAAGCCGCTTCACCAACGTCTGGATCATCAAGCAGGAGAGGCGGCCCATATGGGGTCTTATATGGGGATCGAGATACAAGGCGGGCTGGTGGGCAGCAAGATGACCAAAGTGGGGGAGATAGCTTCGAGTTCAACACTACCGAAGAAGAGCGGCAGCTGGCGAAGGACACAGCTCAAAGGGCGTTTGATGAGCGCGTGGAACGGGAGAGACGAGGTGGCAGTTTTTGACAAGACATCTGTCGCTTGGACGAGACGAATCAATATCATTTCACATTTTAAGGTGCCCATGATTTGGAGTGTAGCAATGCTGACAGCGCAGGTCGATATTTTCCAGATGCATCAAGCAGGGAAGACAGGACGGCTGGAATCCGACTTGCCATGTTTTGCTCAGATCAGTATTTTCGGTACCAACCCCCTTCCGTGTATTTTTCCTACATACAGGAACTTTGAGGCTGAGCTGTTGAATATGAGGTGATGGTCACCCAGTTGGATAAGATGCTTAACGAGTTCAAGCAGACAACGAGTGATCTCAGCATGGAAACGGAGAGCTTCG
>QQTW01001039.1_pt1 | contig 18872 bp, 23 predicted proteins | sample 1904831 | NCBI WGS metagenome assembly QQTW01 (sample SAMN09435610, study PRJNA476489) | Subsurface metagenome, whole genome shotgun sequencing project. | reverse complement strand
GGATGCCGATAAAAACTGCTGTCAGATTCCGCAGTAGGTAGTAGAGGTGGTTGCGTCGAGCAGCCATCTCCTTTTTTTCTTCATCCACAATCCACAGTCCACAATCTACAGTCCCACATCGATATAGCTGTTTTGCCTCAAGTATTACCAGCGCTACGCGCAAATTCAATGCAAAACTCGCAATTGGTAGAAAGTTATGAAAGGTATCACAACCGGATTGGCAGTTCTAGTCGTAATCGTAGCTCCCACCTACAAACTGAACAGTGCCATCTGTTCAAAGGTAAAGTGTGATGGCATCGAAACCGTCAGCCAAAAGTATCAGGCAGCGTTCCAGAATGATATTCGTCGCATGGGTATCAAGTAGTTGAGTCGATAGCAGTCCCCTCGGATTGCTATTTGTTTTCCATTACGTCCGAAACCCTGCATCGAGTGAAGGCAACTCACCATTCAACTCCAACAAATCATCGTCGTCGTCAAATGCAAGGTCGTCATCATCATATTCGATATCCTGAGATGCCACCACGTTACGAATCGGCGCAGCATTTTTGACATAACCACTACTCTCAACAACCGGAATTGGCATCATATTGGATGGGTTGTACGCAATATCGCCAATACCTGCCAATGATTCACTCGCAAACCCCTGCATCGCAACATTCGTCAATCCAAAGTCGCTCACAATCGTACAAGCAAGCGACAACAAATAACGCACCGAGGATGCAGCAGTACTGCGGTAATCAACCTCATTTGCACCAAACGAACGCATCGCATACGGTAACAACGCCGCCGATAGAATCTCCATCGCCACATTACCACCATCCCTCTTACTCGGATGAGAATCATGCAAATATCGCAACACCTTCCCATTCCACGTCGAAAGATATTTGTTCAATGTCAATTTTACCCTTTCCACTTGTGTCATATCATTCAATCATCTCGATACAATCGCATCTACTACGCAGGATATTCGTAAGTATTATATTAATCATTATTCAAGTTTCAATTGCGAGTGTTAGCATGTGAGGTCGAGGTATACAATATATCTCAACCTTATTTCTTTTTTTTACCACTCGCCACACCACCACCCACACCATTCCAAAATTTTATTCTTCCTTCGCAATTTATTCACAATTTATCCGTACTCTCCACAGCACCTCACCATCCCCCAATAGTGCCTCATCCGTTACATCCGTCGCCAATTTCGTCAAAATCCATAGTGCCCCACCATCCCCCAATAGTGCCCCATGTTCCAACCGAGTCGATACATTTTCGTCACGTTAATGTGGGTGACAAGGTATGTATATCACGGCAATTTTGGACACCGAAATACCAAGAATCGACCGTTTGCAACACAATGGCAAGCGCTCTCGTAATTTTAAAGTGAATGGTGGCATACTCTTCAAACAACCAAAATTTTAAAGTTTTGGGTTGTCACAAAGAAAGAATTTACGGGCGTGTCCATGTGCAGCACAACCACTCTCCTAACAACCATTGCATCTGAACATGGTCGTCGCAATCAAGTATTGACACGCAATAGGGACAACAATTATTTAAAACTGTGTCATCGTATCGAAACCCAATGGCTACAGGGGTGTCGTCGATTCAGCACTACCATTATGGACAATAAATATTTAAACCGCTTTCAATAAATATTTAAAAACAAATAGTGCAACGCCAAGTATTCCTTACCCAGCAAGGGATTTGGTAGTATCGATATTTTGGGAAGCAAGCGATCGCGCTCTTGGTTCCGGAGGAATATCGCACATCACATATCACATCCACCCCAACACATGAACCCCCAGCAATATCGTCAAGAAGCGACATAACTAAGGCTACGCCAAGTTGGACTGAACCATACATGAATCCAACATGGCTTATAATCCGCCTTTTTCCCTAGAACTAACCGGGGAGGAGAAACAAGCAATCCTCACATTTATACCCACGCAACCCAGTACTATCCGAAACCTTGACTGTACCTACCACGAGTCAAAGATTCAAACCGTACTGCAAGTTGCACCATACTTGAATCGCATCGAGGCTTGGGGTATTGCAATGTACTTAGGTCCAACCGAGTACTACACCAATATCAACAAGGCATTGTACGCAACATTGACCGACCCCAACGAGATGTCCAAGTACACCTTGATTGCAAGGGCTGCTACCATTGCACTAGTAAAGATGCCACCCGTCACCCTGGCATACTTGAAAACATTGCCACAAGGGGATGGGACACCAACCACCGGGTTATTGAAACGGTACAAGGATATGTCGGTATCCCGGTCGCTTCGATATCAAATTGGAGAAATCGTCGTTGAACCCGGCTTTGTCAGTACAACATTCTGGCATCTCCCCTTTGGGATTGTGCAGAGGTATGCTGAAACAGCCAATACGGTGTTTGAGGTGAACATTACCCCCAATGTCAATGGCTCGCTCGGTCGGTATGTTGACCCACTTAAACGAGTACATCGTGAAGGCGAAATCCTGTTCCCACCTGGAGTACAATTCGTTGTAAAGGCACGATATGAGGCAAATTACCCGATGACCGTCGATGGTGAACGAGCCGTAACCGTCATCGAACTGGAGGAAAACTAAGGAATACAACCATGTCACAAAATAAAACAACCACGCGATCGCATGATGGGCATGACTCGGATGACGAAGATTTGACAATGGTGCAGCGGTGGAAGATACAGGACGATATCGAAAATAAAGTCCCTCCACCACCTACCAACCCAAACAACGCCAATCCCCAAAATTAATCGAGTCAACCTCACATCAATATGTGGGGTTCTTTTTTTTGAGTAATATTATTTTTATGTTACTCAATGCAACCGAACACCAAAATAAAAATATCTATAAACAAAAGTTCCATAAATATGGTTTTAACCGAAACGAAATTTACTATCACTACTAGTTTCAACTCGAACATCGACTTCTGCTTTTGGGTGTTGGAACGAGAATGTTTGGTAATGGACGACCCCCTCTGGCAATCGTGGTTAAGCACAGTCGTCGCAACCCAAGACCAACGATTGAATTGGGGTTATTTTTTTGCCAATTTGTAGTATCCAACCATCCCCCAATAGTTACCCAACCGTTACATCCGTCAGCAATATCACCCAAATCTACAGTGCCCTACCGTCCCCCAATAGTGCCCCATGTTGCAATCGTTTCACTACGTTAATGTGGGTGACAAGGTATGTACATCACGGCAAAATTATCACCAAATTACCCATTACATTGCATGGATTTATATCAAAATAGATTGGATACGATTATATGCATGTTGATTTTGCAAAGTAGCGATGAAATGTTGAACAACACAAGCGTTTGTACTGACATTTTCTTGCACCACAAATAAAGTGGAATAAGTATAAAAACACGATATATCAAAGTTGTATGATTGTACCCACCAAGGAAAGTGTCGTCAATAATTTCAAAGTCAGGTATGCATTTAAATCTGGCTATGGTTGGGTAGTGACAAGAGAAATAGCAATATCCCTCGGAATAAGCTTCTCGACTTTAATGCAACACACATTACCATTAACTTCGCACCAAATAACAGTCGGGGAGCATCGGGCAAAAGCTATCCGTAGCGATATCCTAATCGATACAATCAACAAACTTCTTACTGCGGATTGGTGGGAACGCAAATTCAAAGCAAACTCACAATTCCGTAGTAATGTTATTCGTGTTCTAGCATTCCTCGAAGACCTTGGCAACAAAGCAAAAACCGAGTCGGACGACCTATCACAAGCTTGGGCAAATGGCACTTCTACTGCAACGAAGGCATCACTCAAACCCGCATCGTGGAAAAAAAACGATGCCGTAACCCCACTAAACTGGTGCTTCGATGGGCACATGATTCGATTCGTGGGTACGGTCGATATACTAAGGTGGGTGGTATACGACATCATCGCAATACTATACCCTAATGCCAAGCGGGAGGATTACAACAAATACTTGGACTCGGTAGACGTTCGATGCCTCAGTAGCCAAAAAATCAACATTGTTGAGGATGGCATTGCTTCCATAGAGGAAGTGACCACCACCGACGAGGCTGGAATATATCGGCTAACAGCACGCTGCGATTCACCAGTTGCTAGCCATCTGCAACACTATATCAGTAGAAGTATTTCAACCTTTATAGATGCATCGAAAAAAGCAGCGAATGGTAAAAGCAATGGAGAAGTGGTAAAATTGGTCGATGATACTGATGAAGATGTTGTAACACCCACCGACTTCAATTTTATGGGGCACATCATTCGATTTGTGGGTACACCTGAAAAACCAGAATGGGTGGCATCCGATGCGATCGCAATACTATACCCTACGGCAGTTCGGTCGAGCTATAACAAATATTTGGACAAAATACCTCCTAAATGGTTTCATAAGAAAAAAATTCTTACGAAGGTCGGCGACAAATTGGTAGTGCGAAAAGTTACAACATTATACGAACCTGGGTTGTATCAATTGACAGCTCGCAGCAGTTCAGATATAGCATTCCCCTTCCAAAAATGGATATTCGAGGATGTCCTGCCATCGATACGCAAAACTGGCAGCTACACCGCATCGGCTACAACCTCTACCACCAGCCAACTACCACCCATCACCTCGGATACATTCACGGAGGTCACGAAGTACGCACAATATACGCAAGAACTGGTCAATGCCACTTCGGCACCCCTACCAATCAAGAGGCTGCACTTTGTCCGGGCGATGCGTAACCAATTCCCCGAACAAAAATCATTCCACAATTGGTACGATGCGATCGCAACAAGCCAAGACTTGATACAATACGAGGAACTGACTCACAGCACCTATCACGCTATCTCGGCTCTGGCTGCATGTTATGCGAGCAAACACAAGCTGGACAATATCATCAAACCTTTGATTATTCAAAAAGCACTTGTAGAGAAAGGCTTGATGTACAAAGACGATTGCGGTAATTATACGCCAACCGAATTGGGTAAAAACTATTCGGTCATTGGGTGGGACAAGGAAGCTGACGGTACACTCAAACCCAGCATTCGTTGGAGGCAAGAAGTGCTACTACTACTCGGTATATTGTACTGAGCATAATTATCGAATAACTTGGGGAAGTATATACATAAAAAGCGATCTATTTTGATAGTACAAATGAATCGCGCATTTAAAGTGTAGTACTATAATTGATTTGGAGACGCAATCGTAATGCTTAATAACACCATGAATCAAAAAAAGAGCTACTTTGACTTAACAAGAGAAGAACACGAGGCAATAGCTCAAGAAGCAGTTCAAAAAGCTATTGAGAAAATGCACGCTCAAGGTGTAGCTAGTGTAGAAGTTGTAGATGGGAAACGATATCTACATCACCCCGATGGTAGTCTAACTCCGATAAATTCTGATAACGCAAGTTAATCAATAATTTCATTCATTATTCGCAAAAATAATTGTTTTTCAATAAACACCATAATTCACGATGCTCGTTTTAACCAAGCTCCACGAGCCACGAGCGTATTTACGTGCATTATGTTTGGTCAACCGCGCCGCATGTTATATATAACATGATGCAGAACGATTTTACCCCTGCTACGCAGAACTTGAGTGTAAACACCAAGTAGGGGACAAGTACTCAATGTTGAAACAATTATTATCGGTTGGTATTATCGGTTCACTTTTATTAAACCAAAGTGTTGCACTTGCTGGCAGAAGGAATAGCAACATGGTCGGTAGCGATGGAGCATTCCTGAGAGTCGAGTGTTGGTCGCGCAATGGCAAAACAACCCTCGCGGTCAACATCGTTCCCAACAACAACACTCGACCCATCGCTCATCTCAATTTTGATGTTGAAGTCGGCAATCGTCGTGAAACTATCGAGAAAACATTTTTACTGCAAACACTTGATGCAAATGCTGATAAGGAAATCGATGGTACATATGGTGCTGCCATTTTTACCAACGGCAATGCTTACGGTTTCACGCTCGATCCCGACGGCTTCTTCAGGTACGATTTTAATCAACGAAAAGGCGGAATCACCGTAAGTTGCAACTAATCTAAAATAAATGTGGTACGGGTTAAATCAATCCGTGCCACACTTCATTTCCCACACAACACATGCAACAAACATTACCCGAAACCTATACTCCATCCCTTAGCGACAACTCCAATATCGATTTCGCTATTTGGACTTTAACTCATTTTGGCACGCATTACCTACCATTCGATTGCCACCCAATTCAAGAAAATCCCCATTTTACAAGCGACCAATGGTATCAATGGCTGAGGCGCTTAATACGTCAATTCGATGGTAGATTGAGATTTAACCCATCTAACCATAAAACCGATGCCGACCATTTGAAGGAAATCGAATCCCTCAAACGAAACATCAAGCAATTTGCACCCCACATGAGTTTTACTGCGGGGCATTGGGATGAAATGCTCGAACAAAAACGAACTGATTCGCAGCGATCGCATATCGATGGAATGCGTTGCTACCAGAAAGCGTTGCAAGAATGGGACATTGCACCTGAAGATATCGATAGCATAAATACACCAACACACGAATTATTTGTTGGCAAACCCAAAACCATCAAACTACTTGGGGAACTATGGGAAATTAGGGGAGATAGCCGCGAAAGTATCGCGTACAAGGTCAGTAGCAAATGTATTACCAATCGAATCAATTGCACTACTCCACGCGACAATATCGAAATTTATTTTGTCAATTATCCCAAACTAGTTAGTATGTACGTCCATCCCAACACTATCCTCATTAGCTTGACAGACGAATTTACCGATGTTGACCACTTCAATCGATACATCCAGTCAGCAATCAATACCTTCATTGCAGCATAATGACTTTCAATCGATACAGCAATCAACCTCACACCGTGTGGGTTTCGACTTGTTAAGTTAAGTATCGCTCTAATGGGTTAACACATATATGGCTTGCATTATATAATTGGTAGCGTCGAAAACAATATATCTTTGCCCCATGTCAGTCAAAAGCGAGGTTACGATTAAGTTCAGTGGTGAGCTACCAACATCCCAACCAGCCCCAAACAAAAAGGTCGAAGTCGAACTGACCGATCAAAATGGTATCGTTTTTACCGCTCTCATCAATGCAAAAAGTTGGCGCAAAGCTGAAAGTAGCGTAGCGGAATTTACCGACTGGGCAGGTGCAATATCGGGAAAACTCGGTCGCACCGAAAAGGGATTCGAGGTGGTAGACGCAGGTGTACAAATATTCGAGAAATTATCTCGTCCACAACAACCACAAGCTACAGAGGATAAGGTTTCTACGTTGTAGATGCTTTCCACAACGTCTTCTATCATCGGGGTGTGTTGCCTTTAAACCTTGGTTTACAGTGCAGCCTACTTACGCTGTTTTCTCTCTACCAGCACTGCGGAAGTTACCATTTTCGGGGCTAAACCAAACCTCGCAAACACCACTGGGACCGTTTCGGTTCTTGACGACGTTAATTTCCATCAAGCCTTTGCTCAATGAATCCGGGTTGTAGTACTCATCCCTGTAAATTAATAGTCCAATGTCCATATCCTGTTCAATATCCCCAGAATCTTTAATATCAGCCATGCATGGGCGTTTATTAGCTTGAGTCTCCACGCCCCGGTTAATTTGCGCTAAACCAATAAATGGAACGTTAAACTCTTTAGCAATATCTTTACATGCTCCCGCAATAGCACCAACAGCTTGCGCCCTGTTTCCGGCTGCTCTGTCTCCAAGTTTTTGAATGTAGTCAAGTACAATCAATCCAAGTTGACCTCGTTCCTTTTGGGTTCGGCGCAGTACGGAGCGCATTCTGGTGACATTTTGAGAACCAGCGGGTGAGTCGTCAATAATGATAGGTAGCTCGCTCAAAGCTCCAATAGCCGATAACAAAGCATCCCATTCACTTTTATAGACTCTGTTTTGAATCAGTCGTTGCGAGTCAATTCCTGAATGCATTGCCAAGAATCGTTTAACTAGTTGTTCCTTAGACATCTCGGCACTAAAGAACACAACTGGTAACCCTTGAAGTGCCGCTTGATTAGCCAGATAGCATCCTACCCAGGTCTTCCCCATTGATGCCCTACCGGCTACTACTATTAAGTCTTTACGCTGGAGTCCTCCCATTAAGGAGTCGAGGTCAACTAATCCGGTATTAAGACCAGGCGTTACTCCTTGCTTTAAACTTATAAATGCAGCAGGTAAATACTCTCCTATGGATTGTGGTTGAAATTTGTCACCTTTAGTTTCGGTAAGGCTAAAGATTTTTGACTCTACTTCTGACAAAATCTGAGGTAGTCCTGTGGCTGTTTCTTCCGCTAGTTGGGCGATTTGTTCAGCAATAGCGAGCAGTTGCCGACGCTGGTACTTCTCTATTATTAGTTGTGCCATTATATCAATATTAACGGCTGAAACGGTACTTTCTAGTAATTGGATAAGTTTGTTTTTGCCGCCCACGCGCTCTAGCTGTTTGTGGTTTTTTAGCCAAGTGGTTAGGGTTATTAAATCAATCGATTTACCCTGTTGATTGAGTGTTAATGCTGCGCGGTAAATGATTTGATGAGCGTTAATATAAAAAGCTTCTGGGATTAGGGTATCAACTACTCTGTCAATGGCATACGGGTCTAACAAAATTCCTCCCAAAATCGCCTCTTCTGCTTCTATATTCTCATGTATTCGCGTCATTACTTAAGTTCCTTCCAAAGTTCCTGAATTTTTTCTGGAGAAATTAGCTCTTCCTCAAATTGCTTCGATGCCTTATAGATCCGAGGGTTATGTGATGTTTGCTGCATTTGTGGTTCATTTTTTTTCCAACCGTCCTCAATGGCACAAGCAAGCCATCCACCAGGGCTTCTTACTTCGCCTTCTTTCATTGCTTGCTTTAGGGCTTCTATAGCTGCTAAAACCACGTCTTCCGATACTGTTAAAATCTTTTGAGTTAAAGTGGAATTTAGTTTAATTCCTAGCTCGATAAGCGTCTGTTTAATCTTGTCACTGATATTTGACCGCTCCGATTTTTTCTTACCTAGCGATGTTACCTTTTCTGTATCTGTAGGTGGCTCTGTATTGCAACGGTGACATTCATCCAGTTGTCGTTTGAGGTCATTGTTTTCTGCCCTAAACCTTTCCATCTGTTCTTCAATTCCCTGAAGTTGATACAACTTACCAGATACAGCCTCAATATGGTCACCCAATCCCCGATTTTCTGTTTCTAACTTCCTAATCCGTTCTTTGAGATGGTTGATTATAACTGTTTTAGATTTATCAGAAGCAGGCTGAGGTGTAGAAGGAGAAAAAACTCCTTTTTGCTGTTTCTGTAGGTGTTTAATTCGGTTTTTTATCTCTTCATATTTGTAAAGGTACTGAACCGATACCCCAGCAACCTTGGCAACTATAGGGAATGAAATGCTCTTATTTTCCTTCAATAATTGGGTAATTGCTTTGTCAGTTTTATTCAGTGCTTCTTGACGTTTCCTCTCAGTAGCTTCTTTCAAAGCCTCTATTTTTCGTTTAGTTTCCATTGCTATTCTCTAATGTGTTAATAATATTACGCAAGTTATTAGCTACCCTTTCATTCATCTCAATCTGGCGATTCCATCCGTTAGCCCTAGCTTTATCAACAATCTTTTCAGTCTGCTCTAACTGCTCCTTGTGTTGGTCGAAAAACTCAATAGTGGTGCGAAAGTGAGTGCAAGTTAAACAGGCATTAGCATGAGGGCACTCCTTCATTGGGGCTGGTAACGCGCAAGAGCCATTAGGTAGTGCTTGAGCTTGGATATTTCTTTTAAACCATTGCAAATCAGTATTATCAAGCTCTGGGTTAACAGGCTCAACTAATTGACCAGCAATATTAACTACTTTGCTATGATATTTAGTGATTTCCTTTTTCAAGGTTAAGTCGTGAATATGGGCGTAGTGCATTGTCATCTCAGGAGATACGTGTCCCAAATACTTTTGAATAATATGTAAAGGTACGCCACTGTTTACCATTGAAGTGCCTACAGTATGACGAAACTGATGTGCTTGAAAGTTATAGTAATTACCATTAGCATCCTTAATACTTTTTTCATAAGCAAGTGTTTTCAACGCCATACCAAATGCATAAGGGGTTATCGGTCTACGTCCGTTCCCACGGGGTCTTGGAGCTACAAACAAAAATGGAGTTTTTTCACTTCCCCAGTCTTCTTTCACTGAAGCTTGCTGTTCTTGAATAACACTAACTAACTCTCTACTAATAGGAATAGTATGCTCCTTTTTCATTTTTGATTGGTAGTGTTTTAAAAACCAATCACCTGTAGCATCTTGCAACAGACAGTCAAAGGAAAGTTGACAAAGCTCACAAATCCTACGCCCAGTTTCTATTAGAACTAGTAACATTCTTTTAAAATGGGGTGGCAATGCATCTATATGTTGTTTTAGCTGCTGCATCACTTCATCAGGGATGTATCTAGGTTGATAATCGGGACGTTTGGGAGCATCTTCTTTATAAATCAAGGGTATTGTTGGCAAATTTGCCCATTTTTCTCTAGCTGCCATTGTTATAAACTCGTTTAGATGCCAAATAGACTGTTGCCTCAGTGCTTCTGTCACTCCAGAACTGCTCATGTAAGCGTAGTAGTCAAGTATTAAATTGCGGTCAATCCTCTCTGGCGATATATTATTAAGTCCATATTCGTTTAGAAAAGTAGAAAACCGCTTTAAACTAAATAGCTTAAGGCAACAAGTATTACTTGCTTGTTTTGCAGAACAATATTTCATCCACGACTTGGCAGCTTGTCTTAACCAAGATTGCAAAATGTCTCGAAAATTTAAGCGATAAAGGGTTGTTATAGAATCGTGCGAACCAGAGATTTTCTTGAGATTCCAAACGTCCTTTTCAAACTCAGGACGATTGTCATAAGCATCCTCTAAGTCTCGATACAAAGCTCGAAGGAAACAAATTCTTTTGTCTAATCTCTTACTTTCGCGTAGTTCTCCTTTTGCATTTACTCGGTAGGATACTGTTTCATTAATATTTCCCTTAGAAGAGATATATAAGCGAATGGATATTTCCCAATACTCTAAACTTTTTTCCATTAAAGAAACAGTTTTTGGAGTAGTATCGTTAATCCAGTTGCAAACCCAGTTGACTAACGAAGGTGTTGTAGTCCAAAGCGTCGAAGTTCGCTTTTCTCCAAAGTGAACTCTCGACCAAAGAACAAACTTTAATTCAGTGTTTATTGAATCAGATAAACAAGTAAAATTCAAATAATGGGCAATTTTTTTCCAGTCTATGCGATCTAAAGGAAGGGGGCATTTTTCCCTATCCCACACATTGTTTGCCCAATAAGATGGTAATTGGCTGAATAAATCAACTTGATTTAAGTTAGTTTGGCAACGTTCCCTTAGACTCATTTTGTTTTTGTTTCTCCTGAAATTCGTTAAAAGCAGCTTTTATGTCCTCATCATTTAGATGAGTGTAAGTATTAATAGTGGTTTGAACACAAGCATGACCTAAGCGCTTCTGGACGTATGCCATGTCCCAACCATTTCTAATTAATTCAGTTGCATGAGTATGTCTTAGCAGGTGCGGGTAGGCATCTAAACTTGTCTTTTTACGCAGTCGCCTAAATAAACTGTCTACTGCTGCATAGGTCATGGGAGTGCCTCGCTTACCCTCCCAAATATTTACAAACACATAATCAGAGTCAAATTCCTCCGGGTATTCTTTAACCACGTAGTCCGAATAAAGTCTCATCAAATCTTTACTGACATGAACTACCCGCTCTGATGCCGACTTTGCTCTAGCACCATTAAAATTATCTATCCTACGGATAACGTGAATTTCATTTTCCCCTGTTGAGTGAATATCCTCATGCCGCAGACCTAATGCCTCCCCTATCCGCAAACCAGTTTCATACAGAAGACAAATTAAGAATCTGTCCCGAACACAATTACAAGCATCTACCAACTGCTTAACTTGTTCTATAGTAAGGCAACCAGGAAATTTTTTAGGTTCTTTTACTTTGAGTAATCGCGTTCTAATTGCATTACTTTTATTGATGTGATGCAGAAAAGATTTGTACTTGCGTCCAGGTTGAAATTGGTAGCGATAGGCATCTACACCCTTGATTGTTCCTAGACGCTCCTGAAACTCGTAAAAACCGCAAACCGCTGACAAAATTGTGTTTATGGTTTTCTCTGTTCTTTTGGCTTTTTGTTGTAGCGAGACAATTTTTGCTCCGGGACTACGTAGCCAATGAATAAAGTCTGCTAAGTTCTCCAACGTAACTTCTTTCCAATCGAGACAATAATCTACTAGAAACTCCCAAAATAGCTTCAGATGCCCTGCATAAGACTCAATCGTGTTGGGCGACCTTTCAAGGCTCTCCAAATAACGCAGGTAACTTTGTATTGGTCGAATAGGTAAGTAATCATCCCCAATGACCATCCAAGTTGTCCGATTATAATCTGGCAATCGAACTCGCTGAACTTTTATCACTGTTTACGTTGACTACGATGTTTAAAAAATTTATATAAATCATAAACACTGTGTTGCTAGAAAGTCAACTGATATCGTTGTTGTTGTTGTTTAAGAAAATATAATGGACGATATAAGAGAAAAAAGCCAAAACCATCGAACCAGAAGTTGATAGCACACAAGTCAATACGCCCGTATCCGCGCTTTGACAACCATCCCGACATTACCCAATCGCCAAGTTCAATACTTCGGATGATGGAACCTCGCCAAACTTGAGTATCGTGCCATCGCAATCCACCTCAAATTCAAAATCTTTACGACCGTAGAAGCAATCCAATTCCAAATTAATCGACCAAGTATCGCTTGAATGGTTGTAATAAGGGGTGTATGCCATATTCGGTTGTTCGGCTGGAGCTGCACCACTTTCATACAACCATAAAGCGCATTCCATTGCCGCATCTTCGTGGTCGATTAATGGGGTATCCGACAATTGGGGTATTTCTTTTAGGGACGCTCTAGCTTGCCCCATGTACATACGGATATTGTCGAGTTCAATTTTAACTTCTGTTAAATCGATTGAGTCCGAGTCGGTCAACGATTCCAAACGTTGAAATCGACCTATAAGCGCATTCAATCGATACGATAACGAATCCATTGCCCTTTGTAAACGCATACAATAAAATCGGGGAAAAGCGTGCAAAATACTTACAATAGATAAATTTATCAGGAATTTGGGTTATGTTAACCGTGCGGCTCGTTTACAAGTTTGATTATCTCCCCGTTCGGTAATCTCACCGTCAAATCAAAACTTGCTCTCAACCCATACATATACCCAACAAAATCATCCATTGTTAACAAGTAATTACAATCCTCAACCCGTTTTACCCATTCGACATCTTTACCAATTGCGGCTGCAATTCCTTCGTGCGTCATCCCACTCAATTGACGTGCATCCCTCATTACCTGCGTTACTTGAATACGCCAAAGCTCTTGTTCCCCCAACAATCGCACATCCGTTGTATCGGGGATAATCGAGTCGAGGTATTTGAGTACGTCAGTACCGATGTGTGGGTTATCCATAATGTAAATAACTATATTGGTGCATATTAGTGTGCCTCGATTACCTCCCAACCGAATTGAATGGCGAGACGATGGGCAAGGATACGGGCTGATGGCTCTTTCAAGCAAAATCCATATGGTTTCTCTTTACTCGTGAAAATAAATCCCGAACTAAATTGACTTAAGTGATCGCACGTTAGCTCATCAATACCAACATCGAGTAACTTGTCAACCAACGTTTTGGCATGGGCAAGTGCCATTATATGGGTATCGACACTATCCTTGAGGATGGCTTGCAACTCTGGACGATTCGATAGGAGTACAGGAAGTCGAACTAACGCTACTTCTGCCAAGAACCCGTAATAATAAGGCAACCGCTCCTTTGAAATTTTATCAGGACTCTTGAATCCGTCTCGTCGATATGTCGGATATACGGTTATTTCAATATCCCGGTATAATTCTGCGATCGCACTCCCACTATCCCATAATGCTAGAGCTTCATTGCGAATGCGTCGTTCTGCGACATTGACATAATTACGTTTGCGCTTGACCGTCCGCAATGGTATCGCGTTACGTTCGTCATACAACCACAACCATCGAGTCTTGGCTTGTCGATATATACACCCGTCCGGTTTGTCTTCGTCGCGGGGTGCTTTTTTTAGCAATGCTAACTGAGTTTTGGTTTTGAGGTGGATGGGTACTGGACGACTCAATGATGACGGTTCATTTTGATTCCACCAATCGTAACGGGGTACACCAGGGCATTCGGTCGATGGCTTGTTTTTCCATCGCCAGGAGCATACACTACACGTCCAACCATGTGGGTTTTTGACCAAGTTGTGGGTGTTCATACCAAAACGCACGCGAGTCAAGTACTTGACCATAATTATATTAATTTATTTCGACACAACAAAGCGCACTGCGTCCAAAAATTAATCAATACCTTCATTGCAGCACAATGACTTCCAATCGATACAGCAATCAACCTCACACAAGTGGGGTTATTTTTTTGGCACACGCTTGCTACAATTCACGCGCCAACCATTGATACAACCGACACTACGTGCATATCGGGCGCAATATATGGAAAACAAAACCATGACTATCGAAACTGTCAATCGCTTGTTGATTATTGATTGTAAGGATGGTATCGAAACCTGTGTCGGTGAAGTCCAAAACTGGAACGAAATCCCAACTATCGACGGTGAATACGACTTTTCGCAATGGTCGCAGGGTCAAAATGTCGTCAACTACGATTTCTGGCTGCCTGCCAAGTTCAACGTTATCGGTGTCAATGTTGCCGATATGCCAGGTTATTAACCCATCCAACCAATCCTCACAAGGGGTTGGCTCTTTTTTTCCACTCAACGCCGCATACCCCAAAAACACCGCCACCATCAGTACATCAGTACTCACAAAAACGTTACCCAACATCCCCCGATAGTGCCCCATCTGTTACATCCGTCGCACATAGTACAGTACCTCACCATCCCCCAATAGTGCCCCATGTTCCAGTCGAGTCGGGGTCGTTCCGTAACGTTAATGTGGGTGACAAGGTATGCAAATCACGGCAGTTTTATCCACCAAAATACGCATTTGCAGCAGTTTTGTCAATAAAGAGCGATTTTTAAGGTGTGGGCTACGCAAACGCAATGACATTTACTTTTCCCGCAAATAAACTGGACATAGCACAAGTATAAAAACACGCACTTATAAAAGTATCTATGGTCATTATTCCCAAGACAACCAACGTCAATAGTATCCAAGTGCGGCATGTATACAAGCACAAGTGCCATTGGGTAGTGGCTACCGATATAGCCAAGGCAATGAGTATCAGTACATCGACACTGATGCGGTTCGTTACACCAATTAGTAACGATGCTTGTCAAATATTGGTCGGTGCAGGTCGTGCTACAGCAGTCAGATTGGATATATTGAGCAACGCGATCGCAAACCTCCTTGAAGATAACAAGTGGCAACAAAAACTTGCGGGTGACCCAAACCTGGATACGGCAATCAAACAAGTAGTGGCATTCCTCGATTCTTTAAGTCAACCGGAAACAACGAAGACCGAAGCATCGCAGTCAAATGGCACATCAAAAGAAACGAGTACAGATGCAGCCAATATCATTATACCTACCGTTATCGATTTCATGGGTCATGCGATTCGATTTATTAAACGTAACGAACGACGAAGATGGGTGGCAAACGACGTAGTAGCCATGCTTCATCATGATGCCGAGAGACATAGCTACAGTAACTACTTGAAAGCAGTCAGTGATGAGTGGAAAAGTACCGAACTTATTGTTACACCTGGTGGAGTACAAAAAGTCACTACTATTTACGACTCTGGGTTGTATCAACTAATCGCACGCAGCAATAGTGCGACCGCAAAACAGTTACAACGCTATATTTTCGAGTACATGTCAATGCCCGCCCACCAGCCAGAAAAAGATGCATCTGATATCAGTACCAATACCACCGAGCAAAGTGCAACTAATACCAATACCGACACAACCAATGAAACCATTGGAGTCAATACAATTATCAATCACCAATTGGTAAGGTGCGTGTACAAGGACAAGTCGAATTGGATACTGAGTACCGATTTTTTAAGGTGTAACAACAGCTGCACCCAACGATTCGCTGCCCAATGACATTTACTTTTTCCGCAAATAAACTGGACGTAACATGAGTTATTGCTACACATTTGTAAAAGTATCTATGGTCATTACTCCTAGATAAGCATCGTTAATGGTATCGAAGTACCACATGCATACGACTATAAGTGTCATTGGATAGTAGCTACCGATATAGCCTCGTCTATAGGCATCGGCACATCGACACTGATGAAGTTCGTTACACCGCAAGACGGCAGTGCTTGGTGGGTACAGGTCGTACAATACCACCACCAAAAGCGATTGCACTCAGGTCGGATATATTGACCGACGCAATTGCAAAGCTTATTCAAAATCAAAGGTGGCAAAAAACATACGCAACCAAGCGACAATTTCGTAATTCAATTGCAAAAGTTCGAGCATTTCTACAAGAACTAACCCGTAACTCAATAGAGACAAGAGATACTACTATTACTCGGTAAATTGCACTCTCCCTAAGTATTCAATATCTCCGCCATGTTGGGCATAATCATTGGTGTGCATCATGTGACGCACTCCGATAATTATTCGATGTCGTTACCCACCAACCTTGAGGGTGGCTGCTTCACCAGGAGCTATCCCCCAAGATTCGATACAACGCGCTTTGCTTCCTTGTAATAGGTTTGAGCCTTTTGCCTTTTGCCTTTTGCCCCAGCGATTGGTAGATTTGACCCAAGCTACTCAGTACAATCGCTTCCTTGTCGTGGCTGCCCAAATCACGGAACAATGCCAACAATTGCTGGTATTGGGTTACGGCATCATATTGTCCTATTACCACCAAGGCACGGGCACATCTCGCATCCCATCAATCGCAATATTCGTCGGTAAACATATCGGTTAGGTCTATATAAAGGGATACTAAAAATATCCAAACAATAATAGAACTTATCCAAAATCATTTATTTATCGAAACGCTCGCTTCGTTTGACTCGACGAATCTTCCGACTCCGTTCAAACGTATATTCGACAGTTGGCATTGGCATCGAAGGATAAGAGGCGGATTCCCTCAAATCGGCAAACATCTCAAACATCGTTTCAAAAACCAAGTACTCGGATTCGGTCAAGCCATGAACAATGGTTGGAATAAAATCGCGCCACTGCTGCATAAACTGCTGTTGAGGTTTCAAAGTTGCAATATCTCTCGCGTAATCTATTTCAATCGCTTTCAGTAGCAAACGTATTTCAATACGCCTCGGAGACTCATGTTGTTCGATATCTTGAATATGCATCATCAATAAATGTAAGTTTCGTTTCAAATCGTAACCACTCCTCCTTTACAAGTGCAACATGTACGCATTCCACTGTCCCATGAGGTTACACTTATCCCAACACGCATCAAGAACTCACAATTGGAACGATTACAGTAAATTCATCAAGTCTTTACCTATCCGTACAACGCAACAAATAGTACAAGTTACTATATTGAATATACTTTCGACACAAAATATTATGGAGAAAAAGACGGGTCGCACCCAGGAGATTCGGGTGTATTTTTCCACCGAAGAAAAGGAGACGCTACTATCAAAAGCATCTGCCAGCAACCAAAAGTTATCCACGTATGTTCGCAACTGTCTGACCCGACGCATGAGCAAAATGGTTGTGACGAAAGATGCGATCGCAGCGCGTGTGGTGCTATCGAAAATCAAGCAATCGGCGATGATGCTCAAGACCATAGCCGAGGAAAGCAAGGACACAACCAATGGTACGGAACTATTGGGTGAATTGGAGAAATTGATGGGTTACATCGATGACGCAATTATGGCATCGATAACAAATAACGAACATGATTCCAGTAATTTATCGTAAAAGCAATTATCTCGAAACCTTACAATACGTATTGGGTAAAGATGATGCCAAACTTATCGATACAAATTTGGGTGGTAGACAAATCGATGAGTTCAATAAACAATTTTTGGCGAACCAAACAATAAAACCGAACCTTACCAACCCATGCGTTCATCTAATATTATCCATTGCCAACAAAGATAATTGCCGCGAAACCTTAAGCGATAAACAATGGTCGAATGTTGCAAGAAAATATTTACAAGAATTAGAATATTTACCAAACGACAACAATGGCGTTCCATCCCAATATGTAGCGGTGCGTCACCACGACCGGGAACACGAACATTTGCACATCATCGCTTCTCAAATTCGCCTCGATGGAAGCAAGGTTAACGATAGCTTCGACTATTTCAAAGCACAAACCGCAACAAGGTTAATCGCGCACGAAATGGGATTGGAAGTCACACCTACCAGTTGCGAAGCAATCAGCGACAAGCTCAAAAATGATTATGGTATCGAAGCACCAACGAGTGACAATCGTTCCAAAAGTATTCGACAAGTCAACCGTAAAGGAAACGAACCATCCACCAAGGATATAATCAAAGATGCACTCACCGAAGCGGTCGATAAGTCGGAGAATATTTCGGAGTTTTTCGATACACTTGAAACAAAACAAGTCCATGCGATCGCACGACTTGACAAAAACCAACAAATACTCGGTTTCGCTTACACGCACAAGGGCATAACCATTGCAGGCAACCAAATTAGCAAAAAGTTGAGTTGGGGTAAACTCAAGGATACCCTCAAGTTCGACATAACCAATGACGACTTGCATTACTTACTCCTTGCCAAAACAAAGGCATTAGCCGATATATCGAAAAACCAGTCAAAAACAAAAAATGACTCGGTAAATACCTATCAAGAT
>QQTW01001038.1_pt1 | contig 18885 bp, 16 predicted proteins | sample 1904831 | NCBI WGS metagenome assembly QQTW01 (sample SAMN09435610, study PRJNA476489) | Subsurface metagenome, whole genome shotgun sequencing project. | reverse complement strand
AACCCAAAGTTGCTAATAATAATTAATAGCATTTCTGATTTGTAGGATTCGTAGGGACACAGCAGTGCTGTGTCCCTTATTTTGTAGATGCAATTCTAAGAGGGTGTTTTAAATTATTATTGGGTTCAATTTGCGCTAAAAAATTTGTTAGCGGTAATTCATTAGAAGTAACCTCCTTTGCAGCATCATCAAAACTGTACGTGCCACTAATAGCATTACCTTTTCTTACACCACGTAATTCATCGATTGGATTTCCCTGTCCAAAAGGCGCGTTTTGAAGCACGCCAGAAATTGCGCGAACTTATAATAATGTTTCTTTCATTTGTTCTCACTGAAAAATACCTTGTGGTTCTCCATTGCTGCTTTTAGCCTTGCATTAGGTGCAGGAAGATTTTCAATCAAGCTAAATACTTTGTTAGCATCTGATTCGGACAAAACAATAACCCGCTCATCTTCTATAACTGCCATTTTGACACCATATGTATATCTGTAAAGTCAAAATCGCCCATTTCCCTGAACAATATGCTTGACTGTCGTCAAACTTTCCAAATTAATCAACCCGCGTCGATGTCCCTTCTGATTTGACATCCCCAAAAACACAGCATCACCGCGTGAAGGATTGCGAGAAAAGCGCGGAGAAGCATTGATATATGTCGAAGCGCTATTGACACCAAGGGCGAAATGCCGACTTTCTTGATAGGATTCGGTGACAATACAATCGGCATGTCCGCTACTATATAAATTTATCCAGCGAATAGCCTCGGACAAGCTATCAACTAGTTTGAATGCCACAGTTCGGGTTAAGTAAGCACTTCCCCATTCGTTATTTTGTGCTAATTGTAACTGGGGAAAGGCTTCAACAAGTTCGCGATCGCCTTTGATTTCAAAGCCTTTTTCTTTCAAACTGTTAAATAATGTTACCAGTGATGAAGGCAAGGTTTGGCGATGAATTAGGACTTTTTCGATCGCATTTACTGGGTCGGGTTCGCTTTGATGGCTGTCGATAATCGTCCAGCGCACCATCTCTAAGCTACTATTGAGCGACCAATAAAGGTGACAATTGCCCATTCCCGATTTTAATACGGGTGCGGTTGATTGGCGGACAACCTGCTGGACTAAACTCGAACGTCCGTAGGGAATCACCAAATTTACGTATTGGTCTTGGGTAACTAAATCGCGGATTGATGTACCATCGTCGGCAGTGATAAATTCGATACAACCTGTAGGTAGACCAATTTCGGCGATCGCATCTTGGAGTACGCGAGATATGGCGGCATTGGAATGACTCGCTTCGGTACTGCCCTTAAGTATCAAACTATTTCCAGTTTTGATGCACATCCCAGCAGCAATTGCAGCTAATTCAGGGAAAGCTTCATAAATAAGCGCTATAGCACCCAATGGCATCAACTGCGAATAGGTTTGCGAATCTTCAAGCTGATAGTCCGCAGTACGTACCCGTCGCAACGGGTCGGGTAACTCTCCCAACCGCTGCAAAATCTCCACTGTCATGGACAAGCGCTGGGGGGTCAGTTTCAACCAATCCAAAATCAAATCGGGCACAGCCATCTCTCGACTTGCTTCCAAATCGAGAGTATTGGCTTCTAAAATGTCATCGAATGCGCTTAAGACAGCTTGTGCCATCGCCAGCACAGCGCGACTGCGATCGACTCCCTTGGTAGTAGCTATCTTCAGGGAAGCGCTATGTGCGCGTTTGGCGCTAGCCATCGCGTTACTGTCGTCATCAAAAGCATCAACAGTCATTTCCGTTAACGTCTGTAGGTTAGCCAGACCATTATTGCTGGCATAATTGCCAACAGTACAGCTACCATTGCCCAAGCAAGTATGCTACGACCGCTCGCCAAGCTTAATGCTAGTGGTAACCATATAATCACTAGCACGAAAATAACCACCAGCGCTACAGGTAAATAATTTTCTCCCAATCGCGGATGGACAACATTCCAGCTACTGCCCGTCCAGCGCCAAGCTTTTTTGTAGGGATAAGTGGTCGAGAGTTGTTCGAGTATGTAACCGTTATCTTCCACCACGAAAATTTGCTGACAGCGATCGCAACCAAATGCTTCTGTCAGCGTAATCGGAACTAACCGCCCCTTACGACGACAGGGACACGGATATTCGCTATTAAAGTCTAATTTCTCCGGTTTTTGTGATTGCACAAGCGTTCAGCAGGGACTTGAGCGGGTTTATAGCATTTACGTTTGTCAAATAGCCAATGCTCATTGACATCGAGTGAATGACATTGTAATGAATTTTTTTATAACATCACTTTATTTGTCTGACTCTTTTCTTAAGATAAATTTATGCTTAATTGTGACAGACAAAATTTGAGTTAAACTTTACATCTAAATAACACGAGTAATTGTACTATCTATTTCTTTATAAGTGTAGTACAAATTACTGAATGCGACTTACTTACACCTACAAAGATTTACTTTTTGTCATTTTTTTGTTAATTAATCCTTAGACCCCTTCAATTATTATACAGTACCCATCAAGAAGCCTAATTTTCCCGCCTGCCCGATTTGCCGCTGGGTAAATTCCTCCAATAGTGTTTACAACTCAGGATGCAACCAAATGAACAATCCCGCCGCCGCCGAAGTACCAATAAAATGCGATATTATACCACTCATGTTTGCTATTGCAGCAAAAATATCGATGGGACGAATAATTCGAGTTGGATCGTAAATTGCAACCCCTTGAGGTTGGGTAATTGATTTTGCTAGCAGCACGGAGAAACTCGAACTAGTACCTATAATCGTCAACAGCATTCCGACAAAACCCGCGATCGCAGCAATCTTTAATAATTGCATCACTTCTGCTTTTTTAGGATGCAATGCTGAATCGGGATTGCGTAGTCGTTTGGCATAGCGAGTTATCCGAAAAGCCATAAAAATGCTAAATAACAACACCAAAACTCCGCAAATTGCCCAAAAGATGATTACTCCACTTCCCGGTGTTGTTCCTTGGCTGTAGCCAGTTACTGGGACTCCCGATGTAGGTGTCACTGCTTGACTAAAGCTACGACCTGTAATCGCAAATAACAACATGAGAATCGAAGCAGTCCCAAACCCTGTCTGCACCCACAAACTAGACCATCCCACAAAACGCAAAATATTGGCGATTCTCTCTAATTTGGGGTGAACTGTATTTGCCTCTAAGGTACTTTCCATAATCATTGCACGCCTACTTTACTTTATTAATCCCAACAAATAACAATAGGTTCGTTTTGGAGAATTTACCACCTTCTGTAGTGAGAATAAATTTGTTTCAACCTCATACTTTAGTAATGATTTAAAAGCATTATGAAAATACCCTGCTGCGTAGCACAACAGGGTATTAATTTTTATAAACCTATTCGTCACATCATAGGGCGGGAGTAATGCCTGATTATTGAATCATCATCCCTACGGGCACAATTGCGTCTTCCAAATCAGCACCCCGTAAGTTTGCTCCGAATAGATCGGCATCTGTAAGGTTTACCTTTTGCAAGTCAGCTTCTTGAAGATTTGCTCCTTTGAGATTTGCCCCTTGCAGGTTTGCTTTCTCTAAATCTGCATCAAATAGGTTTGCCATCTCTAGGTTTGCTCCTGCGATATTTGTCTTACCTAAATCGACTCCCTGCAAGTTTGCCCCTTTGAGATTGGTTCCTTGTAAATTCGTCCTTTCTAAATCTGCCTCTTGCAGGTTTGCACCTTCTAAATTAGCTGCTTGTAGGTTTGCATCTTTGAGTTTTGCCCCCACTAGGTTACAACCGACACACTCGTTTGTTTCTAATAAATGTCTTAGATTTGCTGCTACAGATTGTACGGGTGCTACAACAGAAGGTACTACAGGCGATTCTACTGCTGGAAGTTGAGGACCAATTGGAGATTGTGTTTCCGATTGAGCGAAAGCACTAGGCTGATTGATGACAAAAACTCCAGCTACAAATACTAAAAATACTGCTGTTACTACCCAGTTCGTTAATTTTTTTAAACTTGGTTTATGCATGAATTCCTCCTAATGTTAACTTGTGGCCAAACCAACAATTGAAAGGCTTTTTGCTTTCTTAATTAGCAATTCAACATTGATTCTGTTGGTTTGGGTAGATGGTCTTAATCTATAACCTTCTGCTCAATAAAAACAAACATTATTTGTTCTGCTTTCAATAAATACAAGTTATGGAAATCTATATTAATGCCGGAACAATATCTTTGATAATATATTTCACAAAAATGTAGGGGCACGGCAGTGCTGTGCCCCTACGACTGTATTTGTACCGCCATTAAAGTCAATTGGTATAAAAGATTTAGAACTAACCATAGTCAAAGCTTGATAACTTCTAGTTATTAATTTAAAAAACAGCAGGCAAATGCGAATTCGCATCCAGTAAAGGTAAATACATTACCTACAACACAACAATCGCAAATCTATTCTCCGTCCTCAAAGGTTGCTGTATTACCGACAATGCAACAGCAGCAATCTTTCAAGGAATTAAAAGTTAATGATGCTGATGGCAAGCAATATTCTGTTTATTTACCTTTTCAATTCAATGCACAAATTAACGATAAAAACAAGTGTTAAGTATATGTAAACTTGTTTACACATATTTTATAAGCGCTACGGTGGTGCGTTAGCGATGCTCATTTTTAAGCTTTTGGTAACGCACCCTATAAATATTTCAGAGCGTTAGCTACTCGTTAAATCAAAATTCCTTAAATTTTTGCTTCAGTATTGGTTGCAGCAACTGGATCTTTTTTGTTTTGAACAACAAAATTAAAATACTTCCTCCCTTTGGTAGAGATTTTAATGATGAATTGATAACTCAGTAACAAATGTTAAATATAAACGATTAACTACTTGATAAATACAATTGAAGATGCTTATAATACACTTCAATCACGGTATCCCGCTCAAGATGCCGTAGATAAGTATTATTGCGAGCATTTAGTCAACTGGTGCAGGTTTTTACCGTGAAAATACAGGCTCTACAATTCGGGTATCAAAAAATCGTCAGAAGTTGGTCAGTTCGACACTCAACGCAATTTGCCTGCCTATTTTTAGCGAGTGTTGTTTTGAGCATTGCGATCGCGTCCTGTTCGGGAAGCAGTGTAGCAAGCAAATCAGATGTCAAGCTGAGACTTGTTTCCTTCTCAGTTACGAAAGCTGCTCACGACCAGATTATTCCGAAGTTTGTCCAAAAGTGGAAAAAAGAACACGATCAAAACGTGATTTTTGAGCAGAGTTACGGAGGTTCGGGGAGTCAAGCGACTGCTGTGATTGCAGGTTCCCAAGAAGCAGATATAGTACATTTGGCACTTCCTTTGGATGTCAACAAGATTCAGCAAGCAGGTTTTATCAAACCTGGTTGGGAAATCGAATCGCCAAGAAGCGGTATTGTTACTAGGTCAGTAGCTGCTATTGTGACTCGTGAAGGTAATCCAAAAGGTATTACAACTTGGGCAGATTTGGCAAAGGATGGAGTAAAAGTGATTGCAGCTAACCCAAAAACTTCAGGTATTGCAATTTGGCAATTCTTAGGTTTTTGGGGTTCGGTGACTCAAAAAGATGGTGAGGAAGCAGCAGCAATCGATTACCTTACCAAAGTTTATAAGAATGCTCCTTTTTTAGCACAAGATGCTCGTGAAGCTAGTGAATTATTCTTCCAAAGAAATGAGGGAGATGTTTTAATTAACTACGAAAATGAGGTGATTTTAGCAGAGCAAAGTGCAGCTAAGTTACCTTATACAATACCGCAGGTGAATATTTCAATTGATAATCCTGTAGCACTTGTAGATAAAAATGTAGACAAGCATGGAACGAGGGAAGTTGCACAAGCTTTTGTAGATTATCTTTATTCTGAAGAAGCACAAAATGAATTTGCTAAATTATCATACCGTCCGGTGAATCCAACTGTGAGTGAAGCTATAAAATCGCAGTATCCCAAAATCGAAACTTTATTCACTGCTCAAGATTTAGGTGGTTGGGACTTGATTCAGAAAAAGTTTTTTGCAGAAGGAGCAATTTTCGATCGAGTTCGGGCAAATAGCAAAGCTTAAAGTTGTAGTTGTAGGTTGAGTGTAGCTCTAAGCGTTACCCAACATTAAGCCTCTCTACTCATAAAAATTGTACTAATTTATTCACCAATTAATCATTTGCAATTAAATTCCAAGCTTATGAGCATTTACAATCGGCTAAAAAATAGCCTTGCTTTGACATCATTGATATTAACGACATGTACCATAACAGCTTGTAGCAACCAAGGCAATCAAAGCCAAGTAAGTATTGATGGTGCTGCGGTTGGTTTTCCGATTTCGCTTGCTGTTGCAGAAGAATATCATCGGGTTGAACCGAACGCTGTTGTCAGTGTAGCTTCTAGCGGAACTGGTGGAGGTATCAGTAAATTTTGCGCTGGTGAAATTGATATTGTTGGTGCTTCTCGCACAATCAAAGATGAAGAAATAGCTAAATGTAAGAAGAAAGATATTGAATTTGTCGAGTTACCAATTGCCTTGGATGGAATTGCCGTAATTGTGAATCGTCAAAACGACTTTGCAAAGTGTTTAACTATTGATGAATTTAACAAAATGTGGAGGTCTAAGTCGGATGGCAAGATATTGACTTGGAATCAGATTAACCCCAAATTTCCTAATGAAAAACTAAAACTTTATGCTCCAGCTTCGGATACTGGAACCTTTGATTATTTTACCCAAGCTATTACAGGGAAAGCTAAAAATAGTCGTACAGACTATAACCCCAGCCATAATCAAAATAATTTAGTAACAGGGGTAGCAGGTGATAAATATTCTTTGGGATATGTGGGAATTTCTTATTACATACAAAACCAAGATAAGCTCAATTTAGTTGCTGTCCAAAGTCCTACAGGTAAATGTGAAAAACCCGTTCCAGTTGATAACGTGGTAAAAAATATTTATACACCTTTATCTCGTCCCTTGTTTATTTATGTTAGTAAAAAATCTTTAGATAAAAACCCATCAGTGAAAGAGTTTGTAAATTTCTACTTAAGTAATTCTTGGAAATGGGTTGATAGTGTTGGTTATGTAGCGTTACCCGATGAAGCTTATGTCAAGGTGAAGCAAAAATTTGCAGAAGGTAAGACTGGTACGCAATTTAAAAAAGCAAAACCAGGTCAACCAATCGTAAATTTTATTTAATTAGTATTAGATTTTTGTCGAGACGCAAATCGCTCCACATCGCTACATTTACATTGTTTATTTTTCGATTATGGCAAACACAAACTTTTTGGAAAATTCTTATCCAGCATCTTCACGGACATTAGAAAAACAAGCATCGGAAGACATTCAAGAAAAGATTGTCGCGGTAATTCTGTTCTGTTGCGGTTTAGTTTCTGTCCTAACAACTTTCGGGATAGTTATAATCATCTTTCAAGTAGCATTTGAGTTTTTTCAAGAAGTCCGCATTACTGACTTCTTGTTTGATACTAAATGGACACCTCTATTCGCAGAACGGCATTTTGGTATTTTGCCTCTAATGAATGGTACTTTGTTGACCACTGCGATCGCAATGGCAGTTGCTATCCCATTAGGTTTATGTTCGGCAATTTATCTGAGTGAATACGCACAACCCAAAGTAGCAGCAATTTTGCGTCCAGCAGTAGAACTTTTGGCAGGAATTCCGACAGTTGTCTACGGTTACTTTGCGCTTTTATTTGTGACACCGACGCTAAGAAATTTTTTACCTCTAGAAATTTTCAATGCATTAAGTGCAGGGTTAATGATGGGAGTAATGATTACCCCAACTGTAGGTTCCATCAGTTTAGATGCTATTCAAGCAGTTCCCCGTTCTCTGCGTGAAGGTGCTTATGCATTAGGAATCACCAAATTGGAAGCAATTTATAAAGTTGTTCTTCCATCGGCACTTTCGGGGATTACTGCTTCGATTATTTTAGGAGTTTCCCGTGCTGTCGGTGAAACAATGACCGTAGTCATTGCAGCAGGACAGCAACCAAAGATAACAGTTAACCTGATGGAATCAGTCGAAACAATGACAGCATATATGGCACAAATTTCCGGTGGAGATAGTCCCCGTGGTAGTCTTAATTTTAAGACTTTATATGCTGTTGGTGCTGTTTTATTTCTTACGACTTTGGTTTTGAATATTATCAGTTACTGGATTTCTAATCGCTTTAAGGAAAAGTACGACTAAAAAATATGGCTACAACTTATCAACGAGATGATCTAAGTTCTAACAGAGAATTTACTGACAATATCGATAGTAGAGAAACTACCGGAAAGGTATTTGAAATAGTCTTTTTACTAGGGTTACTAGTTGGTTTATTTGTCTTAGCACTGCTAATTTTTGATATCTCTCATGACGGATTAGCCCGATTTTTAACACCCAGTTTTATTACAGAAACTCCTTCTCGTTTTCCAGACCAAGGGGGTATTCGTCCAGCAATTATCGGTAGTGTTATACTCGGAATAATCGTAATTTTAGTTGCTGTCCCAATTGGAGTAGGTGCAGCTTTATATCTCGAAGAGTACGCACCTAAAGCTTGGTGGACGACGATTATTGAGATTAATATCAGCAACCTAGCGGGAGTTCCTTCGATTGTTTATGGATTGCTTGGTTTAGGTGTTTTCAATTATTTACTTGGGTTCGGACCAACTTTAATTTCTGGTGCATTGACTTTATCTTTACTATCTTTACCAGTCATTATTGTGACCTCCAGAGAAGCGATTCGTTCAGTTCCGGATTCTCTGAGAAATGCTTCTTACGGTTTAGGTGTTACTAAATGGCAAACTATTAGGAGTCATGTTTTACCTTATGCTATTCCCGGTATCTTAACAGGGGTAATTATTTCTGTATCTCGTGCGATTGGTGATGCAGCTTGTTTGATTGTAGTTGGTGCTGTAAGTTTTCTAACTTTTGACCCTGGTTTATTTAATAGATTTATGGCATTACCAATTCAAATTTTTAGCTATATATCGCGCCCAGAACCAGGTTTTTCTAGTGCAGCCGCAGCAACAATTATTACGTTGATACTCTTGATATTAGTTTTAAATGGTGTGGCTATTTATGTTCGTCAGCGCTTTTCAATTGCTAGGTAAAAAGTGAATTCAGGAGTCAGAAGTCAGGAGTTAGCGGTCAGAAGTTAGGAGTTAGGAGTCAGAAGTCGGAATTAATTTATATTGTGACAGCTATTAACAGACACGTCGTAGATACGTAGGGTGCGTTACGGATTTCAACAATCACGCACTATACAATACTATATTCCGATTCTTACATTCTGACTCCTGTATTCTTCGTCAATAGTCACTGCAAAAAAATTAAGGAAATAGAAAAAATGACATATAACAGTAGAAATACATCTGGTAATTCAACTTTAAGCGAACAAGATGATGCCGTATTTGATGTTGAAGGAGTCAAAGTATACTATGGTGAATTTCTGGCACTTCTTGATGTTCATATAAAAATTCCCCAAAAGCAAATCATTGCTTTTATTGGTCCTTCTGGATGCGGTAAAAGTACTTTATTACGTTGCTTCAATCGAATGAACGATCTAATTCCAAGTGCTAAAGTCGAAGGTAGATTAATCTATCGAAATCGTAACATTTATGACCCAATAATTAACTCAGTAAAATTGCGTCGTCAAGTCGGAATGGTTTTTCAAAGACCGAATCCATTTCCCAAATCAATCTACGAAAATATTGCTTTTGGTCCGCGTTCAAATGGTTATAAAGGTAACATAGACGAATTAGTAGAAGATTCTCTCCGTCGTGCTGCAATTTGGGATGAAGTCAAAGATAAACTCAAATCCAAAGGTACAGCTTTATCGGGTGGACAACAACAACGACTTTGCATTGCGCGTGCGATCGCAATGAAGCCAGATGTACTATTAATGGATGAACCCTGTTCTGCTCTCGACCCAATTTCGACCCGTCAAGTGGAAGAACTTTGCTTGGAATTGAAAAAGCAATACACCATCATTACAGTGACGCACAATATGCAGCAAGCTTCAAGAGTTGCAGACTGGACGGCATTTTTCAATACAGAAATTGATGAACATGGTAAACGTCGCGGCAAATTAGTCGAGTTCAGTCCAACTAACGAAATATTCAACAATCCTAAAACCCAAGAAGCAGAAGAATACATTAGCGGACGTTTTGGTTAAGAATAAGTAAGTCGTCACCAATAAAGCAAACTGGACATCAGTTGTCAGTTGTCAGTTGTCATTGGTCATTAGTTAGGGTTTAAAGCATATAAACATGTCAAAACACATACTTATGTTTATTCCCACTCACCTACTTACGTAATTCCTAAATTGATGGCAAGCAATAATATCCCCGACTTCGTAAAAGTTGTCGGGGATATTTATTTTCGCATTGCCTGCGTGCTTAAATTGTGCAATAATCTTAAAATACGGTAAGTTGATAAAGTAACCGTACATTATTAGGAGTAAATCAAGTGATGACAGCACAACTCAACAAAGCTAATATATTCAAAATACGTCAGTCAAAGCGAAAATGCGGTTTGGGTGTGTGGAATAAGATTATACCGATATTAGCAATACTACTGCATAGGTTATGGTGGCATACAAAAGGTTACGGAACGGTTTTTGGGATGATGGGGTTGGTATTAGTAAGTATGGTTTATCTTTATCTGCGATCGCTTAGTGCTAAGTTTTTTAAATACCAAGTTCCAGAGGAGTTGGAAAAATCTGTTTAAGCTAATAAGTTAATGAGCATTCATTTGAAGCAACGCAAAAAGCTGCGAGCTATTTCTTATTTAGCTCCCAATTGGTTTGATTTTTATCAGTCGATAATATTTTATTTGGGTCGTATATTAGAAGTAGAAACGGAACTTCAACAAGGTAAATGCGACCCTCTCCAAGACCCTTTATTATTACAGAATCAACTTGACCTCGCATTCATTTGTGGATTACCTTTCATTCAGTATTATCAAGCTTTTCCAAATATACAGCCTTTAGTTGCGCCAGTAATGCAAGCGTCGCGTTATCAAAATCGACCAATTTACTTTTCCGATTTGATTGTAAATGTAAATAGTAAAATTCAAATTTTTGAAGATTTAAAAGGTAAAGTATTTTGTTATAACGACCCAGGTTCAAACAGTGGCTATAATTTGCCGCGTTACCGATTAATTCAAAGTGGATATTCCCAAGATTTTTTTGCGAAAGCTATTCAATCTGGTTCGCATCAACGTTCGATTCAATGGGTGACATATGAACTGGCAGATTGTGCGGCAATTGATAGTGTTGTATTAGAACAAGAACTACGCGACTTTCCGGAATTATCTGCCTATTTGCGAGTAATTGAGTCGCTCGGTCCGTATCCTATGCCACCTTTGGTAGTATCTCAACATTTGGGTAAGTCAGCAATTGAGCAGCTACAATCGGCAATACTTCATCCAGATGCAGAATTGAAAGCGGCAATGGAAAATGTGGGAGTGAAGCGTTTTGCAGCAGTGAAGTTAGAAGATTATGAGTTGCTTATTGATACAATTGTAGATTTTGAATTTTAGAGAGACGCGATATATTTAGTGGTTCATGTCATAAGTTCTGAGGGGTTGCTAGATCCCCGACTTCTTAAAGGATGCCATTGGCGAATTGGGGGTGTTACCCCTCAAGACTGGCAGCATATAGCCTTATAGAATGCCCAAAATCCCGCCCTACCATAGAATGGTAGGGCTAATAGCAACAAAGCCTGCTTTTAGCAGGCTGAGTCCCAAGGGGACACGCTACGCGAACGTTCTGATTAGCCCCAGGGTTCCACCCTGGGGCGGTTTTTCCAACTAGCGAGGGGTCTGGCCCTCTATTCGCCAACAGTATCCTTAAAGAAGTCGGGGATCTGGGCCTCTCGAACAGGTCAAAATTAATGACATAGACCACTAGTAGTCGGTTTCATAAGTTCTGAGGAGTTACAAAAATCCGGGTAACTTTTACGAAACCCGGATTCTGACCCCCGCAACATGACAAAGAGACGCGATATATCGCGTCTCTACATTAATGAATCAATGCTACAGCTTTTTCTAAATTCTGTCGTGGTTTTTCGACTTTGGACACCGCATCCAAATAAATCTGTTTAAACAAAGCTCTTTGCGCGTGACTGCCACCGATTTCGTGCGATCGCATTATCACAGGTTTGAGTTGATACGCTGATAAAAACCATTCACCATTGGCATATGCGACTAAACCTCTCGCAATCGGGATTGCGACTTCTAACCATTTTTTACGCAAGTACGGATGGACGCTAAGAGCATGTTTGTACATACTCAAGCGCATCTCGTTTGCCCAATCAATATATCTGGCTCTTGTCAGTGCAAAGATGTAGTGCAAGTCTTGAAATGGCAGTGCGTGTTCGTGAATGCGCGGTAAAAGGTAATTACTCAATTGCTGCCAGCGATCGCCGACATCAACCCCGCGTAATTCTAAGCGCAGTAATAGCGAAATTGCCCCCACCTGGTCTTTCGGTGATTCTTTCTGAGCTAGTCCCCAGACGTGGTTATCGTACAATTCTAAAACTTTATCTTTTTCTCCTCGCTCTAGATAGTAGAGTGCTACGTGCCACCAGTTGTGTGTATATAGCATGGAGTTGCAATTTTCCCAGGTATCGGCAAGACTTTCCATCCAAGTAATACCCTCATTGACCCGTCCCTGAGTTTCCATGACATGAGCTACAGCATGATGTGCCCAAGGGTCGTGACGATTCATTGCAGTTGCTTTTCGTGCCATTGTTTCTGCTTCTACTAGCTGGTAACATTGTTCTAAACCGAACGCGACCATACCGTATATATAATGATTTTCTCGATTCGAGCTTATTACCCGTTCGGCAATCTTCAATAATCTTTCTTTTTCACCCAAGTAAAAATAGTGATATTGCCCTTGCTGAACTGAAATCAAGTCACGAGGATATTTTTGGGCAATTTCTTCATGTAATGCGATCGCCAATTCTATTTTTTTCACAGACCAAGCTGCTATTGCTTGGACATACAACTGCTCGCGTTCGGTTGCTTTCGCTACATGCTTTTGGGCTATTTGTAAATGGAATTTAGCTTGTTTCCAAGCTGCGGCATTTTCTTGAGACAGATAATAAGCACAGAAGTAAGCATGAACTAATGCACAGTTTGGGTCAGATGCAATCCCTTGCTCAATTGCAAGTTCAGCATCTTTTCCATAACTAAGAGCTTGATTGGTGAAGCTATTTATCGCAGTAATGACTTCTTTCGAGTCTGTTGTTACTTCCAGTCCTTGAGTATCTTGCAGCATTTTTTATTCCTAGCATTAGGTAATAGTTCCAGCCTACTCAACCACCAAATTTGCAAAAATAAATCTACAGTAAGTCGGTCGGGATACCGTATTTATATTTTCAGTATCTCATAGCTAGTATTAAAATGGCAAGATAAACCTTTTTTGCACAGCCGCTTGCTTGGAGCGGAAGCATTGTCTGTGTCTGTAGATTGATTGCACTGAACTGCAAAATGTCTCAACTATCGACAATCCACGTTCCATCTAATTTTCGTGCATAAGTTGATTTCGCTCATACCTATATAATTCGTAGAAATCTAGGTTATGTCCTAACGGTTCAAAACCCGACTAAATTGATATTATAAAAAATGGCATCACAACTTAAGCAGCAATTAGAACCGCTAACCCATCGAGACAGAATGCGTCGGATGGTTGAGTTAGGGACTAGGGCAAAAACCGATGCTCAAGTTACCGAGATTTTAGATGATTTAGAAAAAGGTGATTTTAGCGACCGAGTTCTGGCGCTTCAGTCTTGTTACGGAAGTAAGGATGGTGTTAGAGTATTACGCGCTCTAGCTGACCCTTCGCTAGGAGTGCGTTCGATTGCGATGCAGTTGGTTGCTTTGGTTGCTGATGATACACAAGTGCAAGTTGCTTTAAGTACTGTAACCTTCAAACAACGTCGCAATCTACTTCAGAAGTTATTAAAGCGCCGTCGTCGTAGTTGTATTGATACTTTTGTGATTCACCTTGGAGATCTTGACAGCAAACAGTTCGGTAGGTTGCTAGCATATGGTTCTGCGGAAATTGTCAACCGTCATATCGAAACTGTTATTGACCGCTATGGTATAAATGACTGGCAGCTTTTAGGGCGCTTGCACCCACAGATAGCTGGTAATATACTGCAAAAACAGGCAAACACAGCTAGCGATTTTGACCCCAGACTTGCTTCCCAAATCAATGCTGTTCTACCTACACTTTCGGAGTTTTTCCCAGAAACAGCGCTTTTGATTTGTCGTGCTGCATCTGGCACTGTTCCTTTATCGCAATTATCCTTACAATCGCTTGCGTTACGTCGTCCCAAAGAAATTACCGATTTAATTTTAAGTTCAGACAGCACACCTAATATTAACTTTAATCAAGTTGCTCACAAATTAGAAATTGAGCAGCTAATTGAACTGCTGACCAAACATACAAATACGGTAAATGGACAATATATTTTATCTTTGCTGCCGCCATCACGACGAGAGATTCTCTACAATAACTTTGCTGACAGTTGGCGCGATCGCGAAGGTTGTTTGACACCTGACATTGTATCAAATTTACCTCACTATATTCGAGAACAAGAAGCGCGCTATCACCTCAATTTACCAGCACTTGCTACCCGTCCATCTCAACGTTTGCCTTACGCAGCTTTCCTACCTTACTCAGAAGCACGCGGAGTTCTTGACTCATTTATTCGCAACCCCGACCCCGATTTACGGGTAGTCGCACTAAGTACACTAGTTTCCGCTACACGCTATAACCCTTCCTACACGGCTGAAACTTTAACTATTGTTAAGCAAAGACGCAACGAACAAGACCCGATACGTGGTGCAATGATTTCTGGATTGGCTGCTTTACCTCCTAGTATCTGGCATCGCGAACATTTGGACGATTTAAGCCAAATTATTAGTGATGCTCTTAATGCTGCTGACTTATCTTATAGTACAGCTAATGCCTTAGAGCGTTTGGTAATTGCCATCTTGCCGTTTCATCCTGCTTGGTCTGCTAAGGAACTAGCGATACTAGTTAATCAACGAGGAGAAATTAGTTTTTACAACTTAGGCTCGCGACTGTCCGATGCCGATGTATCAAGGATTGCCCCTTCTCTCCTCCCAGTATTACAAGATTGGGAAACACGCGATCGCGGAACCTATATTATTTCAGCAGCAACAAGCTTGGGGCACCGTTTAAAAGTATTTGATGCCTTAGTTGACATATTAGAGCGTATAGTTAATGACGCAGAACACTTTTGGATTGCATCATCCGCACTTGATTTAATAGCTAAATATCGAAGAGATAAATTAAATGTACTCATCCCCAAGCTGTTGCAGCAAGACCCTAGTTGGATTACCCAACACACGGTCTACAATTTTGTACACCGTCACCGTCAGGATTTAATAACGCCATTTCTGGGGCAAAAAGCTTATAGTGGTAGTTTTAGTACTGGGAAAACACGCTTTGTATTGCCTTTAATAAACGGATTCCACCGCTGGACTACACGACAGCAGGAGATTTTCGCTCTTACTCTTACGGAAATTACTCAAGATAGCGCGTGCGATTTTCAAACTTTATATACTGCAATTAACCAACTCGCCGCATTATCAGCAGTACAACCAACAAGATTACTGGAATTAGCAAGTCACTCTAATTCTAAACTGGCGATACGCGATGTTGCATTACGTGCGCTTTCTCGTCTCGACGCTGGTCAAGGTATCCCAACACTTATAGAAGCAATGGGTGATGACCGCGCACGCATTGCTATTTATGCACTGCGAAGTTCGCTTTTACAAATGCCTGTCACTCAAGCTTTACCAATGCTGCGCGCTGTTCCTCTGGAAAAAGTAACGGTTGCTAAAGAAGTAGTGCGCTTGTTGGGTGAGTTACCTTCCGAAGAAGCTTACCAAGAATTATTAACTTGGGATCGACGCGATTTACACCGTGATGTGCGTGTGGCATTCCTGCGTGCATTATGGAGTCATTTAGAACGCGATACAACCTGGTCAATATTAGAAGCCGCCGCAACTTCTGACGATGCAGCTATAGCAACCGTTGTTGGACGCATTCCCACTGATAGATTGTCTTCAATAGCACAGCGTAGATTGTTAGAATTACTTGCAACATTGTTAATTCATCCAGACCCGCTAGTACGTTTAGATGTACTCCAACGCTGCTATCAGCTACCAGTTAACGATCCCGAACAGATACTCTTACCTAAGCTGCTACAGGCAATAAATTCACCTTTACCTGACGAGTGTTCAACAGCAGCAAATGCAGTAGTTACTACCTATAGCGGTAGTAAATTTGCTACCGTTGTTGGCGATACTATTAGAAACATTATTGGCAATCGTCGTGCGCTACAAACTTTAGTAAGAATGCTGATTAATACACTAAGTAGTCGGCGTCAACAATTATTACCAACCGCGCACGCTGTTATTGAAGCAATGGCAAGCGACCCACTTACCGCTACTTTACAAGTTGAATTAGCAATACCCGCTTTACCTTGGGATGAATTAGCGATTTTCTTTCAAAAATTAGCAGTTTCCGATCAAATGCATCCCGAAGTCTTATTCACAGCAGTGGATGGAATAAGAGAGACAACTGGAAGAAATGATGCAAATCAATTAGAAGAACTTTTAGTAGCAAGCAACGATGACAGATTGCGTCGCATTGCCCTTGCTGCATTAATTACCCAGTCGCAAACGCATGGGTGGAACAATGAACGCAAGCAAAGATTATATGCTTTTCGTAATGACCCCTCAGTAATGGTTGCTTCCTCTGCACAATTTATACTACTACCACCAGATACTTAGCTAAAACAGCAGAAGCCCCGCCCCATACACGCAGTGTTGGTGTCGGGACGCGAACAATGCGGGAAGCGAAGCTACACCGCATTTTCGCTCATGAATGCGAGTGAGTTGTGAGAAGGTAGTTTTAATGTTTTGTGAAACTTTGCGATTTATTGAAAATAGCAGCTTCGCCAGTTTGACCCCTACCTGCCGCTTCGGAAAGCGCCGCAGGTACGCCGTCTGTTCAGGTGTCGAAATAGCGTGCCCGGTCGAGATCGGGAATGAGCGCGGGCTGTCTTGGACGCCATCCCAGTCGTTCCTGCGTCAGAGCGCTTGAAGCTGGGCAGTCTACACTAAGGAAGTGCCCGAGCCAGCCAAAATGGTCGGCTGCCTCCTCGGGAGACTTGGCGACGACCGGCACGTTCAGGCGTCGCCCGATGACCTCGGCGATCTGTTTGACCGATACGCCCTCGTCGGCGACCCCGTGAAACCTGGCTCCTGCGGAACCCTTCTCAAGCGCCAGCCTGAAGAGATGTGCAGCATCGAGCCGATGCACCGCAGGCCAGCGGTTGAGCCCGTCACCCACATACGCCGAAACGCCCTTTTCACGCGCGATGGCGATGAGAGCCGGAACGAAGCCGCGATCGCCGTCGCCATGTACCGACGGCGGGAGGCGCACCACCGATGCACGCACGCCCTGGGATGCCATCGAAAGCGCTACCTTTTCCGAAGCGACGCGGGGTGCCGAGGTGGAATTGGGGTCGGCCTCTTCATCTTCGGTTCCAAGGCGACCCAACGGGAGGACTGTGGTGCCGGAGGTGATGACTAAGGGTCGGCCAGATCCCGCGAGCGCGGCGCTGAGGGTCTCGACGGCGCGCCTGTCCGTCTCGCCGTTCGCTGCATAATTGGAAAAATCATGAATGAAGGCAGTGTGGATCGCGCCATCCGACGCGGTCGCGCCGAGCTTGAGGCTGTCGAGATTGTCGAGCGCGCCCCGATGCGCCTCGACTCCCAACCTCGCCAACGCGTCGGCGGCGGCGTCGCTGCGCGCCAGTCCGAGGACTTGATGGCCCGCGTTAATTAGCTCCTGAACAATGGCAGAACCGATAAAGCCTGTAGCACCAGTGACGAAGACACGCATCACGACTTCTCCTTTATTTCATTTCATGACCATGACCGCATTCGCAGCCCCGTTATCGATCAAGATAGGTGATTGAAAAAATACAGTCTATGCTGTAAAGTCCGTATTATCTTCGCAATCGTCCGGAATGGCCATGGATCCGCTCTCAGATGTGCTTTCGCTGCTGAAACCGCGCAGTTATGTGTCCGCCAGCTTGGATGCGGGTGGAAATTGGTCGATCCAGTTCCCCCGGCACGAAGGCATCAAATTCAACGCTGTAATTTCCGGCCAGTGCTGGCTGTCCGTGGAGGGCGTTCCCGACGCGGTGTGCCTAAAGGCGGGGGACTGCTTCCTGCTGCCAAGTGGGCGGCCTTTCCGCCTTGCAAGCGACATGACTTTGACGCCTATCGATGCCGACACGATTTTTTCGACTGCGCGGGAGGGTGGCATCGTCTCGTGCAATGGCGGCGGGGATTTCTTTCTTGTCGGTAGTCGCTTCGCCCTTACCGGCGATCGTGCCGACATCCTGTTGGGGGTGCTGCCGCCCATTGTGCATATCCGGAAAGAATCGGACCAGGCGGCGCTGCGCTGGTCTCTGGAGCGGATGATGCAGGAGCTGCGCGAGCGGCAGCCGGGCGGCCTTCTGGTCGCACAACACCTTGCCCACATGATGCTGGTTCAGGCCCTGCGGCTGCATCTGGCGGAAGGGTTGAGAGGTGGCGTTGGGTGGCTCTTCGCCCTAGCAGATAAACAGATGGGCGCGGCAATCAACTCTATGCACGACGATCCAGCGCATCGCTGGACATTACAGGAATTGGCGGAGCGTATCGGCATGTCGCGATCGACCTTTGCCCTGAAATTCAAAGCGACGATTGGGGCATCACCTATGGAATACCTGACGCGCTGGCGAATGCTGCTGGCCGGGGACAGGCTGGCGAATTCCAGCGATCCCGTTTCCGTCATTGCCCTGT
>QQTW01001037.1_pt1 | contig 18903 bp, 12 predicted proteins | sample 1904831 | NCBI WGS metagenome assembly QQTW01 (sample SAMN09435610, study PRJNA476489) | Subsurface metagenome, whole genome shotgun sequencing project. | reverse complement strand
TTGTTTACCTCGTTCTGCCAGCATAGAACAAGTAGTTTGCAAGTCAACAGAAAAATCTTTTAAATTGCGATTGTTGATGCCAACTAAAGCAACTCCATCTAAAGCCAAGACGCGATCTAATTCAGCTAGGGTGTGGACTTCAATTAAAGCAGCCATTTTCAGGGCATTAGCAATTTTGATAAAGTATTGCAAGTCTTGATCGTTTAAAATTGCTGCAATAAGTAATACTGCATCTGCACCACGCACGCGGGCGAGATACATTTGGTAAGGATATAAAACAAAATCCTTACACAGTAATGGCAAATCTACAGCAGCGCGAACTTGAACTAAGTTGCTAAAACTGCCTTGAAAGAATTTTTCATCAGTAAGTACAGAAAGACAGGATGCACCGCCTTGCTGATAGGAAAGCGCGATCACACAGGGATCAAAATCTGCTCTAATTACACCTTTACTAGGCGAAGCTTTTTTAACTTCAGCAATTAAGGCGGGTTTAGTCTTACCTTGACGTAAAGCAGCGATGAAATCGCGGGGTGGTGGTGCTAAAAGTGCTTGTCGTTGCAATTCGGCTAAAGGCATTTTTTCCCGCAACCTAGCAACTTCATCTTCTTTATGCCAAACAATTTCTTCTAGGATATTGTTTGGTTCAGCACCAGGTACAACAACCTTGTAGCGCATACTTTCAAGCGCAATAGCACGATTAGGGGGGCGGCGGCGAATTTGCATTGTTTTTAGTAGGGGAAATTTAACAGAAATCAGCGATCAAAAACTGGTCACTGGTCACTGATTTAAGCGATCGCTCGTTTGTAGGCTTCGTCTAGGACTTCTGAGAGGGTTGGGTGAGCGTGGACTAGGTGCGCTAATGTGTGTACTGATTGACGATTGGCGATCGCGGCTGAGGCTTCGTGAATTAAGTCTGAGGCGTGTAAGCCGATGATGTGTACTCCTAATACTTCGCCTGTATCTTTGCGGTAAATTAGCTTGGCTATACCATCAGCTTCGCCTTCGGCGATCGCTTTGGAGTTACCTTTGAAATAACTTCTGACTGCGGCAATTTCAAATCCTTCCGCATCACCCAATTCTTTAGCTGCTGTTTCTGTCATCCCAACATAGCTAATTTCTGGGTGGGTAAATGCGGCGGCGGGAATGCTGCGATAATCTACTTCTCTTGGCTGTGCGCAAATATTATCTACGGCAATAATACCTTGTGCTGAAGCTGCGTGAGCTAGCATCATTTTGCCATTAGCATCGCCAATTGCCCACAGATGTGGTACTACTTCTCCTGCTGATAGTACAGCCATAGAGTCATTAACAGGGATAAAGCCTCGGCGATCAATTTCTACCCCAACTGACTCTAAACCTAAGTTTTGAGTTGCTGGGATACGTCCTGTGGCAACTAAACAAGCATCTACCTCAATTACATTTACATCTTCTTTAGTTTTGAAATTTGCAAGTTCAATAACTACAGGCGTACCAGGAATAACCCTTTTTGCGTATATACCGACATGAGTTTCAATATCGCGGGGTGCAATCAGTATCCGTTCAGCAAGTTTGGCAATATCTCTGTCAAAACCTGGCATCAACTGATCTAGGGCTTCAATCATTGTAATTTCACACCCTAGCGCTGAGTAAATATCGGAAAACTCCAAACCAATATAGCCGCTACCAATAATCGCTACCCAATCTGGTAGCCAATCTAGTTTTACACCTTGGTCACTAGTAAATACAGTTTTGCCATCTACTTCAATCCCTGGAGGAACAAAAGGAATTGAACCAGGGGAAAGAATAATGTCTTTGGCTGTAATAGTCTGTTCGCCGTTATCGGTTGCAATAGTAATTTTTTGCGTTCCTGCTATTTTTGCCCAACCCCGAATAATATCAACTTTCAAACGTTTGAGGCTGTTGGTTAAGTCGCCTTGGAGCTTTTCGACAATATTGCTAGCGTGAGATGCGATCGCACTTCTATCAAAATCTACGCTCCCAACTTGAATACCTAAAGATTTGAGATGATGAGCATTGCGTAATTCTCGCACTCTCCCAGAAGCTGCTAGCAGTGCTTTGGAGGGAATACAACCTCTATTAACACAAGTACCCCCCCATATCAGCCGCTTCAATAATTGCCGTCTTCAAACCGGAGCTAACAGCGTGTAAAGCAGCTCCATGTCCGCCTACTCCAGCACCAATAATAACTAGATCGTAATCAAATTCCTGACTCACGGCAGAGCATCTCCTGGTGCGCGTTACCTTATTTATTCTCGACTTGAGCGCGCGATCAATCAAGTATTTTATGTTACTTCTTCGCTATCGGGGGGAGATGGGGGGATGGGGAGATAATTATTTTAACTTCTGCTTCCTTGTCCTCCTTGTCCCCCTTGTCTTCCTCTACTCCTCTTCAATGGGTGCGAAACCTTGGCGTTGGATATTTTCTGTAATTGTGCGCGGTTCTAAAAACTGAAGCAAGTAGTCGGGACCTCCTGCTTTAGAACCGACACCAGACATTTTAAAGCCGCCAAATGGTTGTCTAGCTACAATTGCTCCTGTTATCGTGCGATTGATGTATAGGTTGCCCACTTCAAACTCTTGCTGTGCTTGCTGAATATGGGAAGGCGTGCGCGAATACAGTCCACCTGTAAGCGCAAAATTAGTCCCGTTAGCAACAGAAATCGCTTCGTTAAAATCTTTTACCTTAATTACAGCAACAACCGGACCAAAAATTTCTTCTTGAGCGATCGCCGCCGTAGGTACAACATGACTAAAGATTGTCGGACTGACAAAATACCCAGTATTAGTTACAGGTATTTCTAACGCGGTTTGGGCTTCTTTTTTCCCCTGCTCGATATATTCTCTAATCTTATCTCTAGCATTAGCATCAATTACCGGACCAACTTGGGTACTAGGAGACTCGGCAAGCCCAATATTTAGACTGCGTGTTGCTTCAACCAAACGCTGCACGAAGGCATCATAAATCGGCTCTAACACGATCACCCGCGAACAAGCCGAACACTTTTGCCCGCTGTAGCCAAAAGCTGATTGCACAACTCCAACTACTGCTGCATCTAAATCGGCACTTTCATCAATAATCAGCCCATTTTTACCGCCCATTTCTGCAATTACGCGCTTGAGGTGTTTTTGCCCTGGCTGCACAATTGCTGCATCTGCATAGATGCGACAGCCGACTTCCTGAGAACCTGTAAACGCAATTAAATGGGTATCGGGATGATTGACTAAATAAGCCCCTACTGTAGAGCCTTTTCCTGGTACGTACTGGAATACACCCTTGGGTATGCCAGCTTCTACTAAGATTTCGGTAAATTTTGCGGCAATTACAGAAGAAGTTTCAGCAGGCTTAAGTAAAGTACAGTTTCCCGCAACTAATGCCGCTACAGCCATACCGCTAGCGATCGCTAAAGGAAAATTCCAAGGCGAAATTACAACTGCAATTCCCCTAGGTTGGTAGATATAACGGTTAGTTTCCCCAGCAACATCGTAGTTATACCCTTCATCTAGTCGTTCCATCTCCGCAGCATAATAATGGCAAAAGTCAATTGCTTCTGATACTTCTGCATCTGCTTCTTTGACAGGCTTACCTACTTCTAAAACTATCCAAGCTGATAACTCTGCCCTTCTTTGTTCCATCAAATCGGCAGCTTTTCGCAGTATTCCAGCGCGTTCTTTCACAGGTGTACGTCGCCAAGCTGGAAAAGCTGCTTTTGCTGCTGCCATTGCTGCTGTTGCTTGTTCTACTGATATTAGCCCGACTTTACCAACTACCTCGCTGTAATTTGAGGGGTTAACAGAATCAATTACTTGTTCAGTCTGCTGATATTCCCCGTTAATTAGCGGTAAATAAGTTTTGCCTAATTGTTGGCGAACATTGGCAAAAGCTGTTTGCGATCGCTCTATAAGTTCCATATCTGCATAATCGGTATCAGCCGCATTTTTAAAAGCTACATGATTCGGCACAAACTGCGCGTCATTTTTGCCGTTTGGTGGCGCAAGTAGTTCTTCTACTGGGCGATCTTCTAAACTTTGGCGCAAAAACGAGCTATTAGCTGTATTTTCGAGCAAGCGACGAATCAAATAAGACATTCCTGGCAGTAATTCGCCATAAGGGCAATACATCCGCACCCGATGCCCTCTAGCTACTAGCGCTGAGGCTAATTTATCTCCCATCCCGTACAATACTTGCATTTCAAACCGACGGCGGGGGATATTTAGGGTTTCGGCGATCGCTATTGCTACAGCTTGCGATCGCACGTTATGGCTGCCAATTGCTGCATATATATACTCGTGATTTTCTAACAACAATTGCGTAATCGTTTCAAAGTTGGCATCGGTTGCCGCTTTATCGTTATATACAGGTTGCTGCCAATCTTTCTGTGCAGCCTTAATCGTCTCTTGATCCCAATAAGCGCCTTTTACTAGCCGAATTGTTAAAGGATAACCGCGCTCTTTTGCCCAAGCAATCAAATCTTTAGTATCTCGCTGGCTATCGCGCAGATATGCTTGAATTGTCATGCCTACATCAGTGCGGCTGCGAAACTCCTCTTCCATCAACAGTTTTTTCAAGATCGATAGAGTTAGATCTTTATAGGCGTACTGTTCCATATCAAAATGGACACCCGCTCCTAATTCCTTGGCGCGGCGTAATAATATGCGAATGCGATCGCTAACCTTTGCTTCGCTACCTTCCGCATCTAGCGGATCGAACTGCGAATAAAAGGCTGTAAGCTTGACAGATACTTGAACTTGGGGCAAAGCTTCATCATCAGCGCGATCGATTGCTGGTACTGGTGTCCACCTTTTCGAGGCTTCTACCAATTGCGCCATCAAATCGAGATAGCGATCAAGGTATGATTGGGCTTCAGCTTCAGTTATTACAGCTTCCCCTAATAGATCCAGGGTAAAAGCCATCTTATTTTTGCGCAAACGCTCAATTGTTTTCAGCGCTTCTTTAATATTTTCCCCAGCAATATACTTATGCGCTAGCGTTTCTACAGCAGTAGATACAGTTGTGGCTGCTACTTGTCCAGGCATCGAATCGGGCGCTGCAAAATTCAGCATTCCCTTCAAAGCAACTGGCAATTCCACAGATTCATCGCCTAAATACTCTTGCATATGAGCGGCAATTTCTGGCTTACTGCGCAGCGCAGGTAAGCAGTCAATGAAGCGAAACAACTGCACGCGCAATCCTGGGTTGCTCATTGCCCAAGCTAATAATTTATCATCCCAACGCATTTGATCGCGCAAGGAGGCAAAAAACGAGCGATTTTCTCGCGTAGCTGCTAAAAGTTGTTTAGCAATTTCCTGAGTTTTAGCTTCGTAAGTGTTTTTTTCTATTTGTAATACCACTGATTGCAGGCTCCCAGTTTCAGGCAAGGCTTTAGACAAAATACTCCTATCTTTCTATTTTCTCTTTCCAACAAGGCTAATGCGTTTTAGCTTTGTTGATAATTGTTAAATTAACAAAAATGTAGTTTCTACTACAAAAAAATAGATATCTGTGCCTTATAGCTTATTTACCTATTTGACGTTACCTTTTAGAGTGACACTGAAGTGTACTGTGATTTACAAATTGCTTTGAGGATTTGTAGTAATTGAAGCGATCGCTGGGAGTCAAACAGGTTAAGTTCTGGCAATAATTGATAAGTTGGCGGATTTCCTTGCTTAAGATACACAAACCAATAACTTAGTCCATTAGTTGTTAAGCCCCAAACAGATTCTTGATTTTCTAAACTTTTGTAGGTGTAAGTAAGCAATTGAGGTAGACCTTCTAAAGCTTCAATACTGCTGTTTTTAGTTTCAACTACTAATATCCAAAATGGCGCGATGGATGTTTTAGCTTTAGTTCTGCTGACTGCTAGAATATCCATTCTGCCTTTAATAACTGTATCTTCATCTTCAATTGAGATATCAGCAATATTCTCTTCAATAGTTATTTTAATACTCTGTCGATAAAACCCAGCCAACCACATTAGAGGAGCAATAGTCAAAAATTTGACTTGTCCCTCTGAAAATCTACCGCTTGCATAATAACTCCGAAAAACAGCGCGGATCTTTAATACTTCTTGTTGTTCAAACTCTGTAAGTTGCTCTAATGATAATAGTGTTAGAGCAGATTCACTCAAATTCTCTTCTAACTTTAAAATGCGCTGGACATCTTCTAATGATAAGTTTCTCGCATCTAGAGTAGCTGTCATACAATATTTTTCCTTATTTAAAGGCTCAATTCATCCTATCAAAATGCTTTTGTAAAGATTTATGAATGAAACGATAGCGATCGCCAACTCTATATACAAGTTTTATCTCATAAGCACAGTCAAGAAAACGAGCATATCGCCAAGGAATAGGCTTGTTGATAAAACACAGAAGAAAACGCAGTAATAATTCAGCTATCCTTTATCAGTTCGCATACTTTGTTACTCCGTTGCGGTGGCATCTAGGTAGTCGCTTTCGGTAAATAGTCTCCTCACATGCGACAAACCAACAAGCCACAAGAAAGACAATAACCATAGGTAAAAAAAGTGATATTCAAATATTATCTATATTCCGGTGCAAAAAAGCCTAAATAGCCGATTGGATAAAAGTTTCTATTCTAATTTTCCCAAAGTGCGATCGCTACCGCTCAAACAATTTGCCATCAGATTCACGCCGTAGCATATAATTCACTTGAAAAATACAAGGTGTAGCCAAGCGCGTGAAGTTATTTATTTACCATACTCCCGAACTAACTCCCAACGATCGCATGCCAGATTGTGCGATCGCTGTAGATGTACTAAGAGCTACAACCACAATGGCAACTGTCTTAGCGGCTGGTGGTGAAGCGATCCAAGTATTTAGCGATTTAGACAAGTTGCTGGAAGTTAGCGAAAAATGGTCTGCTGACAAAAGACTAAGAGCAGGCGAACGCGGCGGCGGTAAAGTAGAAGGTTTCGACTTAGGTAACTCGCCTTTAGACTGCACTAAAGAGCGCGTAGCAGGGCGCAGATTATTTATTAGTACAACTAACGGTACTCGCGCTTTGCAACGGATACAAAGCGCTCCAGCGGTATTAGCGGCGGCTTTTGTTAACCGCGCGGCGGCTGTAAAATACGTGTTAGCAAAGCAACCAGAAATAGTCTGGATTGTTGGTTCTGGCTGGGAAGGCAGCTATTCTTTAGAAGATACAGCTTGCGCAGGAGCGATCGCCCACAGCCTATTACAAAAAACTAATTTACCCTTAGAAGAACTTGCAGGTAACGATGAAGTAGTAGCAGCGATCGCGCTTTACGAACAATGGCAAGACAATTTAGTTGAATTATTCCATCAAGCTAGTCACGGTAAAAGATTATTGCGCCTCAACTGCCACGAAGATATCAAGTATTGCGCTCAGATAGATATTTTAGACGTTTTGCCAATTCAAACAGAACCAGGCGTATTAAAAGCATCGGCATAAATGAATCTGTAAGGGCGCACAAGGCGGGTGCGCCCTTTTAGTCCGCGCAGGCGGACTTTGTATGTGTAGACAAGCCAGCCACGTGCGGGGGTTCCCCCCGTTGAGTGGACTGGCGTGCGGTTTCCAACCGCCCCCTACTGCAACAAGTCTAATTATCAAATACCGAAAAACCCACCCCCAAATAAGCCGCAAAATTCCGTTGCTGCAAATCAGTAGGATTTTTTACAGGCTTTACTTGATAGCGATTAGGACGCGGCGCAGCTAAAGTAACGTCATAGTTACGCAATTCCTCTTGATGGAAAACTGTAACTTGAACAGAGTCATTAGGTTTGTAATCTTTTAAACGATCGCTTAATTGCCCTGCACCAACTCTAATCCCATCAATTGCCAGCAATTCATCTCCCGCATCAATCCCCGCTATTTGCGCAGGCGTACCTACTTCAACAAATTTAATTACCTCGCGTCCGTTTTCTGTATTTACCTTTATACCTAGATGCGGTACTGCCTCTTCTTCAAAATCACCAACTAATTGCAAGCCAAAAGGCTCTAAATACTCGTCAAATGGCAACTCTTCAATGCCATCAATGTATTTAGCAAAGAAGTCAGTAAAATCTATTCCAGCTACCGATTCGATAACTTCCTGCAACTGCTGGGGAGTAAAGCCAATTTCCTCTTGCCCAAATTGCTGCCACATTTTCAGCATTACATCATCAAGCGATCGCTGATTGTCATTTCTCCCCCGAATTAGCAAATCCAATAGCAACGACACCATTTCTCCTTTCAGATAGTAGGAAATTTGGGAATTGCCGCTATTAGGATCTGGGCGATACAGCTTAATCCAAGCATCCCAACTCGACTCACTAACTGGCTGTACCAATCTTCCTGGCGTTAATTGATAGCGAGTGATTTCTTTACCTAAATTCTGCAAAAAAGCTTTAGTATCGTAAATCCCCGCCCGCAAAGGAATTAACAAGTCGTAATAACTAGTTGTCCCTTCACTAAACCACAATGACGGCGTATAGTTTTCTTGGTCGTAGTCAAATACTTCTAAAGCTTTGGGGCGGATGCGCTTGACGTTCCACAAGTGAAAGAACTCATGCGCTACCAATTGCATGAAGCGATCATACTTATCTTTGGCGCGAAAGCCAAATCGCGGGTAGTTTAAAGAGCAACTGTACTTATGTTCCAAACCGCCATTACCTTGCGCTGATAGATGCAGCAAAAATAAATAGCGATCATAAGGCAACCCGCCAAACATTTTTGCTTCTACTTCAATAATTTTTTTGATATCAGCGATCGCGCGCTCTGGCTCAATATTACTCTTTCCTCCCCAAATAGCTAGTTCGTGAGCTTTACCCAACGTTTCAAATTGATATATTTGCTGTTTGCCAATTTCAAAGGGGCTATCTACCAAAGTGTCAAAATCGGCAGCGATAAAAGTATTTTCTTGTTGTGCTGCTGGTAGAGGTGTAGTAATGTGCCAATCTGGATACGGCGGCACAATAGTAACGCTGATTGGTTGCTGATCAAATTCAGGTACTCGCAAAAATAAAGCTGCGCCGTTGAAGTAGCCGTGAGTAGCGTCGAGGTGATTTGTCCGCACCGATAGTTCGTGAGCAAAAATGCGGTAACAAATAGTAATTTCTGGTTCTTTTGTGGCAATTTGCCAGTGATTTTTCGTTATTTTGCGCCATTTTAGAGGTTTATCGCCTGCGGTTGCCGAAAATTCTTGCAGGTGTTTGGCATATTCCCGCACTAAATACGAGCCTGGTGTCCAAACTGGTAGTTTTAAATCTAATAAAGGTAATGAATAGTTTTGAATGTGTAACGCTACTTCAAACAGATGGTTTTCTGGTTGAGGCAGGGCGATGAGATAATTAAACTTGGGTATGCCTTCGCCAGTGCTGCGCCGAGATTGAGTCAACGTTGCTTCAGCCATAAAGTAATTATAGGTTTTGAGTTTTGAGTTGAAGATTGAGTTCTAAGTTTTGATTTAAACAGATGCAAGAATACTAATTTGTTCTCTCCATCTCCTAATGTAGTTTTGAGTTGTTCAAGGATAGCGTAGAGAAATCAGAAGGTGCAGGAAAATATGATTAACAATTTAATCCTTAACTCAAACCTCAAAACTATGAGTCAGTCTTGACTGCGCAAAGCTTGGGCGGTTAAATAAACTTTGCCCCATTCGCTTAAAACTTGATGAGTTTTCAGTTTCATTTGGTTGGCGATTTCTTGGATATCGTGACCTGCTTTTTTGAGATTTATTACCTGCTGCTGGGCTGGTGTCAAACTTTCCCACATTTTCCGCCATTCTTGAGGCGTTAAACCGAAGTTATTTTCCTCTAATGAAGTTCCTAACCAGCGATCGACTATTTCTGGCTGTCCTTTAAGCGCAAAAACTTGGACGGCGTGGTAGCTGATTTTTTCCCGCAATCTATAAACTTTTTTGATTTCTAAATTTAAACTTCGGGCGATCGCTTCTTGGGATTTGCCTTGCAAGTATAACTGCAACCATTGGGCGGCTTCTGGTCCAATTTTTTCGCTTAAATACGTAGAAAATTCCTGTTTGACATTGTTGCGTAGGGCTTGTTGTTCTTCGATTGCTTGCTCTTCTTGATACTCGCTAACCGCTTGGGTGTCTAACAAGCTTACGGGGTTGTCGCTGTCTTCGCCTAGGACTTCTTCGGATACTAGCCGGATTAAATCGTTGGTAGGGACGTTTGTTAAGCCTCCCCGTTGGGTGCGTCGCAGGTAATTGACAAATCTGTAAGCTAACAGGGGTTGATTGCGTACTGGGCGCAAACAATACTCTTCTGCGGATGCAAATAATAAAGTATTTTGCAACCTGCGATCGCTCGTACACTGAGCTATCCAACTTATTTGCTGCTGCATGTAGCGATCGCTTTGCAACAATTCCTGCAATACTTCTTGGAGTACATCTGCGACTGCACGATGGCGATCGCGGCTAAGAGCAACCCCTGTACGGATTTTACTGCGCAACACCATCAAACTTCCCAAGCGTTTGAGCAAATTGTTGTAAGCTCTTTCTGGTCCTACGCCTATATAGCGCTCTTTCAAAATCCGGTAACGATATTCCATTGCTTGCTTGGCAATTGCGAGTCGATCTGGTTCTAGCATCTCAAACCGCTCTAAATCGTTGCCTAATAGCCAGCGAATAATACTTTCCCTAGTCGCAGTATTTTGCTGTGCGCATTCTACTTCTAGCTGCGATCGCCACTTCTGTTCCAGGTCTTGGGCTAATCCCATGAGATTGCTTTCCTCGAATCCCTGCTTTAAAATTTGCTCTATAACCTGCATTTGTTTTACTTGCTGATGTCAATTAGTGCTATGGCATCATTATTATGCAGCTGCTTCTTCCTCTAGAGGCTTAAATATATCAGTAATTTCACTGTCACAACTTCTTAGCCGCCATCACCCTTATTTTCATTTTTCTTTAGCATAGTAAATAAACAATCCCTCTGTTTAAAGGATATTTGGATTTTATGCTTTTTTGTTAAAGCTTAAAAAAGTTTATTGAGCAAGAATACAAAACTGCAAAATCAGGCTTGCCCAAATTGCGCTGCTAAACAGTTATAAATAGCAGCTTTCGATTACGGCAACAGAGCTAAAACGAAAGTATTAATTAATACTTAAAAACTCAGTAATTTTACTGCTGCGCATACTTTAACTCTACCAAAGGCTTATTTTATGTTTTTCAGCAAAAATTTAAAATATATTAATTAGATTAATCCTAAAGAAAGATTGTCACTCTAGTTGAGAGCTTAAATAATATTAAAAGCAATCTTTATTATTGCGCACCTAGATTAGAACAACAATGTAGCTTTTCAGCAAGCATAGTTAAAATTCAGCAAAAGTTTAGCTTAACTAGAATTAGACAAAACTAATAACAAATATCTAAACAAAGCTGAAAAGCATACACCTAGTTTTGAAAATATGAAAGCTGTCAGAAAACTTATCAAACCGAATCTATATTTATATTCCCTGTTATCTAATATTCCCTATCTCAACTACGAAGGCAAAATTATGTTTATTGCCTTTTTGGGAACTCATGTACCACTAATTTCGCTATTAGCTTATTTCGTATTTTCTACTTCTTATACTTTTGAAGTAAAAGTGCAGGTACTAATTATAGCTTTAGTAGCCACTTTATTAGGTACAGCTGCAACTCTTTATGCAATTCATAATTTACTTGCGCCAATAACTTTAACTTTTTTGGCACAACGTCAATATCTCAAAAGTCGTAAACTACCTAATTTACCAACCAAATTTACTGATGAAGCTGGTATTCTTATGGCAGATACATATCATACACTTACTAAACTAGATGAAATTCTTGAAAACTTAACTAACTATGATAAATTAACAGGCTTACCTAATTGGCTTTTGTTTCGCGATCGCCTCCAGCAAACTCTAGCTCAAAACCAAAGCGATCGTCAAATATTGGCAGTAATATTTTTAAGCATAGATCGCTTAGATATTATTAACAATGCATTCGGGCATAGTGTTGGCGAGGCAATAATTAAAGTTGCAGCAGAGCGTTTAGAAAGCTGCATCAAAAATGCCGATATTCTTGCTCGAATAAGTGAAGACAAGTTTGCTATCATGCAAACAAATATTGCCTCTATAAATGATGCAATTGGTCTATCAAAACAAATGATTAATACTTTGTCTCAAGCAGTTTTTAGTAACGATACAGAAATTCATATTAGTAGTAGCTTGGGTATTAGTATTTGTTCGCGCGATTACAATAATATCGAACAATTATTAGAAAATGCTCGTACTGCTATGTATCAAGCTAAACAACAAGGTAGCAATAAATATCAATTTTATTCGACTGAATTAAATACTAATCTCCAAGAAAGGTTGCAGTTAGAAAACAATTTGCGGAAGGCACTTGAACGCGGAGAAATGCTATTGCAATATCAACCGAAAGTTTCTCTTCGTGACGGTAGTATTATCGGCGTAGAAGCATTATTACGTTGGCAAAGCCCTACTCATGGATTTATTTCTCCGGCTAAATTTATCCCTATTGCTGAACAAACTGGTTTAATTATTCCTATTGGTGAATGGGTATTGCGTACTGCTTGCGCTCAAAATCGCCAATGGCAAATAATAGGATTACCACCAATAAAAATGGCAGTTAATTTATCATCGCGCCAGTTTCAAGAGGACAAGTTAGTAGATAATATTACCCAAATCTTGCAAGAGACAAATTTAAAAGCTGAATATTTAGAATTAGAGTTGACTGAAAGCTCTATTATCGAAAATGTCCAACAGGCGATTAGTACGATGAATCAATTACACGAGCTTGGCATTTCGATATCGCTAGACGATTTTGGTACTGGTTATTCGTCTTTAAATTACTTAAAAAGCTTTCCAATTGATACGCTAAAAATAGATCGAGCTTTTGTCAACGAACTACACACTAATTCTGAAGATGCAGCAATTATTAAAGCAATTATTTCTCTAGCTTACAGTTTGCAACTAAGTGTTATCGCTGAAGGAGTAGAAACGCAAGCGCAATTAAACTATCTCAAAGAAAGTAAGTGCGATGAAGTGCAAGGCTATTATATTAGTCGCCCTATATCTGCTGAGGCGTTAACTGCATTACTTAGGCAAGAAAAAAACTCTAACAATGATATAAAAAATTTAATTCTGGCGGATTAACATAGTAACTTGCATCTTAATTATGCATAAGAGTATATACATTCTTGCTACTTTATAGACCCAAATCTACCGCAACGCGATGCGCGCAAGCAAAACCGGAAAAGGCTACAGCATTTAATCCTTGACCAGGAAACGTACTATCGCCCACACAATAAAGCCCAGGAACTGATGTACGATTGAACGGCATCCCCAATAATCCCCTTAACTTGCGTCGAGGTATAGGTCCATAAGTACCATCCGCTCGATTCAAAAACCGTCTATGAGTGCGCGGCGTACCTACTTCCATATAATCTAAGGCTGCATCTAAACCAGGAAAAATCTGCTCTAAGCGCTTAATTATTTTATCAGCAGCTTCTTCCTTTGCGCGATCATACTCGCTAGGCGACAATCCTTGCCAATTTTCAACCCAACTAGGCGAAAAAGTGTGAATGATATGATGTCCAGCAGGTGCTAAATCGGGATCTAGTAAGGTAGGAATTGATACAAAAATTGTCTCTTCCATCTTTTCCCAATTTTCTAGCAAAATATGATGGCATTCTGTACCTGCGGGTAATAATTCTGCTTTTACTCCCAAGTGCAAGTTGAGAAAACTAGGCGATTTTTGATAGCGCTGCTGCCATTTTTGCTCGGCTACTGGCATTTCTGGCAATAATTTCTCAAATGTATCCCAGCGTGTAGAATTTGAGATAATCCGCTTTGCCAGGTACTCTTTCCCTGAAGTTAGTTGTACTCCTACAGCGCGGTTATTTTCCACAATAATTTTTGCTACTCTAGCTTGATATTGAATTTCTCCCCCAGCTTTTTCTAGCCCTTCTACTAGCTTTTGGGCAATTTGACCGACACCGCCTTTAGGATAGTTGATACCGCCATAGTGACGGTCAGAAAATACCATCCCCGCATTAATCATTGGCGTTAAGTCTGCGGGTACTACCGACCAAATATAGCAATCTATATCAATAAACTTTAATAATACTGGATCGCTAATATAGCGCCGTGCTATATCACCAGCGTTCTGCGGTAGATATTTAACTAAACCCAAACAAGCTAAGGGATGCTGGAAAAATACTCGCGTTAAATATCTTGGTTCTTCTAGTGACAGCAAATCCATCTGGTTAAGACAGTTAAAGACTTTCCAGCACTCGTCATAAAATTTGCGGATACCTTGACGTTCGTGGGGAAATCGCTCTATCAGTTCTTGCAAAAATTTCTCATAATTGCGATGGACTTTCACCTCTAAATTGTTGGGGAGGTGGTAGTGAATTTGCACTGGATCGGGTATTGTTTCTAAGCTAACATTGACCGCTTCAAGTGCTTTAGTCAACAGGTTGGTAGTGCCTTGAGTCCCAAAACCAAAAATCATTGATGCACCGACATCAAAGCGATAGCCTTCACGCTCGAAATACCCCGCACTACCACCAGGAATTAAGTAACTTTCTAGTACCAGCACTTTAGCGCCCTTGGCTGCTAGTTGAGTAGCTGTAACTAAACCGCCGATACCAGAACCAATAACAATTGCGTCATATAAAGTTTGGGCGGTAGGAATTAAGGGTGAAATTGCAGCAGTCATTGAGGTAGGCACTCGATAGATTTAGGCGCAAAAAAGGCGATCGCATTTCACCTTCTGGTTGTACAGTTTAACGCTTCTTGCCCGATTGCAGCTAGTAAATTCCCCAGATAAAAAAATAGGGATCGATCTGCTGAAGTAGCCGATCCATCCCATCTGCCGATCCTTAAAGAGAGGAGAACACTGAAAGCTACTATAAACTTGATTGAGAATATCTGTCAATAGTTAATGAAAATCATTTTCAACTAGCAGGCTTTTACTTAGAGTTGAACTTTGTTTAGCTTTAATATCTCCTAGCTCAGTAGCTTGCGTAAGCATACTCAAGCAATTGGGCAAAAGTATTAATTTTTGTGAGATATTCAGTAAAAACTCGCATGTGATCGCACTAGAAGTAGAGCTACCTTAAAATTGGCTATTTTGTTCGTAAGAATTATTTGAATATCGCTGCTAATGCTTAGGTTATTACGCTGTTTTGCTGCTAATCTCAATCCGCATCGTAGCCTCAAAACGCGCGTGGGAATGGCTATTGGTAGCGTTGCTTTGATCCTTTCAGTCTTAGCAAGTCTAATCGTAGGACATACTGTCAGCCACCAAATCAAAGTCAACGTCGGTCAATCTTTAGCAGAGCTAGCTTACCAGATGACCGACAAGCTAGATCGAGGAATGTTCGAGCGCTACCGCGATCTTCAAATCCTCAGCACCCTAAATGCAATTCGCACTACAGATTATTCAATATCCGAGCAACGAAGTCTTTTAGAACAGTTGCAAAATACTTATCTTGACTATACCTGGATCGGTTTAGCCGACAAACAGGGAATTGTCCAAGCGAGTACCGGAAGATTGCTAGAAGGCAAAAGTATCGCGCAAAGACCTTGGTTTATCAACGGACAAAAAGCGCCCTACGTAGGTGATGTACATGAAGCCCTCAAATTAGCCAAGTTGCTGCCCAATCCTAGTAAAGAACCATTGCGCTTTGTAGATATAGCAGTACCAATCAAGGATCTGCAAGGCAATTTACAAGGAGTACTCGGCGCTCATCTTAGCTGGTCGTGGTTCAATGAAGTAAAGAAGTCGCTACTAAGATCGCTGCAAAACCACTATACAGAAATGTTTATTCTCAGGGAAGATGGTAGCCAGTTGTTGGAACCGCCAGGGTTCAATGCCCAGCCGCAAGCAGATAAAATGCAAGCATTGCCTTTGCCTCTTGCTAGCGTTAGAGCAGCACAACAAGGAGCCAACAGCTACAAAATTGAAACTTGGGCAGACAATCGCACGTATTTGACTGGATTTGCTAAAAGTAGCGGTTATCGTAACTATCCTGGATTGGGATGGTTGGTACTGGTGCGGCAAAAAACTGACGTGGCTTTTGCTCCAGCTAGGCGGCTTCAACAACAAATATTTGTTTGGAATTTAACATTGGGTGGGTTATTTGCGGCATTAGGATGGGTATTGGCTGGACGACTCACCAAACCGATGTTAGCGATCGCCCAAGCAGCAGATCGCATCCGCCAAGGTAACACAACCATTGCAATTCCAATTGTTCAAGGACAAGATGAAACGGCGAAGCTCTCTAAGTCATTAAATAAATTAGTTTCTACTCTAACCGAGCCAGAAAACGATCTAAAACTGAGCAACCAACAGTTGCAAACAAAAATTGGCGAACTGCAAAAGGCAGAAGAGTCATTGCGCTCTAGCGAAGAGAAATTTCGCCAGTTGGCAGAAAACATCCATGAAGTATTTTGGATTACCGACCCAAAAATCAACGAATTTCTTTATATCAGTCCAGCCTACGAGCAGATATGGGGTAGAAGTTGCCAGAGTTTGTATGCCAACCCCAACTCTTGGTTAGATGCTGTCCATCCAGAAGATCGAGAGCGCCTACCTCACACACAGCAACAAGCTGCTCCTGGAACATACAATGCCGAGTTTCGGATCGTGCAGCCTAACGGCTCAGTCCGCTGGCTGTGGACTCGGACTTTTCCAGTACGCAACGCCAAGGGAGAATTGTACCGTTTAGTCGGACTTACCCAAGATATTACTACCCGCCAGCAGGCAGAAGAAACGCGCAGAGCGCTAGTACAAGAGCGAGAACTAAGCGATCTCAAATCTCGGTTTATTTCCCATGCCTCCCACGAGTTTCGCACGCCACTAACTGCAATCAAAATGAGTGCGGCAATGCTAGAAAAATTCAGCGATAAAGCAACGCCGGAACAGAAAAACCGATATTTCGAGCAGATTCAACTATCAGTCAAACGTTTAATTAAGTTGTTAGACGATATATTGCTTGTAGGTAAAGCAGAAGCAGGCAAGCTAGAATGCAAACCGACTTGGTTTAACTTAGTCGATTTCTGCCAAACTTTAGGAGAAGAACTGCAATTAAGTGCTGGTGAATCCTACAATCTCAGATTTATCAGTTGCGGTTGTACCGAAGCTTACTTAGACGAAAATTTGCTGCAACACATTCTGGCAAATTTACTTTCCAACGCTATTAAGTATTCTCCCGAAGGCGGGAACGTTCAATTTGACTTGATGTGCAACGCCAAAACTGCTACTTTTCGCATTCAAGATTGCGGGATTGGGATTCCAGAAGCAGATCGAGCAAAATTATTTACTTCTTTCCATCGCTGTAGCAATACAGGTAAACTACCAGGTACAGGATTAGGGCTAGTAATTGTCAAAGATGCAGTCACTCTTCACGGCGGCACAATTATTGTAGATAGCGAAATTGGGGTTGGTACTACTTTTACAGTCAATTTACCAATTAACTCTACTGGTAACTGGTAACTGGTCACTGGTCACTGTATTATGATTCAGTCCTTAAACAATTGCCATCCTTGGCTATGACGCTGCAACTGCGGGTTTACGTTCCACCCCATCCATTAATTAAGCATTGGTTAGGCGTTGCGCGCGATGCGGCTACGCCACCAGTATTGTTTAAAAGCGCAATGACAGAGTTAGGACGATGGCTAACTTACGAAGCAGTGCGCGACTGGCTGCCGACTGAAGAGACAATAGTGCAAACGCCCTTAGCACCCTGTGCTGCTACGACAATTGACTATACTATCCCGATCGCTGTTGTGCCAATTTTGCGGGCAGGATTAGCGTTGCTAGAAGGCGCGCAGACTTTATTACCTCTAGCATCAATTTATCATTTAGGGCTAGTACGGGACGAATCTACCCTGAGCGCTAGTTGTTATCTCAATAAATTACCAGCACAGTTCGCACCAGAAACTAGAGTGCTAATTTGCGATCCTATGCTAGCAACTGGCGGCTCAATGATGGCAGCAATGGCGCAATTGACGAGTAGAGGCGCAGATCCAGCTTTGATGCGGATTATTTCGGTAGTAGCTGCGCCTCCAGCTTTGCAAAAACTAAGCGTAGCTTATCCTAGTTTAGTGATTTACTCGGCAATCATAGATGAAGGCATAGACGCTCAAGGATTCATCGTGCCAGGATTGGGGGATGCAGGCGATCGCTCGTTTGGCACTTGAGCTAATATGCAACTGGAGGCGATTAACTCTCAAGGCGGTAAAGATATGAATCAGCGCGATGGATTTACAGGCGGTTTTATAGCCGGAACAGTTGTCGGCGGTGTAGTAGGAGGCGTTATCGGCGCGCTCTTAGCTTCAAGGACGCTTAATGAAGTAGCACCAGAATCAAAGCGAAAGGCAGGCGTATTAGATGCCAACAACCCTCCTAGAGCAAAAAGGCGGCAAGTGAAAGCGGCTTCATCCGAGCAAACAATTGAAGTAGCGCGCCGCAGTTTGGAAGATAAGATTGCTCAACTCAATGAAACAATTGATGAAGTGCGTATGAGCTTAGGCAATGTCAACGGCAATCAGTCGCCAAGTAATATAGAAACAGCACTAGGCGAGGAATTGCGGTAAAACTTGGATAGCGCGCGATCGCTTGTTAATTTACTCCTAGGATTGACTAGCTGCTACTTGTCTAACGGCATTAATATCCATGCCTAACTTTTGGGCAATTTGTTCGCTGCTCATTCCAGCTTCGAGTAGTAAGGGAACAGCAGCTAACTTCCCGCGAAGTTCGCCTTCAAGCCTTCCTTCTTCACGCCCTTCTTCACGTCCTTCCTCTAGGGCTTCTTGATACACTTTTGTTTGCTTCAGTTCGCTTAATCCCAAAATACTCTCAATCTCCTTACGGCTCAATTCGGGAAACTTGTACACGCAGATCGTCTCTATCAATTCTAAAATTTTTC
>QQTW01001036.1_pt1 | contig 18905 bp, 17 predicted proteins | sample 1904831 | NCBI WGS metagenome assembly QQTW01 (sample SAMN09435610, study PRJNA476489) | Subsurface metagenome, whole genome shotgun sequencing project. | reverse complement strand
GCGCTGCGGAAGCTGTTCAAGCTATGAATCCAGAGCTGAAAGGGAATATTGTCACCTTCCGAGAGAGGTTGAAAGTCCACGACTTTGGGCATTTTTACTTGCGTGTATAGACCGCCACGTTTGTACTCGCCTAGACCAGAAACATCGCCGATTGAGAATGTATAGGGCCCTTTGACGACCACTTTGCGGGGTTCTGAGTTGTTCAGAGACTCCATACCTTGGACTTCGGAGAATGTGACATAGTCATCGTCTTGAAGACCATGCCGAGTCTCGTCAAGCGCAGACACCAAGCCTTCCGAATCGATGTCGGCGACAATGCCACTTACGGGATTTTCGCCCGTGGGATCGGCGATTGCGAATTGCTTCCCAAAGTCTGTGAAGATCGACCCAAACAGCCCGAATATGTCGGCAATGACAATATAGATCCCATTCGCGTGAGCAAAGTTAGCGATGGTGAGTTGGTCTTTGAGAGACGCGCCGGTAAGGACAATGACCTGATACTGACGGAGATCATCCAGGTTTTCTGTGAGAGATTGTGATGGATAAATGGAGACCGGGGTGTAGGCATTCAGCTCTGCGACCCGAGGTGCAGTCACATCAGCCCGTGGCTTGCCGACATCATCAGGGTGCAGAAAGAATTGCGACGATAGGTCCGAATTGGCGGAAGGTTCAGGGTCGAACAGAGTCAAGGACTTGACACCGGCTAGTGCAATGTTTTTCGCTATGGCCCTTCAGCAATCGGTTCGATACTTTGATCATAGTTCAACACACCTATTTCGACACCCAAACCTCTAAGTCCTGCAATGAGAATGTGCGATGAGCCCATGCGTTTCATAGCTTCATGCCCAAGAACGTAAAGCTGTCTGCTGTAGAGAGCCTCGTCGATGTCCCCATTCTTCAGCTGGCCCAGGTCTACGGCTGATCCGTCGATGTCCATATTGTTGTCCTGGTCAAATATCTGTCAGTATGATAATGATGGTCGATGTTAGTTGGAGTATCATTCGAACAGGTTGCTCTTATATACAGGGATTTATGAAGTGACTGATGTTTCTTCACTTACCATGATGTGTCTTTTCTCCGGTCGAGCGTGTTCGGTCGAAGCCTTCCTCTTGCCTGGCTTCACGCCCACCACGGGAATATCGGCGTGGGAGTGAATGGTGAAAGACTGACAGTATGCTTGCTTTTGGGCAAGCTGACTCTCTATGTGACGGACTGTTGCTCTGATACAAGAATTTTGCCCACAGGATCGTGCAGCACAGCTAGGCAAATCCGGGGTAGCCGCAGACAAAAAGCAGGATGGAGGCAAACAGTAGAGGAGGCAACCGGGTCAGAGCTCGGTTCCTTCAAGAAATGGGAATGCAGAATGAAGTTGGATGTGGCCTGAGGTCAAAAACGAGAGTAGAGCGAGAGAGTGTACATGAACTTGATAGGACAGAAGCCGTTGCCGCCGACGATGCTGGATTTGTAACGGGAGGTGCAGTAGTTCTTGCAGCAGAAATCAGTGACGTTCTTTCCCATCCGATGAGCAGCAAGGATCTTGGCGACAACATCTTGCGGAAGGAAGAAGTCGACGCCATTGGAAGGCCCACAAGCTGACAACGAGTTCCAAAGACTTCCTACGTTGCAATCACTCCGCGCACAATTTTACTGTGTCTAAGAAATCTTGAAGGCTCGCAGCTCCGGCAGGGTGATCCATCTCTCTGACATTCCCTCCAACCGCCAGCTGGTCTAACGACATCATAACGGCCCATCTCTGCGTAGGAGATACACCTTCCGTGTGGTGACGACTCAAGCATGACAATCCGACGTCCTACAAAGCGCGACGTTGGCGGGACTGGCATATCTCGCTTTGGGTAAAATGCTCAAAAACTGTCTGCGCTAGCTATTGTCACCGTCGAGGTTGATGTTTACTACAAGAATTCCAAGCGTCGACTCCAATTCTGGAAGCCACCGCGCTTTAAGCTCCATGATGCGTACCGCGGCCGTGATTTTAGCCATTTTGGCTGCTTGCATTTCTGCTACAGGAGCATACGGCGAACAGGAAGTACTGGACTATGGCATGGAGCCTGACAGATACAGTGCAGCTTGTCCAGATTATCTACATTACTCTATGGCGCCCCAGTACGTTTGAGTCCTCGGCTTCAAGTTTCTCAGCGATGCTGACAATAGGCCCAGTCGTCCACTCAGCAAAGGTCCCCTTTCTCTCCCATATCAACGCCCATCGCCTCATTGCAGAACGTTTTCCTCACCCTTGGTCGAGAAGGTCGTAGATGAGCTTACATCCAGGATGAAGGACAAGGATCTAGCGAGGATATTCGAGAACGCTTTTCCCAATACACTGGACACCACCGTTCGGTGGCATGTCGACGGCAAGACTGGAAAGTCTAAGAAACCCAAGGGCAACAATCTTGAAGAGGAAGGGCATTGGGATGGCGCGCAAAGTTTCATCGTTACGGGAGACATTAATGCAGAGTGGTTGAGGGATTCGACCAATCAATTGGCCCAGTATCAACCTCTGGCGAGGAAAGACAAAAAGCTGGAGAACTTAATATTGGGGGCAATCAACACACAGGTCGAATTTGTTATCGAGTCGCCCTATTGCAACGCCTTCCAACCGCCCTCACCTAGTCAAGTGGCCCCTGAGTCAAATGGTCAGGATGACGCGGTCCATCCAGCATACGAACCCACCCGAGTCTTCGAGTGTAAATACGAAATTGACTCGCTGGCCAATTTTTTGGCTTTGGGAAACCAATTTTATAAGAGCACGGGATCAAAAGAGTTCCTGCATAGCCGGTGGTATCTGGCAATTGATACGCTTCTTGAAGTTTTGGATGAACAAGCAAAACCAACCTTTGATACCGAGACTGGACATTTCGTCCCCAATGAGTATCGTTTCATGCGGAGGACCAACGCCGGTACAGAAACCCTCAGTCTCGGCGGTGTTGGAAATCCTCTTAACGGTGGCACCGGGCTCATCCGTAGTGCTTTTAGGCCAAGCGATGACGCGACCATTCTAGGATATTTCATACCTGGGAACGCTATGATGTCCGTCGAATTGAAGAGGACCGCAACCTTGTTGAAGGCCGCGGGCAAAAGCAAGCTGGCCGAGAAGCTGCAAACGAGAGGCGAGAGCATTGAGAAAGGTATATGGGATCACGGTGTCGTAGCGCACAAACGGTACGGTGAGGTCTTCGCCTTCGAAGTCGACGGCTTTGGCTCGGCGATCATCATGGATGATGCCAATCTCCCGTCACTCCTTGCGCTTCCGCTCATAGGGTTTGTCGAGAAGGACAACAAGGTCTATCAAAACACACGCAAGATGGTCCTCGAGCAAGCGGGTAACCCCTATTACCTCGAAGGACGTGCCTTTGCCGGGATCGGTGGTCCGCATATCGGGCTCCAGCAGGCTTGGCCGATGAGCAGATTGGTGCAAGCAATGACGAGCGACGACGATGAGGAAATTAGTGATGCTTTGCGTGATGTCCGAAGTACGAGCAGGCTTGGACTTGTTCATGAAAGTATCCACGTGAACCGTGTTACTGAATATACCCGTAAGAAAACTCGCCCACCGCGTTCACGCAACGAAAATTGCTTACTGACTATTTCCAGGGAGCTGGTTTGCTTGGGCCAATTCGGTATTTGCGCAGACAATCCTGGACATTGCGGCCAGAAAACCGCATCTCTTATTTGGCAAGGGAGCGGACCCATATAAGATTGAATAAACCTTTGCGGCATGTAAGATATTCTGTATCCATCAGCTGGGGGGAGTATTGGCACCGCAAGGCGGGATTCATTGATACCCTGTACAACCGATTATCGATCGAGTAATGCCTTGATTAGAAGGTCTTCAGCTCCTTCTTGTATCTTATACAAATTCGAACCCACCTTTAAGGGCTCAACCGTTCAATCACCCACTCCCCCTTCTCCTCATCCCATAAATACTGAAACCGGTCATGTAACCTACTCTCCCTCCCCTGCCAAAACTCCACCATCTCCGGCACGACCCTCATGCCCCCCCAAAACGGCGGCACAGGTATATCCTCCGTCCCTTCAAACCTCTCCTCCACCTCCTTCACCCTCCTCTCCAAAACCTCCCTGCCGCCCTCCTCCTCCCTCAACACCCGACTCTGCTCACTAGCCCACGCCCCAATCCGACTCCCCCTCGCTCTCAAATCATAATAAGCCTGACTCTCCTCCTCACTCAATCTCTCCACCTTCCCTTCCACCCGGACCTGCCTCTCCACCCCACTCCACCAAAACGCCAAGCTCGCCCGGGGATTACTCCTCACATCCTCCGCTTTCCGACTCGTGGCCCAATTGCTGTAGATGACAAACCCGCGCGCATCGAGTTCCTTGAGGTAGACGTAGCGAGAGGACACGGAGCCCGAGGGGAGAGAGGCCGTGGAGAAGCAGACCGTTTCGGGCTGGTGTACGCCCGAGGTGCGGGCGTGCGTGAACCAGGTGTGGAATTGCGTGAAGGGGGACGGATGCAATTGGTGGCGCGAGAGGCTGTTTTTGGTGTATTGGTCTGCTTGGAAGGTGGTGTTGGTGCCGGCGGGGGCGACTGTAGCGTGGGGAATGGGAATGATCAGCTACACTGGAGGAGAGGAGGAGGAGAAGGAGGACAGCGGGAGAGATGGGGACGTACAAATGAGCTTCGAGTCTTTCGGGGCGGCCATGCTAGAGATCGAGAATGAACGTACGAAATTCCTTAACATCGAGCTGAGGGTTGATGGCGCATCTATAGATCGAAAGGCTGAAGGAACGACATATGGCAGTATTTATCTTAACTCATTTACCAGCTCCAGTTGGAGCAGACAACGTAATTGCTACTCGTACTGCGCAGTGATGAATCTAATCCGCGAGTCTTTTGCTATATACAACTACGTACAAGAGGCGTTATGAGTTGAGATTGTTTGCGTAACACCGCTGGTCCTTCACCCCACGGGGACATCGTTTTCATAATATCCTTCCTCAAATCAAACGCCACGTCATCCCTGTTGTTACAAAGCTCGTCCACATGCCGCCAGTAACTCCGTTTGACTCCAGAAGGCCAGTGAAACTCGCTCACCAAATAGTCCAGGGTATCAAGACAAAAGAAAAGAAGGCAGACTTCGGAGCTCTCGTGGTCCGTGGGTGGAAGACTAGGAATTGATTTGAGTCGGGACAGCAGGCGGTCTCACGCCATTATATCCACAGGAGCAATGCTAGCAGCTCGACTGCTAACATGACCGAGTAAGTCGACAACCTTGTTGGTTACCGCAGTCGGGTACCCTCTGGAGAGCATCTCCTGCACGACTTCAATGGCCTGGTCTCGGCCAGGACCTGACAAGAAAGCCCGTGTCATTGCCTCATAAGTACTTGGTTCTCGCTTTTCGATGCCAATGCGCTCGTACAAGGTCTGTGCTTTGGCGACATCCCGAGCCATGGCCCAGCCATGGATAAGAGTGTTGGCAATATATGGTGTCATCTCTACACCTCTCGAGGTCATATGCTCAAGTAGTTCCTCAGTCTCTTCGACACAATGGTTGGCGACCATCGATTCGAAGAGGGCCTGGTACAGGCAAGCTTGCGGTCGAACCTCTGGATTTGCCATGGCCGTGTCGAAGATTTCCCGGGCACCGGCTATATCATGGAGAGCGCAGCCTTTGGCATGGACCAGAGCTGCGTAATGGACTGCTTCTGGGCGTAGACCCGAAGCCCGCATAGCATTCATCACGCCCTCGGCCGCCGCCATATTGACAGGTTCAAGGGTGGCATAGGTATCGATGAGGAGCTTGTAGGTGTGCATCGTTGGCTGAATGTTCTTCGAAACCATCCGGGTATAGTACTCTAGGACTTTTTGACTGTCACGTTTGGTGGTCAGGAAGAACTGCATCAAGCTATTATAAGGGGCAGGTCGGGGTTTGTAATTAGGCATGCTCTCCATTTCATCGAAAAGCTCTTCTGCGTGTCGCTCATTACTGACACGGCAGAGGGCGTTGACTATTGTTCCGTAAGTGACGCTGGTGGGCCGGATGCCATGAGCTCGCATCTCAGTGAAGTACCACAAGCAATCGTCAATTCGTCGTGCCTTTCCAAGCTTACCAATCAGCGCGTTGTAGAGGAAAGCAGATGGCTCGACGCCTTCGGATTTCGCGCGGTGAAAGATATCAACAGCTTCTCGGGCCTCATCGAATGATCTTGTGGACTCTTTTAGAGTCGTGATATAGAGTCCAAACGTGTTTGCTGTCGGTGCAGAACCCATTTGAAGTAATTGTTGATGGAAATCAGAAGCGGCACTTCGCCGGCCTAGGGTGAGACATGCCCCAACCATGGAGTCAAGAATTGATGACCAGCCATCTCGAACGGATGAGTACTGTGGCAGGAAAGCTACGTCCTGCCTAGCCATGCCTAAAAGGTCAAAGACCAAGTTAATTCGACCTTCTTTGGCTGCTGCCGTGATGAGTTTCGCGTAAACCATATAACGTGGGTGTCGGCCGATACGACGCATGTTTCTGAATCGCAAGAGAGCTCCATCTAGGTTTGCACCATTTTTGGACCGCGGATTGTCTAGTTCATCCAAGATGATGTTTGAACCTCTGTGGTCAAAGGTTGCCGCGTATGGATCATAAGCGTCTGCATAAGCTACTGGCGTTGCAATAGGAGATACTCTTGCCATGAAGGGATCGACGATAGGGGTGTTTGTATCGGTATCAGGTATCTGATGAGCCTGATTCCATTTCGTGACGATATCCGGACGTTTGGCCTCGATACTCTTCATTGTCCGTTCGACCAGCTCCATAGTCGTATCGTCTAATGCAACGCTGCCTTGAAGGACCGTCTCTAGTAGATGTTCGAATCTCGCCATGTGAGCAACGTCCTGAGGGAACTCCCCACTGGCGATCATGTCCGCTTCTATACGAAGAAGCAAGACGACATCTTGTTGACCGAGCTTGGCGATCGCCTGAGGTCCGAGACCTGCCAATAACTGTTCAGACACAGGCGATACAAGGCCGTTGTTTTCAATCATGGTCCACAATACGTCCATGCTGGCCTGTGCCGAAGGAATAATCTGCTGGGTTGTAAGAGAAATCCCTATGAGCTCTATTGCTTCGTCAATCTTTTCCTTAATATGGTCGCGCGCAACGGTCGTGTCAGCAGATGTCCGCATACGGGCAAAAGCTCTCCGAGCTTGTGTGACTCCCTCACCGATATGACCGTGCTCAATGAGAGCTTTGGCGTACATTGTCGTCGGTTCAATGAGAGAAGCATTGAAGGGCGAAGACACATGTAACAGCGACCAAAACTTGCGAGCCCCCTCAAGGTCGTCGTTGCGAAGTTGTAGAGCTAGCATCGAGAGCGCTGCAGTCATCTTTTCCGTGTCCTTGGTCTCGATGAGCTGGTATGCTTCGGTTGCAGACTCAATGTCGTTGTTGTCGGCAGCAGTGGAGCATATGCGGACCAGGGCTTTGCTGCGAGCGATAGGAGTCATGCTACGCTGCTCAGCGATCTTAAGTGCTTCTTTGTAATGCCCAGCGTCGAGCCGATGCTGTATGAACCCGCGGGTAACTATGATATCTTGAGCATTGTTAAGCAGTTCTTGACCGTTGATGTTGGCGCCGTCAAGAGAACTGACGATTTTGGCGAAGAACCGATCCCCACCGTCGTACTTGCCGCACAAAGCATAGCTTTTGATGACTGATGCATACACCTCATTGTCATTCCGATAGAGGAGTCTGTTGTGACCAGCGTCATCTTGGATAGCCATATCCTTGTATGCATTATAGCACTCAATCGCTGTCTTCAGATCTCCAGGACGGGCAAACGCTTCGATCATCGCTGGAAACATTGAGGCTATTGGCGTAATGTTGTACTTTTCGAGGTGTGAGTAAATGCGAATCATAGACTCGACTTGCCCATTAACAGCGCAGGCCGTGATCAGCAACCCATATACTTCGGATGAGAGTAATCGATTGCCACTCATCGAAACAGCTGAGTCAAAAATCTTGATGGCAACGCTAAGAGCATCATCCTCGGCCAATATCGCATACTCGCCGTCGTCAGACCGAAACAGGAATCCCGAGTCCTTCTTCAGGTCGCCGAACCTGAGACGCTTGACGTCCATTTGGGCCTTCATATAGTGGACGTCAATTGCCCGGCGAGAGAGTATCTCAAGAAGTGTTGTCAGGAAGGCAGCGTCGGGTAGAACCTGCTCCCGGAGCATGCTGGTGTAAATGCCTAGCGCTTTGGGCACAAACTGGTGTTTTGCAGCTGGCAACACTACGGCAGCAGTGAGGAGGGCATTGTATGCTTCTACCGATGGTTGTATTCCACCGGCGAGCATTGCTTCAAAAGCCGCAGGAATTTCAATGTAGAGTCCATTGTTCCGAAGCTTGACGATATTCTCTGACTGGAAGGAGTCGGGAGTCCGAAGAGTATCGTCAGACCACGACGACGAAAGCTTAGGAGACCTAGTTGTTTCGATCGACTCTTCGGGAGTCAATGTCGAATTGCTCGTTGTGCTGGCCTTTTTTTTAATATCGCCTACGTGTAGTGGAGTAGCCTCCGAACTTGGTGGACCAGTCAAGGATGGGGAATCGATCTGTAGAGTGCTAATCTCTTGCGCGATAGCTTCATCGACCTGAGCTACGGCAGCGACCTCAGCGGCAATATCCTCGGCCGTTTTGATGTCGTCCACCGCGCTTGTACTGTAGGCACGATCCAGGCTTCCACGTTCGAGCAGAGCGTCAGGGCGTAGAAGAGCATTGTCCTTGTCGGTGCTCTTGCTGTCCAGACCCGCGCTTGGGCCCTGCCAGCCAATTCGCAGAGGAAATTGGAACTGTTTCCACTCCTTGGCCTTTTCATTATTGCGCTGGTGCTTCTGCCATGCTTCAAAATAGGCCGCTAGCCCCCCGTCTGCAGCGGAGGTGTCTGGTTTAGGGCCATGCTGGCCATTATTGGCATTCAGACCAGACGGTGTTGAAGGATGCTGGAAAGTAGTGTAGAGCTGGGAAGTTCCATGCTTGCTGAACCTACTGGCGGTATGGCTGCTAAATGGACCAAAAGGTGTTGTCGAAGAAGCATAGGATGATTGTGTTGCTGCAACGACGGATTGAGCATAGCCGTGAGTAAAGGTCTTCCCTAAACTCTGACGGGCAAGATGGGTAAATGGTTTGAACACCATTGAGCTTGATATCTATATGTTCAGTCGGGGTTGCTGAATCTGTATGCAGCAGCACTGAAGTCAGCCACACGGCATCGAGAAGCGTGAAAAGCTCGGTTGATCTTTTCCACGAGTTAACTGCTTACATTGTAAGTGCAATCGGCAGGGTCATTGGTGATATTGCAGTCGCCCAGCGAACGAGCTCAGGTAATAGGTCCAGCTGATTGTTGTACACAGCCCCTCGAGGACATGGGTTAGTGGCAATGATGCTGTCGATGATAGAGCTGCCACAGTGATAAGATTGGTTTCAAGCCTCGTAAGAAGAACGATATAAAGATATATGGTAATGTAGGAATATGGATGAAGCAAAATCCTGGGATGGACACCTCACGATAAACAAGACAGAACGGTCAACGAATGACGGCGGTGGTGGGAAGGGTCGCTTGCTGCGCCCCTCGGAAAAAATAAGCAGCCGAATGACAGGCAGACCAGGATGCTACTGTCTAGCAGAAAGGAAGCTGAACGAAGGACAAGGCACGGAGGCAACAGTAATGATGTTGAGGCATTATTAATTTACCCGACAAATTTTCGAGCTGAGCCCTGCAACGGTAGCAGGGTTACGATTTTACCCGAGCCTTGCGGACAGATCCCCGTCCCCCGTCCATCAAGAGATACACTTCCCTTCCACCATTGAAGACAGCTTCAAAGACAACTAGCTACGTCAGGTACATGGGCATTTTGTACACTGAACGTCATGTTCAATCTAGTACCAGGGGCTGAAAGACATCTGTTTGGAATCTTCTTAGCTTCGCTGCCGGAATCAAATTAGCTACTGCGAATGTCTTCGTCAATTCCCAGAGTAAAAGTATGGTCTTGTCAGCATTCTGACGAACTGTACATCGATGCAGTAACAATTCTTTAAGGTCGTGTACAAGAATCAGGTCGAGTTGCTCTCACAGTCCAGTGGAAATTTGATCACAAACCGTATTGCGCTTCTCCATCCTCTTGCCAGTTGCCTCAGTCATAGCTTTCCATCAACATGAGTCGGCATCCTGTGGCCGTTTCCGCGCCAGGGAAAGTTCTTCTAGCGGGCGGGTACCTTGTACTGGACAGAGAGTATACTGGCTTGGTGTTTGGACTGGACGCACGAATTCACGTACATGTACAAAGGCTCCCTACCTCTCCTGGCGTCGATCTGTCCGAGGTCATTGTGCGTTCGCCACAATTCCGAAATGCCCAATGGAGGTACGGATATCGTGAAACCGAAGATCATAGGGGCATTCAGATTACACAGCTGAAAGGGTAGGTTCCTGTCTGATTAGTCTGCTGGCTGTTCATGCACCCTGAATTCCAAATGGTCTTGCATGGCATCCTTGATTTCTTCTGGTTCTCCTCCAGTCACTACCTGCTTCTTTGCGTTCGTGCTGGATATTGTGCAGCTTTAATAATCGCTAAAATTTGCAGCCACTCAACATCAGCGCTATCTGAAAACAAATTCGTGGAAACAGCATTGGCATATGCCTTGTCTTACATTTCCGCCACTTCCCATATAAAAATCGGCTCTACCGCAGTCACTATCGTGGCAGATACAGATTACTACTCTCATCCTGACTCGGTCAACAGCACGAACCCTGCAAGGTTCGTCGACTTCAATGTACCATTATCTGAAGCTCACAAGACTGGCCTTGGATCGTCCGCGGCACTGGTTACCGCGTTCCTTGCTGCCGTGCTTACTCATTATTTGGACGAAAGTCAGCTTGAACTCAACTCCGAAGGCGGGAGACGGCGTCTCCACAATCTAAGTCAAGCAGCCCACTGCGCTGCACAAGGAAAAGTCGGCTCTGGGTTCGACGTCGCTGCTGCCGTCTACGGGTCTTGTGTTTATCGGCGCTTCTCACCATCGATACTCGAGGAACTTGGTCAAGTAGGGTCACCAGAGTTCACTAAACGTCTTGCAGCCGTTGTCGAGGAATCGCACACTTCGACTAAGTGGGATATGGAGATTAACAAGGCGGCGGCCAAGCTTCCCCGTGGTCTGCGACTTGTAATGTGCGACGTTGACTGTGGCTCGGAGTCCGTCGGAATGGCGAAGAAGGTGCTCGCTTGGAGGAAAGAGAACCCGGACGAAGCGGCACTGTTGTGGGCGACTTTACAGAAGGGTAACGAGGAACTTGGAAGAGAGCTCTTGCGCTTAGCCCAAGGAAGTGCAACGGACCGTCAAGACTACACGAACCTGAGCGACACCATTTTGACCATAAGATCTCTCATACGGGAAATGTCAGCAAAGGCAGAAGTACCGATCGAGCCGAAAGTACAGACGGAGCTGCTGGATGCGTGCTGTCAGGTTAGCGGAGTTGTGGGTGGAGTTGTCCCTGGCGCTGGAGGCTTTGATGCCATTGTGCTCTTGGTGGAGAACGATGCGTTGCCCACGCTTCAGCGTCTTCTAGAAACATATAAGACGACGGACAAGGACGAAATTGGACCGGGCATAGGTAGAGTCAGATTGCTCAATGTTAAGCAGGATTTCGAAGGGCTGAAGTTGGAGAATGCCAAAAGCTTCGCGGATTGGTTGCGGTGATGCCAGGACAGGGTAAACACCGAGTATCTAGGTCTTTGGTGGACGACATGCATTACGAGACCAACATCCCATAAGTTGCGAGTGCAATGTTGGCCAATACAAGTCTGCTTTACCCTGTTTGAATTCAAGGTCAATTCAAATCTTCAATAATATCGAAAAGGGCCTTGAGATTCACTGAGGCCAAGGCTTTAGCGGGAATCAGTTGATAGAAGCGATAAATGCAGTGAGAATTACCCGAGTGAGGTGAAATTTGTTGTTTTATATGAACAGTGTGTTACACATTAGAAGTCCAAAAATTGCCATTACTTCGAACAAATCTGCTTTGATATAATAACACCGATATTTTATATTCCATCGCCTTGTATAAACGATTGCAGATAACGATAATACCATTAGGGGTTATCTGGTAAAGCCAGGGGCATCATCTCAAATCAGACGGCTCACGGGACCTTCGACGCGTGTATCCGAGGGATCGACAGTATCGAAGCCATTTTCAGCTAACTTGTAGCATCTCATGCCTTACCCTTTTATTAGTTTGATGAATCAGATCTTCCGCCTCTCAGCTGCTTGATCGCCCTTCAAAGCCGCCACGCCGCTGCAGATATTGACCTGCAGGATCGATATCTGGTGTCATCCTGCCACTTCTCGGAGCGTTCAACCACCACCTCTGAGGAGCATATACGTCATCCATCTATCGAACGCGGGTATTCAACCTATATCGAAGTTCTCAGTGGAGTTGGGGTTTACAACTCTTCCCTAAAAGTCTGTCAAGACTATCCCTAGATTAACTTTCAGGCTTTAACAACGGTGGTTGGGATGGGGTCTCCACAACGGGGGGAAGTAACGACGGTGGAGTCAATTGATAGGGAAAATACACAAAGCACAGGCCCCCCTATAGATCCTGGCTTGCCAGTACACCGCAATCCTTCGACCACGACTCCCATTGAAATGACGGAGATCGAGGAGCATCCTCCCAACGACAGTGCTCAGATACCACAAACCTCACATCCTTCGATAACCACCAACGCGATCCACCAAAAGAATCCATCATTCCCTTCCAAACCCGATCAACCGGAGACTCAACTCTCGTTGGCCGCCGATCTGGCACCGGCGCCACTTCGAGAACCTCTCGCCATTACATCCGTTACCAAAGATACGAACTTGATGGCTGGAGCACCATATCCATTAATGCGCGAGAAGACGGGACCAGCCATAGGTCCCTCGTTGGACAAGCCAGCGCCCCTTCATCAGGAATCAGACGTAATTGGGCCCAGCCTGTTGATTACATTGCTGCTCATCACTGGCGCGAGACATCCCTACAAGATAGACGAGAAGTATCTGAAAAAGCGGAATGTGAACGTCGATGAAAATGATCCAGTCAACATGAGTGTTTACACCCTGAAAGAACTGATATGGCGGGAATGGCGAGATGGTGAGCATTCAATGACCACACAAATGGCTGTATCCGCCGAAACTGAGCCGTTGCTAACCTGCGGGTGTGCAGATTGGGAGATAAGGCCGTCGAGTCCGAGTGCAATAAGATTGATCTACTACGGGAAAATGCTGGAGGACAAAAGTCGGCTACACGGTGAGGCTTCATAGTCCTTGATCCAGTGCGGTCATTCCTTGCTAAGACTCTCATCTCACAGACTGCCGATTCCAATCTGGTTTGACACCTCATGTTGTCCATATGACCATCAAGCCGCAGGAGATCATCGATGAAGAGGATGCCAAGATCGCCAAAACCAGCAGTAGGGACCGGGATGAGAATGAGGGAAGCACTGGCTGCCGATGTGTTATATTATGATCTTCATGTATCTCGTCGGGCTTTCGAACGGACAATGTCAGTCACAGGTGTTTGTGTATCGAGCTTGTGCGCAAGCGGAAATTAAGGCGGCGCATTCTTTTGCAAATCATAGCATCGGAGTTTCCGGTCTGGCAACTGTACAATATTATTGAGCATATGGGATTTACGCATGCATCCAATCTCCATTTCACCTGCTTTGGTTTTTTTCCTTGTAGATCATAGATACCAAAGGCACCCTATCGTACAACTCGCATGCAATCTCCCGATATGTAAAGATACAGTTGTCACACCACCCAATCTATGCCCTCAGTCCATCACTGGGGGCATACCTCAGTAGAGGCACCACTTCACCACTCCATCTTCAACTTCCTCTCCAATTCCGTATGGAAATCCGCACCCTCCCTCAACTCACTCCCTAAACCCCCAACGTAAGCTTCATCATCGCGTTCCAAAGCTACCAAACCAAGAAGAAGGGTGTAAAAGGGAAAAAAGACGAATGGAAATCAACGTACCAGTATAAACATCCTCCCACGTAATCTCCGTATCTCTCCCCGCCAATACATCACCACTAACCCCCGCACTACCCCCCAGTGCCATGGGTCTCCATTCACCCTCTCTCGCAATCTTCAGCTCCATCCCGCGTCGTATGGGTTCGCCGATGCCGAAATTGCGGCGGAGACTCGTCATCTTGAACTCATTTTGCGTGGATTGCCAGGCTGCGAGACGGGCTTCGAGAGGGTGGGTGGAGGATACAGATGTTGGTTCGGGAGCGGCGAGGCTGGAGCGGAGGGTATCGTGGATGCCGGGGGCTGAAGGGGCGCCTTTTGATGAGGGGGCGGATGATGGGGAGGTTGTGGAGAGATTGTTTGTCGATTTTGGGTGAGAGGACCGGGGGACGATCTGGAAAGACTGATGGGCGTTAGAGAGGTAGTGGTTTTAAGGTATGTGGAATATGGTGGGAAGGGTTACCATGATTCGCTACTTCTTGACACTTTTGTGATCGTTGCCGTGCTTGATAGAGGGTTCGAAGCTATCCGTACTTATCTGATGGAATGTCGGCGTCTGCTTGGCTACACGCGCGTCCACCTGGCGGGGTTTTTCCATGCGCAGAGGCCGATGCCAAGGTACTACGTGGGATCTAGTGCCTGTAATAGCCATGAGCCGCGTTCAATGAATGGAGACAACCTTGATACTTTAGTTGCAGTCGGTCTGCTCCAACGGCCGTCTTGGATCCAGGCTTTCGGGCTCGACCCTCCCACGTTGCGCCTTTAGCATACCTAATCAGGTGGAGGTATATTGGATGCACCAAGCCAAGAAAGAGAATGACTGTTAGCGTTATCAGATGGAGCAGAAAATACGCAAAATACGCAAACGAGACATCTTGCGTCGCTACCTAAATCCTAACACCAGCCAGACCAAGGTACCGCAGACGCTTCGCAACACTACATCGGCCAGCACGTGTTCGATATCCTCCTCGGCGCCAAATGCTGAGACTATTGGAGAGGGCCAGAACTATGGCATCAAAATTTTGTTCGATGGTGGACTGAGGGCGGACGTCGATGTTGTATTTGTGCACGGTCTAACCGGAAATGCATACAATACATGGCTCCACAAAGACGCAGGCATTCACTGGCCTAGTGACCTCCTCAAAGATGACATGCCCGAATCGCGCATTCTGAGCTTTGGGTACGATGCCGATATCGTCAACTTCTGGAACCCGGCGTCCATGAATCGATTGAGCAACCACGCCGAGAACATGGTTGGAGAACTAGCGCGAAAACGAGAAAGGACCAACACCGAAGCTAGAAAGATCCTGTTCGTAGCTCACAGTCTCGGAGGACTTGTCGTAGAGCGTGCCCTGGGTCACTCGAAAAGTAGTGTCGAGACGCATCTTCATCAGGTCGAGCGGTGCACTGCTGGGATAGCATTCCTTGGGACTCCGCACTGCGGATCCGACCTTGCTTCCTGGGCTGTCTTAGGCACTCAAATGGCGAGCATTCTCAAATGCGCGAACAAGGACATTGTCGCAGTGCTTGAACCTGGGTCGGAAATGTTACGCATTGTACAACAAGAGTTTCATAAGATCCTGCGGCACAGAAAGAACGAAGGGCTGGAAATCGCTATTACTTGCTTCTACGAAGAATTGCCCGTACTCGGCAATAAACAGGTATAAATATCGATAGCATACCTCTGGAGTTGTCGCTAAGTTGACCAGATTGTACCCCAGCATTCCGCCGAGATCAAAGGCTACAGCTGCTACGGCATTCATGCTAATCACAAGGCTCATTTATCATCTCTGTAGACTGTTTGTATACTAAACTTTGTAGGCCATGACCAAATTTCGAAACCGAGATGATCGAGGATACGACGCAATTACTGGTGAGCTACAGCGTTGGAAAGGGTCAGTGCGAACTATACCAGAGAAAAGTGTCCAAAATCAAGAGCTAACTGGCTCGAAAGGTAATCTCTAATGAAATCACTATCCTTCGTTTAGACACAAACCATCAGCCCGGACCAACTAACAAATCGAACCAGAATTCATGTATCGCGTTCAGCAAGTAGACCTTTCTAAGATTCGCGCACAGAACACCCGCACTGTAAATGCAGTCGGCAAGGAAATGTGGTATCAAACGACTGAAGAGTATAAAGAATGGGTACGCCGGGACACGTCAGATTTCCTATGGTTCAGGGGTCGATCGGGCACTGGCAAAACGTCCGAGATCACAAGAATTCTTCGCCATTTCGACGAAGGCAAGAGTGACCTAGTGGACACAATAGCATATTTTTGCACAAGAATGTCGTCGAGAACAAACACGGTCTTACGCTCTATTGCTATTCAGCTCGGACTAAAGTTTCATCCACGTTTTGATCGACTGAACGATGCACAGAAATACGATATGCTGTCCCTCGTTGAGCCCGAATGTTCCATTGTTGTTAGAGTACTCTGGAATCTAGTTCGAAGTCTGCTTCAGCCTTGTTCGGGCCGAAAAGTTTGCTTATTTCTGGATGGCATTGATGCACTACATTCAGAAGATCTAGAGGATTTTGCGACAAATTTGCATGGCATCTGGAGTAACATACGGTCCGAGCCGAGTACAAGCTCAAGTAGGGATTGTTGGTTCAAGGTCCTAATCTCAAGTCAACCAAACATCGAACTCGCTGAGATATTGAGAGACGTAAATTTCGTTGATCCAGACACGGAAAGGTCAGGTTCGTATTCAACTAGTCTTTTCTAGTGGAGTCTTGAAATACTGAAATTTCAATAGAGTGCCTTCGCTCACTTGCGCTCGGGGCAGAGAATCCGAGACAAAACGATAGAGCCATCAGGGATCCAGTACGTGGGACTGGAGAATGGATTGTGACAGACCCTTGCTATAGAGCCTGGGCAGCGTCCGGAAGCTCAGATATTCTATGGCTTATTGGAAAGCCGGGCAGTGGAAAGTCAACTTTGCTACGAAAGCTGCTCAAAGAGGCGCAACAACCCATGGATATGCCCTCTTTAGCGACAATGCTGAACGATTTCACTGATAATGGGGACGGCGATAGAATGAGGGAGAACTTCGTCGAACACAAGATTGTGGCAAGTTACTTCTACAACTTTAGGAATGAGCACGAAAAGGACCACAGAAGAATGCTGCAGTCGTTGCTCTTCCAGATTCTGACGCAGGAACCACTACTTTACCCCCTACTTAGGGCAACATACCTTCGCCTCAGGAAGCATAGGCGTAAAACATCAGTTCATTGGACCGTCGACGAACTCATCTCTATCATTCATGCAATTACCGAATTCGAAGTATTTCGGCTTCGCATCGAAATATATCTGGATGCAGTGGATGAATCGGAAGAGTCATCTTATATCGTAGGAATCTTACGGCAGCAACTGACCAGACGCACGACATCGGCTGTCGTCATTAAAACGATCGTGGCCTGTCGTCCGATGGAAAGTTTTCAAAAATTCCCCAGGACCGACAAATTCACCTGGAGGACCATAACACAAAAGACATCGAAAACCTCATCAAGGAGGGCGTTGAGGAAATCGAAAGGACCTTGGTAAATTTCAGCGACAGGATCGACTTCGTTCAACACAGATTGAATGAATTCGAGAATAAGCTCAAAAAAAGTGCAAATGGAGTGATACTATGGGTATCTATTGCTCTTACCACGGTACTAAACAGTAGTGCCCGTGGCGCTTTCACCGCTAACGGTATGATGAAAACGCTTGATACACTTCCTCCCGGTTTGGAGGAGCTCTACGGCCACATTGTCTACCGGCTTCGAGAACAGAAAGACGAAGATATCGAGAACGCGAAGCATATGCTGAATTGGACTACGCATTCTGGCCGGACATTGACTGTCCACGAGTTCTTCCACGCGATAGCACTTTCTAAGGTTTTACGCGCGACGTACACGACGTATTTCCAACTTGAGGATTTGGTAATACTTCATGCAAAACTAGAAGGGGTCCGCACAACACTATCAAGCTCGTGCGGTGGTTTTCTAGAAGTACAGGCGCCACAGGCGCAGACTGGTCAATTTGACCCCGGAAGGTTCTTCGTCCAGCTTATACATCGCTCTGTCCGTACGTTCCTAGAAAAGGAAGAAGCAGGCCCATTTCAAATTGTCAAACAAGAATGCAACCTTACAATTACACAAGCCTGCGTTTGCTACCTGAGAAGTTCGCTTGTATATCGGTGGAATATGCAAGATCCATTCGCCTTCATTGAGGACTTGGGAAGACCTTCACTACTTGATTACATATGGAATGAACTCCCCTTGCATCTACGGGCCTTAAATCAAAAGGATCTGATATGGGTACTTGAACAATTGACGTCACTCCTGCAAGAGCTACGTGGAATTCATCTGAGCCACCCCGGGCATTTGATGCTACATACTTGGACTCTTCGACTGCTTAAGCAGACGCAGCCCGACCAAGACGTAGTCGAGCAACAAAAATCCAGAATGGGTTTGGAGTTGACAAAATTAGAAACGCTCACACCCATTCTTCAACCACTCCTGATAAACATTCTTAATACTGCTGTTGAAGCCAACAACCTTCCTGCCTTGAGAACAATCTGCGGTACCGGTGCTCTGTCATACAATGGAGAGGATCAAGTTCTTTCCGCAGTTCTTAGAACGGCAACGACGGTGAACAACCCAGGCATATTGGAGTTCATTAGCGAGCACCGCACATCTATTGATCCCACGAATTCCACAGCACTGAGAGACACGCTGGGGAAAGCTTTGGAGATTGTGTGTAGGAATGGATACGAAGCAGTCACAAGATGGTTATTGGAAAGCCGGGCAGTCATGGGTACTAGAGATCAGGGACGGACAGCTATTTACCAAGCTGTTAACGCCGGTCACGACGTGGTCGT
>QQTW01001035.1_pt1 | contig 18906 bp, 19 predicted proteins | sample 1904831 | NCBI WGS metagenome assembly QQTW01 (sample SAMN09435610, study PRJNA476489) | Subsurface metagenome, whole genome shotgun sequencing project. | reverse complement strand
TGGTGCCAGCAAACTCGTGGATGAGATCTCCACACAACTGCCCGACGACGATGACGACAATGGTAGCAAACCGGATGCGATCGTGTGTTCCGTTGGTGGAGGCGGGTTGTTCAACGGCGTCATGCTCGGCCTCGATCGCCACGGTTGGTCAGACGTGCCTGTACTAGCGATGGAGACACGCGGCGCAGACAGTCTGGCTGCATCCCTGAAAGCGGGCGAACTGGTGACCCTCCCCGGAATAACCAGCCAAGCGACATCGCTAGGCGCAACGCGCGTGTCAGAGCAGACATTCGAATATGCACAGCGCCCGAACGTGCGGAGTGTGGTGTTGGAGGATGGGCAAGCGGCGATGGGGTGTTGGCGGTTGGCGGACGATGAGAGGATGCTGGTGGAGTTGGCGTGTGGGGTTTGTGTGGCCGGGTGTTATGATGGGACGTTGAGGAAGGTTTTGGGTGATGGGTTGCGGAGGGAGAGTCGGGTTGTGATTGTTGTTTGTGGGGGGTCGGCGGTTACGGTTGAGATGCTCGGGGAGTGGAGGAGAGTATTTGGTGGTGGGGATACCGTAAATGGCGTTCTGGGCACGGGAGACGAGGTGGTCCCGAGTTCGTGGACTGGGCCTGAAGGTTAAGTGGCTGATCTATCTCTTGAGAATCCACCCACGTTACATTCCCCCCAAAATGTCTAGACTGTCCATCATAAACGCCAGACGCCCCTCAGGGTATCAGAAGCAACCATGAGCTCCGATCTCGAAACCGTTCACGCACCCACACTCGCACCCACACTCACCCCCAACTTAGCCATCCCATCATCCCCTTCAGCACCCAACAATCCCATCCTATACTCCCAGTAATTCCTCCTAATCGGATCGAACCTCTCCGCCAACAACTCCAACGCCCTCCTCGCCTCCTCTCTCATCCCAACCAGCGCATAAAGATCGGCCAAGAAATTCAACGCATAACTACTCCGCACCTCATCCGGTCTCTGCAAATTCGCAAATCCCTCCGCAAACGCCCTCTCCTGCTCCAACGATCGTCCCGCTCGTCTCAACACGCCCCGTAGATAATTCCATGGACTTTGGTTCTGCGGCGCCAACGCTATGGCTTCTTTGGCGACTTGGATCTCCCTATCTACCACTTCCTCCGTAACCGTCCCTCCCCTCTCACCTTCGTCTTTACCTTCACCTTCAATTTCCCCGCCCTCTGAACCCCCATCCCGCCCAAAAACCACAAACCACCGATGATTCCACGCACTATTGTTCCTCACATCCCTCTCCAACAACCACCTCACATCCTCCAGTTCGCCCTCATCCCAGAGGTCAAACCGCCGCACCAACCACTGCCGATAACTCCACACATGGTAATTCTTCGCGTCGGACGCGAACATGCGCATTGTGAATGCCGTTTCGCCGGTGGGGTCAGAGAGGAGGGAGACGATGAGTTGACGGTGGTGCCATATTTGGTAGTTTTTCTGGTGGGCGAGGGCAATGGTGTTGAGATAGGTTATTTCGGAGCGCAGGCGGGAGGGCAGGGAGGAGGTGGGGAGGGTCGTGAGGGTTTTATAGCGGTAGAGCCTGGGGTAGAGGTCAGCGGGTGTCGTGGTGGGTAATGTTCTGCTTGTAATCGGTTGGAAAGTCCAATTGTTGGGATAGGGGCCGGTGGTGAGGGATCAGGGCAAAAGGCGGAGGGGACGGTGGACGGTGGACAGACCAAACGGTGTAGTGCGCCGGATTCATGCCAATCACATCTTCTGTCAGTTCTAGCACTCGTTCGGAGTACTCGTTCTTGGCCATGACGGCGCGCAGGTACGACATTGCTTCGCTGTATTCTTCGTCGTAGGCAATGGCTGCGAGCGGATTAGGCCCGCCGTCATCTTGCGGAATGGGCACGATGTCGGACCACTCGGGTGAGTCTGAGTATTTGCCCATCTTCAGAGTGAAATCGGGCGTGTTGAATGCAGTAGAACGATGGTTCTATGAGCGGGTTTTGGGGTGCAAAGGTGTCGTTTGTCACGTTTCCCGGAGAGGGTTGGTGGGGTGGTGGTGGGGTGGGTGTTAGACAATACTAAGGGGCTACAAAGGAGTTTCCGCATTCTCGAGCTCACAATGCAACGGGGCCTCAGAATGGTGCCGTACAACTGAGTATTGACCCGAAGCAACTAATGATATTAATTTGGTGTCAGCATAGACCCTTTGCCTCTGTTGTACTAACTACTGGCTTCTAACGCTCGTTTCCCCGAGTGACGATACCGCCGCCTATATATACAAGATGAGTATGTGCGTAACCGATGCCAGCATAAAGAAGACCTTTGGACCTTAATATCTCCAAAAATTCCATCCTTCCCGCTTTTCGTGGACACCCACGCCAACCAACCTCTCCACGCCATCCCTTCCCTCAGCTTTCAGGAACTTCTCCTGGTCGATCTCCTCGCCGCCCTCCTCATCAGATCCGTTTCTCAAGACGGCCGGCCAAAGCACGCCAACCCCGTCACCACCGAGCGTAGTCTCAAATCTCTCAAAACCTTCAATGTCCAGCTTACTTTCCAGGTCGCTCAGCGATTTGGAATCTGTACCTGGCTTGAGGAGAGTAATGACACATCCACCACCGCCGGCACCCGTTAGCTTTGTCCAGCCAATGCCGGCTTCATCGACAAGCTCTCGTATCTGCTCGAGCTTCGGATGTGAGACGCCAAGGGACACAAGTAGGCCATGATTCATATTGATCAAGGCGCCTAGCTTCTCTATTGAGCTCGAGTCGTTCTGATCATAATCCGGGGATGCAATGAGCCCATGTGCTGACTCTGTGATCTTGCCAATGGAGTCGAGCATGGACTCAGTGACTATAGGATGCGCCTTCTTTAGCGCACTAACTTTGGCCACCTCAGTAGCTGTCGACCGTGGCTGTCGAGAATTGACTAGTAATAAAGGTAGCTCCGGAAATTTGCGCAAAGATGTGACTTTCGGCGGTTGAGAGTAATCTTCCCGCTTGAAGATCACAGCTCTACCCCCTGTCGAGACGGTATTATCGACACCGCTGGGATTGCCGTGTATGCACATTTCTCCCACAAAGGCCCACCTGTTTATGCGCTCAATCTGCAGCCCTGCTTCATCGTGTGGCTGGTCAGGGTGAGGACCTGCAAGGGTCCGTATCTGGAGAAGCAAGGCCGTGCTGAGGCACACACTTATACTCGCGCTGCTTCCGAGCCCGGCGCCAATTGGGAGTGTTGAACGGAGTGTATATATACATGCTGGAGACTTTTGAGAGCTGAGCGAAAGAAAGAGATAGAGGAAGGCGGACGCTGCAGCCTTGTGAATCTTGCGGGCATCATCTGAGACCTGGGCAGAGACCGTGGAGAGGTGCGGTTGCATGGCGTCAACCAATTCAGGATCGAGTGATGTAACTAGGTCATAATAGTACTTCTTCTTTCCGGGACTCGAGAAAATCTCCCATGGCAAGGAGTCTATGTCCCATGTGTGATCCAGGGAGATATCTGGAAACCGCAATGTGATGGTTCGGCGAGACTTTGAGAGGTGAGTGACGAGAAGGTAAGAGCGCAGGGATATCGCCGCAGCCATGGCGGCCTTGCCGTAGACGACAGCATGTTCACCAAATACAATGACCTTTCCAGGAGCAGAGACCATGAAAGCGGGCATCATTGGCGTCGATATTTTCCTGTCATGGCTTGGACGTGCTCGTGTGCCATTGAGAGGGTGTGAGCTACTTTGTAAGCTCACTCGAGGCCGAGCGACACCGTTATCCATCCCAGAGACACGCCCAGTACTCCTTGTCGACACGTATCCACCATCCTCGCCCGCCTGTGAATCCACCATGCGTGCCTCATCGAGGTTGTTATTGTCCGCACTGGCGTTGACTCCACTCGTGGGCCGCCTCTGTAGATCATCGCTCGCCATTGATACACTCCTGTAGCCTTCTCATGGTGCCGGAAGCATTAGTATCATCTTGCTCAGAAAATCCACAGAATCCTCAATTTCTGGTTACCTGATGTCTTTATGAGGGACGTGCTTGGTACGGCGGCGCCGCAAACTTAACTTTAGCGTGGCACTTCAACACCCGGCCCAGCATTGTTGAGCTGCAAGCTCCGATCGAGCTACAGCATCGTGCAATACAAATGTCCATCCTTCCATTATATAACAACAGCATGGGGAGCTTTCGATTACAAAAATCTGTTGACCTCTGGGGGCAGGCTTTGGAATCGCTGCACCCAGATGATAAGCAGCAGATTTCGAGCTTTCAATACGATCCCAAACGAGTCTTGGGTGATGTGTTTAAAGAAGCTCAGGCGACCCGTGATAAGACACTGCAAAAGCGATGGAGGTTCAAGAAGAGTGATGGATCTGTCATAATCTTACGGGACGTTTTTGAGAAAATCGTACACTGGATCTCCAAATTTGCTCAAGTGGCGACCGTTGCTGTAAACGCAGATCCTGTGCACGCTGGTCTTCCATGGGCTGCTGTGTATTTTCTTCTCAAGGTAAAGTGACTATTGAAGCGTTTCTTCCAGACTATACTGACGAACTGAGTCTCTTTGCAGATATCTGTATCTGATGTGCAGGCGTTTGGCTGTTTGAGTGAAGGCATCGAGATTGTTTCCAGTGTTTTAGTCCGTTATAGAATACTGGAAAACGCCTGCGGTCTTTCCACGTTAGCCTCGGATTCAGACGAGACTCTTCACCTGGGTCACTGCATTATCAAGGTGTATGTATCCATCCTGAAGTACTTGGCAACAGCGAAGAGATTCTGGTCCCAGAATACAGCTAAAAGAATTGCGAAGGGTCTTTTCGGGGACATGGAAACCGAACATCGTGTTTTACAATCAGCAGTGTCGAATGCAGACGACGAAGCATTCAAAACAGCCAGTGTAGTACAACATCAACATCTTATTGGAGTATCTGAAGTGGCCCAAAGAACATTGACGAGCTTGCTCAAAGACATTCAAAATCCCATCTTTCGCACGGCACAAAATATTTCCGAAATTCAGGACAGACTTCATCAAGACCAGCGAAGAGAAGTTCTTCATTGGCTATCAACCATACCCTGTGAATCACAACATCAAGAGGCATATAAAAGGGTCCTTAGGGGTACTGGGTCATGGTTATTGGAGCACCAGGAGTTTTTGAAGTGGCAGAAATCTAGTTCTTCGGAAATCTTTTGGTGCCATGGAATCCCTGGAGCTGGCAAATCAGCAATGACTTCGATAGTCGTCCAGACTATGCTTGAACAGCAGAATACAGCATCCGCGAAGTCGCCCCCCTTGGCTTATTTCTACTGTTCTAAAAGAGATGCTGATCCAAGGAATGCTGATCCAGAAGAAATCTTACGCGCTCTTCTTCGACAATTGACCGGTCGTGATGTACGACTCCCGATGCGCGGCTCAGTGGCACAGGAATATCAGCGCAGGAAGGAACAAGCCGATGAGAGAGGTGGGCAGACCCCAAGCTTAGGTATGGAGGAAATTGTAGCACACATCTTGAATATCACGGCGGATGATCCCGTGATACTGATCGTGGACGCGCTTGACGAGATTGACGACATAAAGCGGGGAGACCTGTTTGATGCACTCGATCAGATAGTGCAACAGTCTCACAACGTTGTGAAGATATTTCTATCCAGTCGGAATGATGGAGACATTGTCGACAGGTTTGATCACTGTTCGAATGTGCGCATGGACGAGGGTTTGAACCGCGACGATATCAACCATTTCGTCCTACACGAGGTTGACCAAGCCATCAAGAGCAAGAAACTACTCAGAGGAAGGGTTACGTCTCGCTTACGGGAGGAGATCATCAGCACACTATGTTCGGGTGCTCAAGGGATGTATGCTACCTCGCTCTTAAACGCACTACACCTGCTGATTCCTGTAGGTTCCGATGGGTCGAGCTTAGTGTCGATATGCTATCTAACTCGAGGCGGGTGTCCGTTGAGAAAGACGTCCGTGCAGAGTTGGGCAAGCTGCCTGCGGGATTGAAGCAGCAGTACGCTGTCATTTATGATGACACACTCGAATCTGCTCCATCGACCGCTTCGATAATCAGGCGGACCTTCTCATGGATGTTAGCAGCGCAGCGGGTCATGACGGTAGAGGAGCTTATTGCTGCTGTGGCACTTGACGATGATGGCTATTACCACGAGGACCTTGATGTATCCCGCCTTCTTGATATCTGCCGCAATCTCATCGTCGTGACAACGATCGACCATAAATCTACAAGCCAGAATCTCCAATGGGCACATCTCTCGGTCAAAGAATTTTTTGACGACTTACCGGATTATTCTCCTGTTCACATACACACTATTGCTGTCTCACGATGCTTGAGCAACTTTGACCCGGCACTGCAACGTGGCAAGAAAGTTTCAAGCATGAGTTTGTCCAACCCTGATGCGCTGCGGGCCTATTCAATCTATCTCTTCGAGCATGCTGAATTATCGGAACTGAAAGAGGCAGATTCCAAAATAGCGCCTCAGATGAAAGCGTTCTTGTTTGATCAGCAGTACAGACCCACCGCTATGTTCATAGAATGGCAACGTCTCATCGGAGAATTTCTAGAAAATTCTATTCTTCCCCAGGATTCCAAGGACGTGCCACTATACAACAAAAGATTCTCCAGAGATCTACAAGAAGATGGTATTAACCTCATCTGCAGCTACGGCCTGTTAAGTATTATACGAATCTTGGGTGAAGTCAAAAGCATTCCATGGAAAGTTCATAAATCCAAATTTAGCACCACTGCGCTTTACGCCGCGACGAAGAATGGAAAGTTTCATGTTGCCAAGTGGTTACTTGAAAGGAAGATTTTGGAGGCCGATGAGATCCACGATGCTCTTTACACGGCAGTCTGGAACAAACAGGAAGAAATTGTAGCCTTGTTACTGGAGCATGGGGCCGATCCACTTTCGTACGGTCAACATGGTTTCCACTTTACGCCTTTATGCATCTCTCTCAGTGAAGGGAGTTTCAATATTTTCGAGCAATCGCTTGAAAATATTGAATTTTTGCACAAGGAATCTCCTGAAGAGGTTTCTGGTCTTGCTTTCGACTGGAAGAACGAAGCTCTGTTCAGTGCGCTGTGGGCGGACTGGACTCCGGCTAGCCAACTTTTGATTCACCGTGGGGCCAATATCTATGTGCCGACTTCTAGGACCGATGAGTCTATCCCTCAAAGCCCCCAACATTCTACAACTCTTCAGGTTGCGGTTCAGAATTCAGAGTTGGCTGTGGTCAGCCTCTTGCTCGAGAAGTCATCCCAGTCTGTTGACCCAGAGGTCTTAGAAGTCAGAGAACCTTCATTAGAACTCAAATCCAAGGCACATCGAGCATATATCAATGCTTTGGATCAACATAAATGCTCTGCGCTACACTACCTGCTGTGGAGAAGATCCTCGACCCTCCACGAAAGTGAAGCTATCATGAAAATGCTTTTGAATTTTGGTGCTGATGCAACATCAGTCAGCCATGAAGGAGTGACCGTACTACATGTTGCGGCGGCAATTGGCTCTTTGGACTCCGTGAATCTGCTTATGGGAATGGGTCTTGATATGAAGGCACTCACTTTCAATGGCGCCACCATTTTGCATATTGCTGCTGGAGGGAATTGTTCGACAGCGATGATGATCCGCTACTTGTTGGAAAAAGGAGTGAATCCGCTCAGTAGGGACCATGATGGAAGGACCTCTCTTCATTACGCTGCAGCGGCTTGTAATGTCCCTGCACTTCAGGCTTTGCTCGAACATACATCAGGAGTGGATAGCTTGTGTCAATTTCGGGCCAAGGAGATGGCAATGAATAATATTGTGACCCAGGACACGTACCCAGCACGTCAACTAATTCCTAAGTTGAACACACTTCTCGATGATGTGGACGGTAAGGGGGAGACACTCCTTCATGTTTTGGGATCAGAGAGAAAGAACACCCTCTTTCGCTACAATGGAGGGAATGAAAACGTGGAAGAGGTTGCTCAGGTAAGAGACACAGCTCGATTCCTTCTAAACCTAGGCGCAAGCATGAACAAATGTGCCGACAATGGACGCACCCCACTCTCAGCACTGTTATCCCTGGGTCCTCATAGCGGCTTTATCGCTGCAAAAGAGCTATTGGCCAGAGGAGCAGATCCCAATATTCCGGACACGAAGGGACGGGCCCCTTTGCATCACACGGCTTGTTGCTCGTGGGAGGAAGGGGCCAGAGATCTAATCCAGGCGGGTGCCAATATTGACGCAACAGACCATACGCTCGCCACCCCGTTACATCTAGCCTCGCAAATCGGAATTCCACAAATGGTAGAGCTTTTTCTATCCGCGAACGCCGATTACGACGCACGAGATCACATTGGAGCTACACCACTTCATTATGCGGTGCAGAAATCGAACTTGAAGTCTGCCATGCTTATTAAGAAGGGCGCTGATATACATGCCCCGGATCGTTCAAGTGCGACTCCACTCCACTGGGCTGCTAAATCAGGGCAAGGATCCAGCATTGAACGCTTGATCCGTTCGGGTGCTAATCCAGAAGCAATTGATGAATTTGGGGCAACTGCAATGCAGTACGCAGCAAAGCAGGCCTCGATTCTTACCGGAAACAAGTATGAGTGGGCGGAGTATTTCGATGCATGGTTCCAGCTGTTCAAAGCCTCGGAGCAATGGTGTCGCTCGAAGAATCTCCGCCCCCGGACGTTCTTAAAACGCTCGCAGTCTTGCATGCTTCGGAGCGATCGTTCTTGGGGCGAGATGAGAGCCAAAGGATATGCCCGGATGCGATAGTCGTCTCCCATTGAAAAGATACGACCATTATAGTTTAGATACTGTATCTGGGAAGATGAATTTTCCGAGTTGACGTTGGGCTCGCTCCTCATTCAGCTCACGCGGGTTGGATCACAACACCCATCGACCTCACCTTGTTCATATGTTCTGGGTGAGTGGTCTAAATATTCAGAAAAGGAAATCGAGATTTAGGGCTGAACTCCTTTAATAAACTTCTAATAAAAAAAATAAGCAAAAACAATAACTTCCTCTGAGGCCGCATCTCGCGACTGTTCTTGTTGGCAAGTTCAAGGTCAAAATTCTTGCAGTCCTTTTGCAGGCAGTCGCGAGCTTCAGCCCTATTCTCATTTTGTTCACCCTTCGCGTCAATGATCTTGGCTTTCTGCTCCCATTCTGGCGCCCTGTTCAGGTTTTGGCACCTTACTATTGAGGAATCATGATCCTTACGACCAATCGCGTCAAGCATATTGACAATACGGTTCAGAACAGAACCTCAGTAGCATGATATTATGGGCCTATCACTCGCTGGCATACTCCACAGCGCATGCACCGCTCATGGAAACGCGTGTTCAGCTGCGCGGGCGATGGACGCTTGTATAGTAGTTATGCGGGGTATGGCAGCCTAGGCAGCCTCAGCCACCAATGAATGAATGAATCAATCAATCAATCACCAACAGTTGCAGTACGAAGTTCTCTTTCAAGACGGGTTCACACTTTGATTTCAACGGTTCAAAGCATGGAAGCCTTGATTGCTACATATTCAATAGACAGCCACATGGCCAGGGCTAGTCCCCGCCTCCGCCCCCAACACCACCAGTGGTCACGGCAGTATATTGCATCGCCCTCCTTCTATCGATTTCCTTCTTCAACATGAGTAAGCACGTAGCCACAACCAACACCTCATCCACCTCCTGCGCAGCTCTTTCGTCGAGAACGAGTTTCCCCCCATTTCCCGCGCTCGACTTTCTTGATCCCTTACTCCGCGTCTCGTCGCTTCTCAAGAGTTCAGCGATTCTGATGATCCCATTGTTATGGCCGTTGTCAGTATCATTGGTGATGCCGGACAACTTTTCGAGGATCAATAGGCTGTGGACCCCCGCGTTCTTCTTTTCCTCTGAGTTGCCGTATCGCCACTGGAACTTTCCCCATTTCCGACTCTCGAACAATCGCGTCCGCGTGGTGAAGCCTTTGCTCTTAACTTCAATGTCCTCGGTTCTCCCTTCATCGTCCTTTTCTCCATCTCCAGTGCTGCCAGGACCAAGGGTCACGAACGGCTTCCGTCCAGGCATGGCGGGATAGGTAGTCGATGCGAGTACTTCCCCAGTAGCAGCCGAGGAAAGGATGCAGTTGGATGACCGAAGTTTTGGTCTCGAAGAAAGGTAGACCGCTGTTCCATCCGATGCCAAGATGGGGGTATTGAGGTCCTTGGAGCCCCTGGGCCATAGGAAAATGCCGATGCCACGAGTCTCGATCTGAAGGGCCCTTCCAGGTCTGAAGGACTTGGAGGGTTCGATGAGTAACTCGGTGTTTGGGTTGGAGGGTGTAGAATAAGTCGAAAGATATGTCGTCTCATTCTTACTGACCGAGTCAGGATACACGGACGTGGTAGCCATGTTGAAAGACAGTACGTCAGAAATCAGCCAGCGGTAGTGGGCAGCTCAAATGCCCAGCAAAAGAAATTCTGATAATACTGTGATGAAAGCTGAAATTGGTGTCGCGCAGAGACAAAGCATTATATATCGTATTCCAATAATGTGATACACCGCCACAGTCTTGTTCCCACCTCGTGTTCGAGCAAGGCTGAAGTAAAGACGACCCTTCCCAGCAGTCTGTGAACAAATACAATAGAACGCTAGAGGCGTCCAACCATAGAGACAGAAATGCTGAGCTGAGTATGTATGCTTGCTCCTTAATGGAAAGGATATTCAAGCTGAACCCACGATGCCTGTTCAGCTTCATGTCGTTCCCACTGAAAAGACACCTCTTTGGCTGTCTCGACCATCTGTCCTCACGCAATCTATCATCCAATAAAATAGATATATCATAAGGTACTTGTGCAGAGATCGTTAGTTTCGATGTTTCGTACTAAGGGCGACTCTGATTTGGGTGGGTCATCGTGGTTATTTCCCTGCATTGCAGAACCCTGAATATTGACACCAGGGCTACTCTGGAGTAACTCAACAAAACAAAGCATTTTCGGGAGGCGTAGGTGTACACAGTGCGATCGTGAATGGACAGTCAGTATTTATGATCAATCTCCAAGCCAGTATATGCCCAGATGATAATGTTGTAACTTGCGCAAGGCACACATAGTTACTTTATATATATCCACGCTAGTGCCCTCTCAGAAGAGGCCACTCTCGCCTTCTTACAGTAACCGCTTTGCGCCTGACTGTTGGATGGACAAGATGACAACGAGGATAACCTCACGGTAATATTCTACAATCCACTTCGTGAAACTCAACCTCTTCAACAATATACCCCGAGCTACGTCATGGACGTTCTCCAGGTGACTATTCTTCTTCCCTGGTGGTATTGCAAACCCTGCTAACAGCCATGTCCAGCGTCTCGCCCGGCTCCTAGATCGGCCACTGTTCCCTTGGAAGAACTTGCTGGTCAGCTTCTCGTTGGGACAGTATGTCTTTGAAAGTTTCTTGTCGCTGCGCCAATATGCAATGCTGCAACAAAAGAAGCCACCAAAATCGCTCGAGGGCGAAGTCTCCCAGGAGGTGTTTGATAAAAGCCAGGTCAGGATTGGGTCCCTTACCGTCGCGCATATCCAACGCTGATAGCTCTAATTGATAGGCTTACGGTCGCGCAAAAGCGAAATTCGGCTTCGTATCTTCTACCATCAACCAGGCGCAGAACCTGGTGCTGGTCTACTACGATATCCTTCCGAAACTTTGGGCAGTGACTGGCATCTGGCTGGCGCGGTACCTACCTGAGCGCTTTTCGGGGGAGATATCACATACTCTGATCTTTTTCTTCACATTCAACGCCATTACAACCCTGCTCAACCTTCCCATATCCTATTACAGCAACTTCGTCATTGAAGAGGCATTCGGGTTCAACAAGCAGACGCTAAAGATATGGGTCACGGATCTAATCAAGAGCCAGGCATTAATGATCGCTCTCGGAGCGCCGATTCTGAGTGCGGTTTTGTCAATCGTTCAGAAGACAGGGACCAGCTTCTTCTACTACCTTTGGCTTTTTACCGCGGGGGTACAGATCTTTGCTATCACGATATATCCCATTATCATCTTGCCCATGTTCAACAAGCTCTCGCCGCTGGAGCCGGGAGCTTTGAAGACCGGCGTTGAGGAATTGGCTAAAAGGCTGAAATTTCCACTGAACGAGCTTTATGTCATTGATGGCAGCAAGAGAAGCGCCCACAGCAACGCGTATTTCTACGGATTGCCTTGGAAGAAACATATTGTGATCTATGACACTCTGATCGAGAAGAGCGAGACTGAAGAGGTGGTTGCGGTGCTGAGCCATGAACTTGGGCATTGGAGTCTAGGCCATACTACCAAGCTGTTCGGAATCGCACAGGTACACTCGCCTGCCAGTGCTTTTTGGCATAGGCTAATCTGTTCTAGTTTCACATGTTCTACATCTTCGCCCTTCTTTCGGTATTCATCAAAAACCGCTCCCTCTACCAGGCATTCGGGTTCCACAAGGAATTTCCCATCATCATCGGCTTTATCCTCTTCTCTGATGCGCTGGCACCTCTTGATACCGTCGTCAAGCTTCTTATGAACGTTCTAAGCCGGAAGTTCGAGTTCGAAGCTGGTTTGTTTCTGACCGCAATAATAGCCGACGGCTGCTGACAACCCTCGTAGATGCTTTCGCCGTGGGGTTGGGTTATTCAACTCAGCTAGCGAGCTCTTTGATCAAGCTCCAGATCCAGAATCTCAGCACCATGGATGCAGATTGGCTGTATGCAAGCTACCACTTTTCACATCCTATTCTGCCCGAACGTCTGGGAGCCCTCGGCTGGTACGGCAAGGAGGAGAAAGCGAATGGTAAGGTGGCAGACGACGAGAAGCCAACGAGAGCTCTAGACAGGGAGTTGTAGGCTTGTATAGAATAGAGTGGGACCTGCGACAGAATGAGTTCCAAATCTCCCAGCATAGGAAGCAATGCGTGCTTACTTCGTTATCGCCATTTACGGATCCGCAAGGCGTACTGCGAGATTACCAACATCGAACACTCAAACCTCCGACGCCTTCTCCCTAGCCTTATCATTTTTCTCTCTTCTGCTTTGCTTATTTCTCTCCGCCTTCTTCTTCTTCCTATCATTCTTATCAAGCACGCTCTTCGGCGCCTTCACCCGCGGCACCTCCCCTCCATCCTCCAGGCCCGTATGTCGCGCACCCAGCTCCCCCTCCGTGATCTCTTGCTCACGTTCATACGTCTGCATATCCTGCCACCCATCCTGTTCGGTCTCTACCTCGACGCCTTCCATTCTCCCATTCTCCCCGTAATCTCGTCCTTCCATATCACCATCCATTTGTAACTCTGGCATCCCTTCCCCACCATATTGCGCAAAACTCAGATCGGCGCCTAAATGCTCGCCTCTCAGACCGGCTTCGACGCGCTTTAGATTGTGAATCGTCAGGCCTGTCGACGAGCCGGAGTTCGAGGATACAGGTCCCCGTTCGGTGAGTAGCGCATTAGGTTGTAGGCTGGCGTCTGTAGCGGCGGCGGCGATATATGTTGATAGCAGGGTGAGCGCGGTGTTGGGGGACACGGGGCGGGTTGAATGGTGGATCGTTGGGGGATGGGATTGGAATGTTGTCATATTAAATTCTATGGGGATTTCGAATAGATGGCAGTGCCAAGGTGATGCATCAATGGGACAGGGAGGTTCTCAGGGTGTATATGAGTGGCGATGGGTTTATTTGATTATTTCGAAGCCCAGCGCTGCGATTTGTTTCAAGCGATCCGGAGCTTGGTTGAGGCTCAAAAGCTTATTTTCTAGCGTGCATATCTATGCGGCTCTGCGGATGGCAGCGTGCAGTAGTGCAGCGTGCAGAGCACTCAAGCGTGCAGAAAGCAACGTCGAGCCCTATTGATCATACCAGACTAGCTGGTCATACCGCGCTCAGAATGTTTTGCATCCGTTGCCTTCATGGCCTGGGCAAAACAGTTCGGGCAATCGACGTCTTACCACCTGCAAGATTCTCCCGCAATGCCGCTCCGCGCAGGTACATCTTTCAAGCGTAATATCTTCCAGCATCAACATCATCGGACTAACCCCTTTCCCCAACAGAACCCTAATAACCCGCACACTGCTCCGCCCCACCCTCTCTCACCAGACCACTTCACCGTCGCCAACACTAGACGTCCTCGCCACATCCGCAACACCAACCATTCAACCCCTGGACATCCTCCCTAAAATCTCGGCCCACCCCTCCTTAGCCGGCACCCAGGTTCGCAACGGGCCGCGAAACACCTACGATCCGAGTCACTTCGTCAGGAAGAGGAGGCATGGCTTCTTGGCACGGAAGAGGAGTCGGACTGGACGGGCGATCTTGGTGCGGAGGAGGAAGAAGAGGAGGAGTACGTTGAGTCATTAGGTGGTTGGGGAGTTTGAGTTGGAGGTGGGTGTGTGAGAGGTGCGTGTGGTCATCATCGAGAGGGTGCAGGTGGATGTAGCGTTTGCGCTGCTGGGTAGAGTACAGTCAGCTTCATGTACTACCTAGATAAGACTCTGAGAATTCGATCAGCAATCTGTCAATATACCGCTCTGGATGCACCACGCTACTTTATATCTCCCTGCCCGAAAGAGCAGGGAATCGCCTACTTAACATCCTTACATTAGCGTTGTCTTCGACCTACTTCTACAGTGATCACTCCATTGAACTCATCGCTCTGCCTGGAGGAAAGAATCACGGCAGCTCGCGCATAGCAAGCTACCCTTACAATGCCCAGTTACGATTATATTTAATGCTGAGATGAGCTGCGTATTTACACTGTTAAATGATGTGCAGACCACAGTCCTGATCGACGCAAAGTAATATACAATCAAATCACACCTCAGTCATCGCTCCTCAAAGGAGGGAACAATACCCCCTCATGACCCCTGCCCAGATCCACATTCGGTGTCCCGTAATCCGCATCACTTTGGAACGTAGCGTTCTCTAACCCCCTCGCGGAAGGATCCACACCCAGCATGTCCAGGAGCTTTCCCATTTTACTAGGCATGTACGGCTGTAGCAGGATACCGCAGATCCGAAGGGCCTCTGCGCAGAGGTAGATAACGTCATCGATCTGTTCAACTGTTTTGGTGCCAGGTATTGGGTCCGAAACAGACTTAACTGGGCCGAATTTCGTGACCTTTGATATTTTGATGCCCCAAGGGGAGCAGTTTTGCATGTATTTGTTGGTCTACGAGAAAGGATTTAGCTCATGGACCACATACGTGTCACAGGACTTACCTCGTAGATAACGTCCATGATGGCTTTCAACGCGGCTCCAGCATCCAGTCTCTCCATATGCTTAGCAACCTCGTTGGATATCTCTGAGATGCGATGAACTTGTATTCGATGCTCTTCTCCACTCCCTGATAACTGTCCAGCAGTGCCTCTAATGACGGCTCTGCGAACATCCCAGCCTTTGCCCCGCAATACTCTGCTTGCGAGATTGCCCATTCCATTCTTGAGCCCTTTATTGTACTTTTCGATTATATGTTCGTTTCCGTAATCAGCGTCATGTTGAATACCACCGTCATGGGCTAGGTAGTAACGCATTGTATCTACCCCAAATCTGTCCAGGGCAAAGAATGGGTTCACAACATTGCCGGTCGATTTGGACATCTTCTCGTGTCCTAGGGTCCAGTGACCGTGTGTCAGCACTTGGCGCGGTAGTGGAAGATTCAAGGCCATGAGGAAGGCCGGCCAGTATATGCAATGGAAGCTGGAGAAAATCAGTCAATGTAGCTGGAAGTGGGGTCACCAAAGTCGCAAACCGGACAATATCCTTTCCAACGACATGACAATCGGCCGGCCAGCCATAATGACTCTCCTTACCAGGCTCTTGGAAAGGGTAGCGAGCTGTGGTGAGGTAGTTAACCAAGGCGTCGAGCCAGACATAGATTGTTTGGCTGTCATCATCTGGCACTCGGATGCCCCAGCTTAGTCGCTGAACAGGTCGAGATACTGATAAGTCTTCCAGTCCTGATGACACAGCAGCTTTGACATCATCATAACGAGAAGTAGGGACGATGAAGTTCGGATTTTGGTTGTAGAACTCCAAGAGTCTGTCTTTGAACGCTGATAAGCGGAAATGGTAATTGGTTTCTGAAGTCCACTCCACCTCTTTCCCGGTCTCGATAGATGTCTATGGTCATAGTTGGTAAAGATGTCTAAAGGTTTTCTCGCCGTATGCCTACCATCATCTTCCGCCCTGTTGGAGGGTCTAATATCAAATGAACGGCCGATTGTGGGTAGAATGTCTCATCGCTGACCGCGTACCAGCCCTCATGCTTTGATGTATAAATGTAGCCGCGTTCTTTCAACATCAACTAACATATCGTCAGTTTGCGCTCCATTCAACTATACTCTCGTACTACACACCCAGACATGCTCAACTGCTGATCTGTGATCGGGATCTGTTGTTCGAATAAAACGATCCGGAATTACCCCCGCTTTCTTTGCTAATATCTTGATGCATCTTAGTTGTACGTCAACACCAAAACCAGCCCCTCACATACTTCGAAAGCTTTGTGGTTCTTGTCGCAGAATGACCGCACGTCCATTCCAGCCTTGTCCGCTGCTCGCTGAATCTGCAAGACACCATCCGTGAGCAGATTCTATGTATTTATCATTCGCAACCGAAGCGTGCCTTCATGCCATGTTCATCCGTCCCAGTGCATAGAATGGCCTGCTTGCCTGCCAGAACCTGCCATCGTTTGAAAATGTCCGTGAGGACCATCGAGTAAAGGTGTCCGACATGAGGTGCTGTAATCTGATCAGATTCCGCAAGCGGCAGAGGTAGACGTCATGGCTATAGCAAATTACCAGCGTTGACATAGAAAATCGGGGTGGTGATATAGTACGGCTTATGGCCGTTGGATGGGAGACTCGTTAATTGTCGTCGTTGACAGATTGGATAACCCCTGCATTGCGCGGAGAACCGGGTAGTGAGGGCTGATAATTTCTTCCTGGTTCTGATCGTGTTCTGGAGACCACTTTGGAGGGGATGAAGCTTCATTACATTGCGCATAATATTTGAGCATCCAAGCGGAAGAGATCCGCTACCACGATGGTGGTCCAAGCTTTACTCTGGACAATTAACTTTCGTGCCTGAAACGCCACAACCTTAAGTAAGAGCCTCTTACCACAGTAATCGGGACCACTATTGAACCTCTGAAGTAGGTCGACCTGTGACCACCACGGAACCCTGACTGGAACCTCACCCTCACACGTTGACCTTTCCGAAATAAGGACTTTGCTTGGAAAGATAGATGCTTCACTGAACATCGAAGGTCAAACATGGCGACGACGAGTGCAGATACAGGAACAAAAATTTCAACAGAAGGTGGGGCTTCCAATACTGGAATGCAGTCGGTTGACACTGCAAGAGTATTGACTAATCTATCATCGCTATTACAGCAGTGGAGAGCTTCGTTGATCCCTACTATACCGCCCTCCGATCATCCAGAGCCACATTGTCATCCTTCTACTGTTCACCATCATCAATGCCAGACGGCAAACCCTTACCGGCTATAGTGTTCAATGGAAATGTCATCGCCGATGCAGCCGCATTTCAGGAGATGTTCGAGAAGCAGATGCCGCCTGCTTACTATGAGGTTCAATCATATGATTGCCACACCCTCAATCCAAACTATACCGCTGCAGACGCTGAGGCGAGTTCAGGAGGATCAGGTAAGAATATTACAATCCTGCTTGTGGTGAGCGGATATGTAAAATTTGGAGAGCTTCAAGATGCGGAGATGAGGGGTTTTAGTGAGAGCTTCGTCCTCGTTCCGAATTCAGAAAATACGACTAGGAAAGGGCGAGGAAAGCAAGGCAAAGACTGGCTGATTCAGAGTCAAAATTTCAGATTGGTAGTTTGAGACATGCCAGTGTAGGTGTTACGTTGTTCTGGGTGAGATTGAGTCAAATTTGAGGTTGGAACTAAATGGCGCGGCTTGTGCTCTTGATAGATTACCGCTGCCTGACGCACTGAGGTAGCTACGGGTTTGGGTGTGCTCGAGCCCGCTACCTTTCCTCTCATACTGTTATCTACCTTCAACTAGTTTGCGCTTACGCCTTTTTGAAGTCCACGAAAGCACTTCAGCCAATTCACTATGTACTACTAGTAGTGCTCTGCACTCACACAGTGACACCTTATCCGTTTTCTTCCACCCGACGCGCAAGAATTCGTATACTCGCATGAAGATAATCTCCTCTGTTGCTCATTGACCGCACTCAATTCGATCTTGGCTGTGTCCATCCATTCGATCACAAAGTCCACCTTGGAGCACTACTCAGATCTCAACTCGCCTTCGCCCTGAGAAGGAGCGACCTTCGTGTTGCGTTTTACGAGCGCTCAGGCACCTTTCGGGATCCCTGACAGTCTAAAAGAATGAAGTGGGAGGACCTTACGTCTATCTCCCGTGCTTCAGCCAAGGTAATGGCTGATGGTGTCGTATGCTCCGAGTACAATGTGGTCAATAGCGATACAACCATTTCGGCTTGGATTTCAGTGCGTACTGGGCAGACATTGACGCTGAGCTGTGGAGCTTGCAGCGCAACAGCGTATCACAAAATGGACCTAATAGTGGATGGTATAATGCGAGGAACTACGGTCAGGAGGCATGCCTTCACACTGAGCAGACCTGTGCAGTTTTCAACGGCGCGTTTTCGAAACGGAAATTCTATCCATCGTGGAGAAATGAAGGTCGCTACACTGTTTCCCAGTATGTACAAATATATCACCGAAGATCTTGCGCTTGACAATCGGAAATACTGAACGTTCGACAAAGAAGTATCCTCCACTCAGGGTTCATGTCCTGAAGCCGTGGGAACGCTTGAGATTCGCTTTTACAAGATCGAAGCAAACTCAATTACACACAAGCTCGCTTTCCCACATTTCTCTGAAGTCGATTCCTGGAGAGACCTGGCAGGAA
>QQTW01001034.1_pt1 | contig 18924 bp, 18 predicted proteins | sample 1904831 | NCBI WGS metagenome assembly QQTW01 (sample SAMN09435610, study PRJNA476489) | Subsurface metagenome, whole genome shotgun sequencing project. | reverse complement strand
TGCTGCTACTGTACCTCATCTATTTAAGAACCGCTATATATCAAATAATAAGATGTATTTGTCACTTATTCAAATCTTTACATTAACTTCAGTACTTTCCCTAATCTCAAAAGAAAATAGGTCACTTAATATTAGACTTGTGCGTTTGATACAATTCTTAATATTACTGATTTTCAGACAGTTAAATGAACAAAAATTAACTTCAATGTTTGAGCTTGAAAGATTATATTTTCTTCCCCTTGCTGAAAAAGTTAATCGTTTCAATAAGTCTAGAGTTTTTGAGAATTGTTTCTAAAAATCTTGTCAGTTTTCAGGAACATCATGAAATCCACTGTGTATATTACCGAAATAATTCCAGAGAAAAGTAGCAAAGATTGGATAGCTGTTAATACGCTCAAATGGGGTTTAGTACGGTTAATGCCTGCTCAAAACGGGTTTGAGATTGCTTGGTTTGATCGTCCCGATATTAAATTCGATGGTCGCTATAAACCAATAGAAGGAGCAGTCTTTCTTAAAGAGATGGAGGCTCAACAATCAAGGGCTTGTGTTCTACGCCTTCCCAGTAATGAATAAAAAGGTAATGTGATAAAAATGCTCTAAATTTATTAGTTGGAAAGCTAAACTGCCTAGCCAAAGGATCTGCCAATCAGTTTGTGTCAAAGCTAGAAAGTAAGAGCCAAAGCCGGACGACGAATTTCGCGCTTTAAATCGATTTAAGGCAGCTTCCTGGTCGTATAGTGCTTTTGTCCACTTCAGAGTTAAGTTGTCAATCGCCAAATACCTGGTTTGCATACAACTACGCTGCCTGTCCCCTGGCATCAGCATTAATCCACGATCCAAAGAAGTGCTATTTGCTCTTTCTGACATAATGTTCCGGCGGGGCTGGCTAGAAGTCAAAAATGCTCCGGGTCGCACCCAGAACCGCCATAGGCATCGCCGTTGGGGTGGTGCAAACAACCTTTGGCCGTATTCGTCCAAGCGCTTAAAGTCGGCGTGTGTGGGAACGGTGAGGCAGCGGCGGTTGCTCCCGAATACCCACGGCCAACGCGCTCTTGCAGTTGAGCCAGCGCTGGGGAAATGGGGTCAGGAGTTTACACAAAATAAGGGTGAGCCAGGATATCCCTCTGTCGTAGCTGTCAACACTGGTGGCGGTGTGTTGACGAAAGTGGGTAGTGTTAGGGCTGAAATTGATGTAGTAAATCAGTTCGATTGTCTTAATTATCAAGTGATTTCTATTTTTCCTCTGTCTTGGGTGACACAAAAGAATTAGTACTGCTACACAAAGAGCAGGTTTAGCTTTATAATCCTGGTGTTGGCATGACTTTGCTACCTTTCCCGCACTTCTTTGATTCATAACCCCTTGTTTGGCTGGTTGTATTAATAAAGCGGTAGGCAATCCAAGTAGTACCAAAGTACCGTATTTTGTCTGCTACTACCTAGCCCAACCACTGGACGTTGTTCACCTGGAAGATATTTTTACCTGCTTGCATAAGGGTCTGGTCGTAGCGATCGCTCGGTACAATCTGCCAACTTTGTTGGAAAAAATTTTTCAGGATCAATTTATGGAGTTATCAACCCGCTCGTCTTGGAGCGTCAATTTCCTTTAATGTCCGCCAACGCATTCACTTTGCTTTAAAGCAAGGGAAATTGCTAAGTTGGTTCCAAATGTTGGAAGAACAAAAGATAGATTCGAGTCAGAATATAGAAGTGGGTAGAGCAAAGTTAAACCAAACAGCTAACGCCAGTGGGACTAAAGAAGGCGAACCTAATCAGGTAACGAATGCTAAACACTTTCGTCGATGGGGAAAATTTTTTTTTGGTGCAGGCACAAGGGTACTAATCTCACATATTGTTTTGGTAATCTTTTCTACAGTCATATCCCTAGTGGTAATCCGCCAGCTTCTACTTGTTTACAACGAAAATGAAACTCAAAAGTCTTTAATTCAGGAAGTAGAAGAGTTTCGGCGCTTAGTTAAAGGAAGAGATCCAAAAACTGGTAAACCGTTCGGCAATAATGTAGCCGCTATCTTTGATGTATTTCTCAGCCGCAACGTTCCTAATGAAGATGAGTTTTTGCTGACTTTCTTAAACGGCAAATTTTACAAGTCTAGCCCTGCACTTCTACCAGCACACCTAAAACCAGACGCAGCTTTAATAGACCACTGGGCAAAATTAAATCAGCCTGAATGGAGCCGGAAGCTAACTCTAGACGGTAATCCTATTTTCTACTTAGCAGAGCCAATTAGAACCGGAGGGAGAAATATAGGAGTGTTTGTGGTTCTTAACACCGATGTTCACGAGCATAGGGAAGTAGCTCATACTATTGGAGTTGTAGGAGTTGTCGAGGGGATCATGGCTGTTATTGCCTTAACCTCTTCATTTGCTTGGTTAGCAGCAGGCAGGACGCTGGCCCGCCTGCGCTTACTTACCGAAACAGCTCGCTTAATTAGTGATTCTGACTTGACGCAACGCATTTCAGTGCAAGGGAAAGACGAAATTACCGAACTTACAGTCACTTTTAATGAAATGTTGGAGCGCCTTCAGGCAGCTTTTACGAGTCAGCGCAATTTCATCAACGATGCGGGTCACGAGCTGCAAACACCGATTACGATCGTGCGCGGCCATCTAGAATTGCTAAATGAGGAGATTCCGCCAGAGCAATATGAGGTAGTGGAGTTAGTAATTGACGAGCTAGACCGCATGAGCCGTTTTGTCAGTGAACTACTGCTGCTAGCTAAGGCAGAGCAGCCCGATTTTTTATACCTAGAAACTGTAGAACTTAGCTTGTTGACTGAGGAACTATACGTTAAAGCTACAGCCCTAGCTTTGCGAGACTGGCACTTAGATGCCAAAGCCGAAGGTAAAATTGTGGTCGATCGCCAGCGGTTCGCTCAGGCTATATTCAACCTAGCGCAAAATGCTACACAGCACACCAAAGAAGGCGGCGTTATTGCTCTGGGTTCAGAGCTAACTGATGATAGCATTCGTTTCTGGGTGCGAGACACGGGAGAAGGCATTGCCCTCGCTGACCAGGAAAGGATATTTCAGCGCTTCGCTCGCGGCTGCGATGGTCGGCGGCGTTCTGAAGGAGCTGGTTTAGGATTGGCGATTGTGCGAGCCATTGCTGAAGCTCACAGTGGTACGGTGGAATTAATCAGCCAACCAGGTTGTGGTTCTACTTTTACAGTTGTCATCCCCTTCAAAAATCCTTTTCAGGGCATGGTCTCATGAGCCATATTCTGATTGCAGAAGACGAACCCCGCATTGCTGCCTTCTTGGAAAAAGGACTGAAAGCTAAGGGGTTCATTACTACACTTGCTAGGGATGGGGATGAGACTGCAATGATGGCTGATAGTAGTAAGTTTGACCTGCTGATCCTAGACTTGGGTCTTCCTGGTAAAGATGGTTGGATGGTATTGGAAGAATTACGGGGTCGGGGTGAATGGCTGCCGATTATTATTCTTACTGCCACTGACAATGTGCGCGATAAAGTTGCTGGATTGGAAGGAGGAGCAAACGATTACCTGACAAAGCCTTTTCGGTTTGAAGAACTGGTTGCTAGGGTGCGCGTACAGCTACGCGACCAAAACTCGCCTAAAGGTAAAGAAGAAACGGTTTATAAAGCAGGCAACTTGACTCTTAATTTGAATGCGCATCAAGTTTGGGTTGATAATCGCGTAGTAGAGTTATCAGTCCGAGAATTTATTCTTTTAGAGACATTTGTCCGTCATGCGGGGAAAATTTTGAGCCGAGAACAACTTCTCAGCCAAGTTTGGGGATACGACTACGATCCCGGCTCTAATATTGTAGATGTGTATGTAGGCTATCTACGTAAGAAGCTAAGCTGCGACCCAATCGAAACCGTTAGAGGCATGGGTTATCGATTGCGAATATAAGAAAATTCTCATGAAAGTGTTATTCATCCTCATAAAAGCTTTATTAGCCTTTTAAGAAGGTATGCGATCTTATAAATAGAGCATCTAACCTTCATCGTAATAAGGCGGAAAAAATGGGAAGTATTTAGTGAAAAGGTTTTAAAGCTTTTTCTTAAAAATTTTCTGTGCTTAATTTAAATCTAAGGGAAATTTTATCTGCGTGAAACTCCCTATATGTTAAGTGGGAAGGCATAAAAAATTGGCAAACGCAAGGCGGCAGCGCTTTAAGGCGCAGCGCCCCCACACAGAAAGGCTTTCCATCCCACGTATTATCCATGAAGAGAACGCCAATTTTTTTTACCCTGGTACTTAAGCAGTCAGCAGTTGTTAATAGAACAGTATAGTTCAGACGTTCAGTAAAACTACTGATACAGAATATGTAAAATTGAAAGTTTATTTGGGAATTATATAAAGCATTGACTTGAAAGTAACAGCTTTGTAAGCCCTATAGCTCGTATTTCATCTTAAGATAGCTCAGATTATAACTATACTTGCTTACATAGTTACACGAGCCTTACTCGTGTAATGAGAAAAAAGCATGGATACTAACAAGCTGCCAACGCTAAATACACGATAAAAATACATTTTATGAATCAAACATTGACTAAAATAAACCTGAATGGAGCTGATCTCAGCTGGATAGATTTAACTGAGATAGATTTAAGTGAGACTAGCCTGGTTGGGACTAAGTTAATAGGAACAAAATTGGTTCGAGTAAAACTGAGAAATGCAGATTTAAAAGGAGCAAACCTAGCGGGGGCAGATTTGAGTCAAGCAGACCTTAATAGATCTGACTTAAGTCAGGCAGAGCTGAGTGGAGCCAATTTGAGCTACGCCAATTTGAGTGGAGCTAATTTGAGTGAAGCCGATCTCAGTTTAGCAAACCTGAACGGAACCGACCTAATGGGAGCTAATCTAAGTGGAGCAATCATGCCTGATGGCCGCATCCATAATTAAGCAAATTATGAGAATTTTTTGTTAAAGCAGCCAACTTTTTCTAAGTTAAAATAAACAATTTACAAATAATAAAATCTTGAAAACACATTATTTTGCTCGTAGTACCTTTTAATCTAACATTTTTTAGAACAAAATTTTGGCATCAAACTAATATTTTATACTACCAACTATTATTGTTAAGTTTAACATCGGATTCTTTGATTAAAAAATAGCAGTAAGCAACCAGGCAAAGTTTTTTTTATCGCTGCTTAATAATATTTTTTCAAGTTTTATAAATTCAGATATTACAAATATAACTATGAATGAACCTATCAAGAGCTTTGATATATTTATTAGCCTATCTTGCAGATTAAACAGATGTATATAAATACATTTTTTGCTCTTGGTTAAATTGTAATACTTTATAAATAAAAAACTTTTATCGTTATCAGCTACGCCAAGTGAGCAAGATAAGTGCTAGCCCTCCACACGCTGACTGTTCCAGCCGTGCCAATTACTAAACTTAGCTCAAGAAAATGCATAATAGTCTACTCAAATCTAATTACGATCGGCATTAGTTTTATAAATTAAATATAAAAAGTGACAAATTAGGAACAAAACCTGGGGCTTCTCGAAAACTGCAACTTCAAACTAAGCCTGTGGCAGATAGACCTGAAAACAACTACCAACACCCACTTGGCTTCTGACTAAGATTTTCCCTCCATGTTGTTTAACGATCGCCCAAGCAATGGCAAGCCCAAGCCCCGACCCGTGTATTTGTCTAGACCTAGCTCCGTCAGAGCGCCAAAATCGCTGGAAAATCAACGGCAAATTTTCTTGGGTAATTCCTATCCCAGTATCTTCTATATTAACAACCACGAAATGGTGGCTTTTAGTCATGGAAAGAAATACCCTACCCTCCACCTGTGTGTATTTGAGCGCATTCTCTAGTAAGTTGAAAAACAAGCGATGTATTTCTGCCGCATCACCCTGAATCAAACTATCATCTATCAAATTTAATGTGAAAGTAATTCTTTTTGCTTGAGCTTGAGGCTGCAAGAATGTTACTACATCTTGCAAAACTTTGTTTAAAGCAATAGCCGTTCTGTAGCTACTAGAAGGTGTTGCTGTTGCATCTGTCCGAGCTAAGAAGAGCAAATCCTCAGCTAAACGAGTGAGCTGATTGGAAGCGCTTGCAATAGCTACCAACTTTTTGGCATCAGTAGGATGAATCCGCTCCGGATGACTTTGCATCACTTCAACCGCAGTGTTAATCACAGTTAAGGGATTACGGAACTCGTGGGAAGCATCAGCAGTAAATTGTTTGAGTCGCTCAAAACTTTGCTTTATTGGTTCAAGAGCTTGCTGGCTGAGCCACAAACCACCAATTCCGCTGAAAACTAAAGCTACTGTTCCGCCTAAACCTAACCCCCAAGCGAGTTTTTTTAACAATGCTTCTACTGGCTTGGTTGATTCAGTGGCGCGAATGTAGCCTTCTAGCTGCAACGTTTTTTCGTTTTTACTAGAGTATACCGAAATCGTTAGGGTACGAACCTGACCCACCTGTTGTATTACCTGAGAGCCTTTCTTTAAAGGTAGATTAGAAAAGATACTTCCTTCTTTAGCTACAAGTGTACCCTCAGCATCGAACCATTCTAAGCTTTGATCGCGATTGAAAAGATCGCGCCACGGGAAGTCTTTTCTAAGTTGAGTGACTCCTCTGTTTTCAACAGCTTCTAAACTAGGGACAGCAGCTTGGGCTAAAGTTAGTAGCTGCTGGTTCAATTGCTCATTGACATTATGAGAGAAAAAAATGTAAAGTGCTATACTAAATGTCCCCAAAATTATTGCCATTACTATTAAGTAAGACAGGAAGAGGTATAAGCGCAGGAATTTAAACATCTGCTGCTTAAGGGTTCGGTTTGAGGCGATAACCGAATCCATAAACCGTTTCAATAAAGTCATTGGGGGCCCCTACTACTTTTAGTTTCTGCCGCAAACGTCTAATATGAGTTTTTACAGTATCTTCTCCTGGAGGTTCTTCAAAAGACCAAAGATTTTCTAAAATTTCACTGCGGCTAAATACACGGCAGCCCCGGCGCAAGAAAAGTTCCAAGAGACAATACTCCTTCGGGGTAATCTGCAACAAGCGCCCGTTATATGTTACACCACAGGTACTAGGATCAAGGCGCAAGCTTCCCCATTGCATCACAGGGGGCGTATTCAAGTCACCTCGACGCAGCAAAGCTCGAATGCGAGCCATTAATTCTTCTAACTTATAAGGCTTGACAACATAATCGTCTGCACCTGCATCTAAACCTGCAACTCGATCGCTCGTAGTATCACGAGCAGTCAACAGGAGAATTGGCATATAATAGCCTCCATAGCGGATCTGCTGGCAGAGGCTAATACCGTCCATCTTCGGTAGCATCACATCCAACAAAATCAAGTCATAAGTAAAAGTTTCTACAAATTCCCAACCTTCTTGACCATCAGTGGCATGATCGACAACATAATGCTGATCGCTAAGAGCTTCTACTAGCAGTTCTGCTATTCGTTCGTCATCCTCAACAATTAAAATCCTCATAGTGGCAGTTACTTTGAGTATTGACAGTTGAATTGGTTAACTTAAACTTATTTACCGCTTCAATAGGTAAACTACATAACAGATGAGCTTTTTTTAAGTTCAAATTTTTGTATATTTGCTGTTGTGGTTCTAATTACCTAAAACTTCTGGAAAGCTGAAAATATAAGCAAATAGTTACACTTGTTATCTACAAAAGTATTTGGCAATGATAGGGGGGATGTATGCGTAACTTTTTCACTCATCTTTCTCGTCAATAGTTGTGCATTTAGTACAATTACTCAGAATAAAGGTTTTCTCTATACCCAAGACAATACCTAGATAATTGGGAGTATGTCAACTTGTAAGAGTTAAACATTTAACTCTTAGGCTATAAGCAAATGGCACTGAGTTAAAGTGAAATCCTTGACAGGTAAGAGCTGGGCTAAACGAACAGTTTTGAAATCGGATAACATGAAAATCTGTAATTCCCAGTTGCAATCGCTACTTATAGCTATCCAGTTAGGTAAAATTAAGCCCTGACCGTTTGCGACATTTGTGGCAAACGGGCTTTAAATGGAATGGCATGAGCAATTTCGCACAAATGATTTATTTGCAGGTGTTTCAACACTTTGAAAAAATGGAGAGTCATGAATTAGTGATCGCCTTCTGGGAATTTTAGATTTTCCTGATTCCCGACCTCTTGCGACCTCAAAGCTATTCATTTTCAAGAGGCCCTTATCAGTCAACGATTTCACCTTAACGCGCGTGCTATTCGGCTTTAAGTGGAAACGCACGCGGCACAGCTATCAAGCCAAACAAGACCTTCAGTACAAGCAACTCAAATAAGTCGAGTTAGATGCACTCAAACACGTAGCGCAATTAGAATACATTGAACTGATGTACAAAGATGGGTGTTGCGGAAAGGGTAATGATAATTTTGCTAGAATGGATAAATGAAATGTCCCAATTGCAACTCCAATTAAACAGTTAAGAACGGGCAGCGTAAAGGCAGACAGTGCTATAAGTACAAGCATATGGTCGCCAGTTTCTTGAGTTTTATTACCCCTGGCAATACTCGGATGATGTCAAGCAACTGTGCATCAAAATGTACTTGAATGGCATGGGACTGCGAGGTATTGAACGGGTAACGGACATCACCATACTACGGTAATAGGTTGGGTAAAAGAAGCAAATATCAAATCTGCCATCTGGTTCCAGAAGTTGATGAGGAGCCAGAAATCACAGTTTTAGACAAACTACAAACATTTGTGGGTAATAAGCGCCACAAAGAAGAGTTATAGTCGCGTGGGGAAGCATTCATCGAATCGAACAAACCGACTGACGTAAAGGATCTATCAGCATTTTAGGCGTATGGTAGCCGGCCATTCGCTTCAAGTATGCAGCCTTCTTGCGGTATTTTCAAGGGCGAGGTTATATTAAAGCCATTGATTAGATTGCAGAGCTTGCTTCTGAGACTTTAAGGACAACTGGACTCCTGACAGTGGTGGTGCAAGACAATGGTTCTCGTTGTACGAGCCACTTGGTTCGCCAACAATGGCAGCGCTGGCATTCTCTTGGGTTATTCCTGTTGTTCTTACCTCAATATTGGTCTCTTAATGAACCGGATTGAGGATAAATGGCATCAACTCAAAACTCAAGAAACAGCGCTGGGCGTATGTTCAAGGGTGAATATGATTTAGCTCTTGCAATTATGGATGGAATGGAAGCTCGTAGTGTCAAAGGTGGTTGTCATACACTGGAGCGTTTTAAGTTTAATTCCGCCTGACTACTCAGTAACCGCTAAAAATGCTGCTTGGGAAGATAGCCGAATTACTATCGTTAATTTGGTTAGCTGGCTATTACTTTTGATGGAGATCGAGATTAAGTTTGGGAAAGTGACAAATTTGGATGAAAAAGCTGAACCCACCCATCGTTGGAGTTACGGTACTGATTGCTAAAGTAGAATAGGCTTTTTAGCAATTTTATACTCAATTTTTATAACTAAGATTGTGTAAATCGGGAATAAAATACCAAAAACTTTATAGACTGTCACAGCTTTGTCACCTTTGTTGTGTAATCTAATTCTCATTCAAGCGCTTTTAAAGAAAGCAAAGGCGCTAACTCAATCAAGTGGGAAGCTATTCAAGGAAAGCCGGAAATAACTTCAAGCAAAAGTAACTCGCCAAATTCAACGATTCAAAGTACTCAAAACAAAAAGGTAGATTGATGAATAAATTCATTACACTGCACAACATCCACCCTAATGTCCGCGCCGATTTTAATGCTGATTACTACTCAACAAGCGGCTGGTAGCCCGCCGACTATTACCAATGATTATCTCTGGCGCGGCTTGAACAAAGCTGAAATACACCTTAACCCTCAGCGTTCTAGCGGCTTCCAGCAGTAAGAGTAAGAACAGTTAATACACCTCACGTAGCGCTTAACCCCTGGCTTGTCACCTCCTCCAAGGCATTGCTTCTTTGAGAATTCTGAACCTTGAAACTGTGCTGGCTGCTTTTTGTCAACTTGCATTGCTACTTCTTTCACTCAAAGGGACAACTCATGACTGAGCCTAAGTTTAAAGTAATTCAAGACGGCAAAGATTATGCACCTAAGTATCAAGTTCTGGCAACAGGAGTGCATATTGCCAACATTGGCTACGTTCAGACAGGATTGATAGTCATTTGCTAGATAATTGCTAATCGCTTACCCTTCACCAGCATAAAAGTTCACTCAAAAGCTCCAGAAATACAGCAGCAGTACAAGCCAGTTTCTTACTTAGCGATAGCTTGTTGACTATAAGAAACTATGACAGTTTTACTTAGAGATCAAAGACTAAAGTCATTCACTGGTTGAGAAAAAGAGTCACAACACTATTAGAAACCAGTGCCATACTTCTAACCCTACACCTAACCCAGCTTTGCCATCGAAGTTTACTGCCTTATTAGGCTCAATCGCTGAGCTGAAATAGCTTTATTTACTGGAATTGTACATGACTTCTACTTTACCAAACAATCAAGCATATTTAGCTACAAAGCACCGATAAATCTGACAATTTACAAGCCAAAGGCTTCTATTTGTTACCCAGGTTACAGAAATGTAGAGAAAAATTATTAGCATTTATTGGAGTTTAGAGATGACGACACTATTTAATAGAAAGACTCACGCTCGAAAACAAAAGCGGAACAAGAGTAATGTTTTTTCCGGTGTCTTTAGCAACATCTCTTGGTTGCCTCATTTTCAAAAAATATCTCCAAACAAGAAGCATGATAACTTGACATCTTTTCGAGGAAAGTTTCATCTCTATACAGGCGAACAACTCCACTGGGTAGAAGTAACCTCACGGCTGGCAAAAACAGTAATTTTAGCAATTCTTCCTTGGGTACTTTTATGTGGTGGTTATGGCTTTCTTGTTTCAATGCTCAGCAGCTTTGGGCACCTATCAATCGTCAATGACATTAAAGTTCTTCCCAATGTAATTTTATCTCTCAATATTGTCCTGAGCTTGTTATTAGTTTTTCGCACAAATACAGCCCACGAGCGCTTTTGGGAAGGGCGAAAATTGTGGGGAGCGATGGTCAATACTGTCCGCAACCTAGCTCGCGGAATCCGGGTCATAATTGAAGAACGCGAACCTGAAGACCGAGCAAACAAAGAAGCAGTAGCGCGGTTAGTGGTGGCATTTTCAGTGGCAATGAAACTACATCTGCGGCGAGAACCAATCAATGCTGAATTAGCTCCTTTGATGTCACCGCTTCAGTATTATCAGCTACAGGAAGTAAACCATCCTCCGCTAGAGATTGCTTTGTGGATTGGGGAGTATTTACAGCATCAGTACGAGCGTCAATGTGTCGATGTTTTCCAAGTAGCTGCTCTCCACCAGTTACTTGACGAAATGGTAAACATTTTGGGTGGCTGTGAACGAATTTTGAAAACACCAGTCCCCCTGGTATATACCATTACTCTAAAGGCATTATTGTTAACTTATTTTCTCGTACTCCCCTGGGAACTCGTCAGTGGTTTGACATGGTGGACTGGACCCATATTAGCCTTTATCGGCTTCATCTTATTTGGAATTGATGAAATTGGCGCTGAAATTGAACAGCCTTTTGGACACGATCCTAACGACTTGCCTTTGGATGCTATTTGCAACACAATGATACGCAATATTGACGATTTAGTAAACAATGCTTCTTGCCAGGTGCATTTGTCTAAGCGACCTAATGGGATTTTGAAAATTTCGGCGTTGCATAATAGCTCCTCGCAGAATAAGTTTGCTCGTTATGGATTAAAGAAACAGGGCTAGCAGTTCTATAACAGGCAGAAGAACTATAGATTAATAGAGTATCTTGGCAGCTAAGACCGTACTTATACAATATGCTAACCTTCAACTACTGTAAGAAGCAAAGATTGAATTTTGTCTAGTCGCTCTAAAAAACTCTGTTGTCAGCCACCCTAAAGTAAAGATTAAACTTGACATAGATGAAGCATTCTAGGGTTAATTGTTGTTTCTTTAATAGTTTTTTATAAAAAAATAAATCTTGGGATATAGCTAAATATAGTATATTTTATACTAAAGCTTAAATAAGCGGCAACAAATATAGTCTTGGTGTACCTTTCTATTAAACATCTATTAAACAATTTCCGCTGTTCAAAGCGATCTAAAAGCTCCATTAATCCACAATTTATTTCAAAGCAACTAGCCTAACTTTTTAGAAAGCTTGTAACCAGCAGAATCAACGCCATCATTTATTTGAGGTGTAGAGATGGAACCAGAGACTAATAAAAAAGCTCGATCTTATCGAGAGAGTAACCAGGAGAGTATGCCTATTCAACAAATTAGATTTTTTTTTGCAGATGAAAAATCAAAAATTTTTCAGAAATAGATATTTAAAGACCAGAACATTTCCAGAAAAATTTACTCTTTACACTGATGAAAAATTGTCTTTTTTGCGAGTCATTTTACGCCTTACAAGGGCGCTCATTCTGGGAGTTATTCCCTGGGCATTATTATCGGGAGTATATGGCGTAATAGTTTCATATCTTACTCATCATAAGCACATAGTAGTCTTTAACGACATTAAAGCTCTTCCCAATCTTGTCCTGTGTCTTAACCTTGTCCTGAACTTACTATTAATTTTCCGAACTAATGCAGCCCATGAACGTTTTTGGGAAGGGCGTAAGTTGTGGGGAGGATTAGTCAACACAGTTCGCAACTTGACTCGAAAAATGAGCATCATAATTGAAGAACAGGAGCCACAAGACCGAGTAGAGAAAGAAGCAATAATGCAACTAGTAATTGCGTTTGCAGTAGCCATGAAGCTGCATTTGCGGGGACAACCGATCAATTCTGAATTAGCCTTCTTAATGCCATTTTCTCAGTATCACGAACTGCAATACGTTAATCATCCGCCGCTCAAGATAGCTTTGTGGATTGAGGATTATTTGCAGTATCAGTATAAGCTTAAATATATTGATGTCTATCAGTTAACTGCTTTAAATCAATTGCTCGATGAAATGGTGAATATTTTGGGTGGCTGTGAGCGCATTTTGAGAACACCAATACCCTTGGTGTATACCATTACTCTTAAGATATTGTTTGTAATTTATTTCTCAGTGCTTCCTTGGGAAATGGCACACGGTCTAACTTGGTGGACTGGGCCACTATTAGCTATTTTGTGCTTTATCTTGCTTTCTATTGACGAAATAGCGACGGAAATTGAAGAGCCTTTTGGCCCTGGTTCAAACGACTTACCTTTGGATATCATTTGCATATCAATGCAGCGCAATTTTGAAGATCTGTACCTTCGCTCCCCACTAATTATACAAAAATAAATGATGTTTCCGCTTGCTTCAGGCTAGTTCTTTGGTTTAACGTCCACCTGCTAAGAAAAACTTGAATGTTAGAACCAACAAATTAAGTTTGAAAAAAGCTTTTTTTTAGTAAAAGCCAATTTAGGCGCTTAAGAAATAAAAGTTTTTGAGTAGCAAATTTTCAGGAAAATTGCCATGACACAGTTTTTGTTTTTATCAAGTTGGTGGGTGCCATTCTATGGCTTGGTTGGGGCAATTTTGACTCTTCCTTGGGCAATGGGAATAGTTCGTCGGACGGGGCCCAGACCGGCAGCATATTTCAATACATTGATGACGGTTTTGGCTTTTATCCATAGCGCGCTCGTCTTAAAAGAGATCTGGAATCAGGAACCACAAAGTTTTCTCATTACCTGGTTAAAAGCTGCGGATTTAGACTTATCGTTTGCTTTGGATGTCTCACCCATTACTATGGGAGCAACGGTTCTAATTACCGGATTAAGCCTACTAGCACAAGTTTATGCTTTGGGCTATATGGAAAAAGACTATGCTCTAGCACGGTTTTTTGCCTTGATGGGATTTTTTGAAGCGGCGCTGTCTGGCTTAGCTTTGAGCGACTCGTTGTTTCTCAGCTATGCTTTGTTGGAAATGCTGACGCTTTCCACTTACTTGCTAGTGGGATTTTGGTATGCTCAACCACTGGTAGTAACAGCTGCGCGCGATGCTTTTTTAACCAAGCGAGTGGGAGACTTGTTGTTGCTGATGGGGGTTGTTACCCTATCAACTCTGGCGGGGAGTTTAAACTTTTCCGACTTGAATGAGTGGGCGCAAACGGCGCAACTGTCGCCTTTAACATCAACTTTGTTAGGCTTGGCATTAATTGCGGCACCCGCTGGTAAATGTGCCCAATTTCCACTGCACCTGTGGTTGGATGAGGCGATGGAGGGGCCAAACCCGGCTTCGGTTCTGCGGAACTCGATGGTAGTATCTGGCGGTGCTTATGTGCTGTTTAAACTTCAGCCAGTCTTGGCGCTGTCACCAGTAGCTTTGACAGCTTTAGTAGTCATGGGGACAATTACAGCGATAGGGGCTTCGTTAGTATCTATTGCCCAAATTGACATCAAACGGGCGCTATCCCACTCGACTAGTGCATATATGGGATTAGCGTTTTTGGCTGTAGGGTTACAGCAAGGGGGAGTTGCCCTGATGTTGCTGTTTACTCATGCAATCGCCAAAGCACTGTTATTCATGAGCGCAGGCTCAGTCATTTATACCACCACCACCCAAGACTTAACAGAAATGGGCGGTTTGTGGTCGCGGATGCCAGCAACCACCACTGCCTTTGTAGTAGGATCTGCTGGAATGGTAACTCTTTTGCCATTGGGAAGCTTTTGGGCAATGCTGCAATGGGCTAACGGCTTTTGGGCAGTTAGCCCTTGGGTGGTAGGAGTATTGCTTATAGTCAACGGCTTGACTAGCTTGAATCTTACCCGCGTGTTCAGATTAGTATTCTGGGGCGAAGCGCAGCCGAAAACTCGGCGTGCGCCAGAAGTCGCTTGGCAAATGGCAGTACCAATGGTAACTCTGAGTGTGGTAACACTTTTAGTACCGTTGATGCTACAGCAGTGGGAACTACTACCTACCTGGGAAAGTATTAATTTATTTGCGCTGACACTACTGGTATTTTCCAGTGCGGCAGGATTAACTATAGGTTCCACCATATATCTGCATAAGGCATGGTCTAGACCAATCCAACTGCAATGGAGATTTGTGCAAGACTTCGTGGGATATGGCTTTTACGTTGACCAGCTTTACAAGGTGACAGTGGTGTTTGCAGTTAGCCAGGCATCCAAAATCTCAGCTTGGATAGATCGCTATATCTTGGATGGTTTTGTTAACTTGGTAGGTCTGGCAACAATTTTCAGCGGTCAAAGCTTGAAGTACACCATTTCAGGTCAATCTCAGATTTATGTGTTGACGATTCTACTGGGAATGAGTTTACTTGGACTAGCAATCAGCTGGTCGTTGGGATACATCTTTCTTTAAGTGAGGAGCAAAAAATGATGAATGATGAATGCAGAATGCTTAATTCATCATTCATAATTCATCATTGCTGCATTTTTGCCACACCGTACAACGCCAGTTGTCTCAAGTTGTGAAGGATCGTACTCACTAGCTTCCCTACACCCTACACCCTACAAAGATCGATGCTGAGTGCTTTAATTTGGTTGCCAGTTTTAGGTGCTGCTATTATTGGGTTTTTGCCGACATCGATTCCGTCAAAACAATCGCGCTATATCTCTTTAGCGGTGGCGGCGTTAGCAGCAGTTGTAACTGTTGTCGTTGGCTTTCAGTTTAATCCTAGTGATATCGCATTCCAGTTCACTGAAGAGATGCCTTGGATTGAAGCTTTGGGCTTAACTTATCGCCTAGGCATTGACGGCTTATCTTTTCCTTTATTGGTGTTAAATAGCCTTTTAAGCTGCATTGCGATTTACAGTACTGATGAAAATGTACCGCGATCGCGCTTCTATTACTCTTTGGTGCTGCTATTAAATGCTGCGGTAGCAGGAGCCTTTTTATCCCAGGATTTACTCCTGTTTTTCCTGTTTTACGAACTAGAATTGATTCCGCTATATCTATTAATTGCGATTTGGGGTGGTGCTAGACGAGGTTACGCAGCAACAAAGTTTTTGATCTATACGGCTATTTCTGGAATTTTGATTTTAGCTGCCTTCTTGGGTTTAGTATGGCTGAGTGGAGCTACTACATTTGCTTATGAACCACTACGAGCCACAGCCCTTGGTCTACCAATAACTACACAGCTCGTTCTGCTGGGAGCAATTTTAATCGGTTTTGGGATCAAAATTCCTCTAGTCCCGTTTCATACCTGGTTACCAGATGCCCACGTTGAGGCTTCAACTCCTGTTTCCGTGTTGCTGGCAGGAGTGCTGCTGAAGTTGGGAACTTATGGGTTGTTGCGGTTTGGCATGGATTTGTTGCCACTCGCTTGGGCTACCTTGGCTCCAGTGTTAGCTAGTTGGGCGGTAGTGAGTGTATTGTATGGTTCTTCCTGTGCGATCGCTCAAACAGACATGAAAAAAATGGTTGCGTATAGCTCCATCGGTCACATGGGCTATATCCTACTAGCTGCTGCTGCTGCCACTCCTTTAAGTATTTTGGCAACTGTGCTGCAAATGGTCAGTCACGGTTTGATTTCAGCCCTGCTGTTTCTACTTGTGGGAGTTGTATACAAAAAGACAGGCAGCCGCGATCTCAACGTTTTACAAGGTCTACTCAACCCAGAACGCGGTCTACCTGTGATTGGTAGCCTAATGATTTTGGGCGTGATGGCAAGTGCTGGCACTCCAGGTATGGTGGGTTTTATTTCCGAATTTTTGGTATTTCGGGGCAGTTTTGCGGTTTTTCCGACTCAAACCCTGCTATGTATGCTTGGCACGGTCTTAACTGCTGTTTATTTTTTACTTCTGGTTAACCGCACTTTCTTTGGCAGACTGTCGCCACAGGTAATGGACTTACCTAAAGTTTACTGGTCAGATCGCATTCCAGCAGTGATTTTAGCTGCCCTGATCGTCTTATTGGGTATCCAACCAAGCTGGATGGTGCGTTGGACTGAACTGAAGTCAACAGCAATGGCTAGTCATGCAGAAGCTCTCGCCCTCAACCCCCATTTAGAAGCGGCGGTAACAAATGTGTCAGTGGAGAAATAAACCATTGCTGAAAAAACCGCCTCTACAAATTACCCACAAACCTGTAGAGGCAATTTTTGGAAAAAGTTTTGAGTTTTGAATTCATCGGTTTTAAATTACGTCCGTTTTCTTTAAATCAAAACTTAAAACTTCAAACTACTTTAAACCCGTTGCGACAAAACACAGCACAATCTAAGGATACTAGCAGAAATGGTCACTATCACTAACAAGCCTTCTAGCCATCCCTTAGCGGATTATATTCAAAGGTTGCAAACTGGATCTGCCTTACTCAATGATTCTCCCGAAAATGTGATGGAAGTAGTCGGCATTCTCAAAAGCTATGGTGTAGTTTTAGATGCCTACTCTCGCAATTTGATTTACATTTCTGAAAACCAATTTCTAGTATTTTTTCCCTTTTTTAAATATTTCAATGGGGAAATTTCGCTGGGCAAATTAGCCCGCCACTGGTGGCATGACAGAATTAATTTTGAATATGCCGAATACTGTATGAAAGCCATGTTTTGGCATGGTGGCGGTGGTTTAGATAACTATTTGGATACCGCGGAATTTAAACAGCGATCGCTAGCTGCTATTAAGGCAAAATTTAAAAGCAATCCAGTTATACTGGGAATGAACCAGCTATTTCCCGAATTTTTACCAGAACTCGTCCGCCAGCAGGCTTATTATAGCGGGCTAGGTCAATTCTGGCGCGTGATGAGCGATATGTTTATCGACTTATCCGATCGCTACGACAGAGGGGAAATCAAAACAATTCCCCAGGTGGTAGAACATATTAAAAATGCTTTAGTAGCAGCAGCGAATTTACCCATCACCTATGCTGTCAAAATCAAGAATCAAAAGTATGAAATTATTCCCAAGAGCGCAGGTTTGACTTTTCTGTTCGATACAGCAGTACCTTATGTCGAAGCGGTTTTCTTTAGGGGAACGCCGTTTTCTGGTACTGTTTCGTACAACGCCAAAGCCCATCAAGTTCCGCCAGATCAAAGTCGATTTGCTTACGGGGCGCTTTATGCAGATCCTTTGCCTATTGGTGGTGCTGGTATTCCACCCACCTTGGCAATGCAAGATATGCGGCACTATTTACCGGATTATATGCACAAGATTTATTCTCGCAGCAAGCGGGGAGAAGATGATTTACGAGTGCAGATTTGCATCAGTTTCCAAAAGTCAATGTTTTGCGTGACTACGGCGGCAATTTTGGGATTGATGCCTTATCCTGTGGATACTGAGGAGCGATCTGAGCAGAAAGCTAACCAAAAATATTTAGAAGGATGGATGGATAGGTTGAAGACTTCCAGATTGCAGCAAGTCAATAGCTGATGGAGTGCGATCGCGCAAGTCAGGTAAAACATCCCATAACTCAGCCATCCTTAAATAAACAGCAACTAGCAGAACTAGCTGAAATTGTTGACATCTGCCAAAATTGCTGAAAAAAACCAAACAAATGAGCAAATTAGCACAGCGATCGCCCAAAAATACTAAAATCGTCTGCATGAAACCAAGCAGACGATAATACCAGGAGAAAGTGATTCAGTTATTGGTAGTTTAAGGGTGGGCTTTTGCCCACCCTTATTTGCTGAAATAACCAACTACACATGAGTAGGAGCAGAACCGTCAAAAACCCAGCCTATAAGACATTGATTATTGGGGCTGGGTTGACAAAGCTTTATTTGTTATCAACTCAATCTGTAATGACTTGAATCGTTACTTACCACCAGTGGAGCTACTACCAGGAGTCGTCGAGCCACCGCTGCCAGCGCCACTGGAACTGCCAGCGCCAGGAGTCGTCGAGCCACCGCTGCCAGTGCCGGGAGTTGTGATGGAGCCACCGCTGTCAGTGCCACTAGGGGTGCCAGTGCCTGGGTAATTGCTGCTGGGGCTACTGGTGCCAGTACCTGGGTAAGTGCTGCTGGGGCTACTGGTGCCAGTACCTGGGTAAGTGCTG
>QQTW01001033.1_pt1 | contig 18925 bp, 16 predicted proteins | sample 1904831 | NCBI WGS metagenome assembly QQTW01 (sample SAMN09435610, study PRJNA476489) | Subsurface metagenome, whole genome shotgun sequencing project. | reverse complement strand
ACTTTGACTGAGTTTGTTAAAAAAATTGGATAACTTGCGGCTGCATACTCTCGTAGGCTTCGCGCAATTCGGGGCTGTTTTTTACACCCATCAGATGTCCTACTATACCCCAACTCCAAGTTAGGCGATCGCTCAACCTGTCTAATGGCTCTACTAAACCGCTCCAAGTAGGCTGTACTTTTGCTTCTAATTCTGTCAATTCTTGGTCTACTTGCGCCAATAGCTGCGTCATCGCCGGGACAATCTGCTCTGGCTCTATTTCGGCAAAAGGTGGTAATCCTTTACCGATTAGCAATGGATTTTCAGTAGTGGTTGTACTCATAAGCTAATTAGCGTTTATCCTTTCTTTTATTGTGGCGTTTTACGAAAAATACCTGTTTAGTCATTACCGTCAATCCCATTAACTGCATTACAAATTTCTCAATCTACGCTATACTAAAACGTAGTCGTTATGAGTTTAACATATTATGACAGATAACACCGTAGAAAATTTAGTAATTATTGGTTCGGGGCCGGCGGGTTATACGGCGGCGATATATGCAGCGAGGGCAAACTTGAAACCAGTGGTATTTGAGGGTTTTCAAGCGGGGGGATTGCCAGGGGGACAGTTGATGACGACAACGGAAGTAGAGAACTTTCCAGGGTTTCCCCAAGGAATTACAGGGCCAGAGTTGATGGATAGCATGAAGGCTCAAGCCGAGCGCTGGGGGGCGGAACTGCACACTGAAGATGTGACTTTTGTAGATTTGAGTCAGCGTCCTTTTGTCGTGCGTTCAGAGGAGCGCGAAGTTAAAGCTTATAGTATTGTAATTGCTACGGGAGCAACAGCGAAAAGGTTAGGCTTACCCGGAGAACATCAGTTTTGGAGTCGGGGTATTTCTGCTTGTGCAATTTGTGATGGTGCTACGCCAATATTTCATCGCGCCGAATTAGCGGTAATTGGCGGTGGCGATTCGGCGGCGGAAGAATCAATTTATCTGACTAAGTATGGCGATACAGTAAATATGCTAGTACGCGGTGACAAAATGCGCGCTAGTAAAGCAATGCAAGACCGAGTATTGAACAATCCTAAAATTACTGTTCACTGGAATAGTGAGGTTGTAGATGTGTTTGGCAATGACAAACACATGGAAGGGGTAAAAATTCGCAACCTCAAAACTAATGAGGAAACAGATTTACACGTTAAAGGATTATTTTACGCAGTTGGTCACAAACCAAATACTGATTTGTTTAAAGGGCAATTAGAGCTAGATGATGTTGGTTACATTGTCACTAAGCCGGGTTCAGTAGAAACAAGTGTTGAAGGTGTATTTGCGGCGGGAGATGTGCAAGACCATGAGTTTCGCCAAGCAATTACGGCGGCGGGAAGTGGCTGTATGGGCGCAATGTTGGCGGAAAGGTGGCTATCGGTAAACGATTTACTCCAAGAGTTTCGTCAAGTCCCAGCAATGGCAAATAATGAGTTAGAGCATGAAACCCAAAAGCCAAGTACAGAACCAAAAGAGTTTGACGTACAGGCTACACGCCATGAAGGAGGCTATGCTTTACGTAAATTATTCCATGATAGCGATCGCTTGCTCTTAGTTAAATATGTTTCTCCTGGTTGCGGCCCTTGTCATACATTGAAACCAATTTTGAACAAAGTAGTAGATGAATTTGATGGTCGGATTCACTTTGTAGAGATAGATATCGAAAAAGACCGAGATATTGCCGAAAACGCCGGAGTTAGTGGTACGCCAACGATTCAATTGTTTAAAAATCAAGAATTATTGGTTGAATCTAAAGGGATTAAGCCAAAAAGTCAGTATCGCCAGTTAGTAGAAAGTTATTTGTAATATCAAAAATTATACAAATAGGATTGCTAATTTCCAAAAACTAGGTCAATTAGAGATAAGACCCTTTTGCAGGGGGTTTGGGGGAGGCAACTCGTCCCCCAATGGGGGGTTTGGGGGGCAGACCCCCCATATTCGGTTTTTCTTATAGATTACCTGGATTGAATTCGCTGACCAAATCCTGTATTATTTGCCTCACGCACCAGCCGCAAATTCTACTGCAAGGCTTTAATTTATGACCGTCACTAAACCAAAGCTACCCAAGATTTTCTTCTCTGCGGCGCGTCCGAGTATTTCTCAGCGATTAATGCTTGTAGGCTTAGTTATGAGCCTATTTTTTTTAATTATTGCTCTATTTGGTTCGGTTTTTCAGGGCTGGGGATGGTTGCAGAACCCCTCTGAGTCGTTAAGTAATCCGATTCACGAACCGCCATCAATCAGTCACTTTTTTGGGACTAGCCAGCAAGGTTACGATGTATTTTCCCGGACTTTGTTCGGTACTCAAGCTGCGTTGCAAGTCGTGATTTTGGCAACGGTGCTGAGTGTAGTAATTGGCGTTCCCTTGGGACTTGTGAGCGGTTATATTGGCGGCAGGCTTGATCGCATATTATTATTTTTGATGGATACTATCTATACGTTGCCAGGGTTACTGTTATCAGTGACTTTGGCTTTTGTTGTGGGTAGAGGTATATTAAATGCAGCGATCGCAATTAGTATTGCTTACATACCCCAATATTATCGAGTTGTCCGCAATCATACTGTCAGCGTCAAAACTGAGCTTTTTATTGAAGCGGCGCAATCAATGGGTGCTTCTACTTGGCGGGTATTATCGCGTTACTTATTTCTAAATGTAATTGCTAGTGTCCCGGTATTATTTACCCTTAATGCGGCGGATGCAATTTTAACTTTGGGTGGTTTGGGCTTTTTGGGATTAGGATTGCCCGAACAAGTACCAGAATGGGGTCACGATTTGCGTCAAGCCCTGGAAGCTTTACCTACAGGCATTTGGTGGACGGCGCTATTTCCGGGACTTGCAATGACTTTAATGGTTGTCGGTTTATCTTTGGTAGGAGAGGGGTTAAATGACTTTATTAATCCCCGGTTGCGGAAAGAAAATAATAATTTTTTACCTTGAATGTGCGATCGCAATATGGATAATGTCGATGTAAAATCTCAAGTAATTGGGATTGATTTAGGTGGTACGGCAATTAAATTAGGGCGATTTACAACCGATGGTAATTGCTTGCAGTCATTAAGTGTACCTACACCCCAACCTGCGACACCTACAGACGTTGTAGAAGCTATAGTGAACGCGATTCCGCTTATAGATCCCCAAGGATATAGTAAAGCGGTAGGTATTGGGACTCCAGGCCCAGTTGATGCTACCGGGAGAATTGCAGTAGTAGCAATTAATCTAGCTAACTGGAACGATGTTCCTTTAGCAGACTTGTTAGAAGCTAAACTAAACTTGCCAACATTTTTAGCTAACGATGCCAACTGCGCGGGTTTAGGGGAATATTGGCTAGGCGCAGGTCAACAGTTTCAAAATTTAATTTTACTTACCCTCGGTACGGGAGTAGGTGGGGCAATTATTCTTGATGGTAAATTATTTACTGGACATCGTGGCGCGGCGGGAGAATTAGGACTAATTACTTTAAACCCTGATGGACCCAAGTGTAATAGTGGAAATCAAGGCTCTTTAGAGCAATATGCCTCGGTTTCAGCTATTCGCCGCCGTACAGGTTTAGAACCCTCGGAGGTAGGCGCTTTGGCAAGTTCGGGCGATCTAAAAGCCTTGACATTTTGGCAAGAGTATGGTGTAAATTTAGGGGCAGGGCTGGCAAGTTTAATTTATATTTTGACACCAGAGGCGATTGCAATTGGTGGTGGTGTATGCGCTAGTTTTGAGTTTTTCTTACCTTCGATGCAAGCAGAAATTGAACGCCGGGTTTTGCCTAGTTCCCGTGCTGGTTTGCAGATACTAAGAGCGCAATTAGGCAATCAAGCCGGAATGGTTGGCGCGGCTAAATTAGCAACGTCTTTATTACGGTAAAAACATTGCATTGTTTATGTAGAGACGTTGCAGTGCAACGTCTCTACCAACGTTTTATCCCACCTCAACCGGGGTATGGATTTGCACTGATGTCGCTAAAAGCGCCGTTGCAGCCTCAATAAAACCACTAAATAAAGGATGGGGCGCACTGGGTCTTGATTTAAACTCTGGGTGAAATTGAGTAGCCACAAAAAATGGATGGCTAGGAAGTTCGATAATTTCTACCAACCGACCATCAGGAGAAGTACCGCTAATGACATAGCCTGCTTCTAAAAGCAAGTTGCGGTAAGCATTATTGAACTCGTAGCGGTGGCGATGGCGTTCGTAAATTACTTCTTTTCCGTAGAGTTTATGAGCTAAAGTATTGGGTTCAATGCGACAAGGATACAAACCTAAACGCATTGTACCGCCCAAATCTACCACATCTTGCTGTTCGGGCAATAGGTTAATTACCGGATGAGCGCCTGTAGGGTCAAATTCGGCACTATTAGCCTCTTTAAGTCCTGCAAGGTTTCGCGCCCACTCTACAACCGCGCATTGCATACCCAGACATAAACCCAAAAATGGAATTTGTAATTCTCGCGCATATTTTACCGCCGCAATTTTGCCATCTACACCCCGAATCCCAAAACCTCCTGGTACTACAAGCCCGTCAATTCCTTCTAAATACTTTTTTGCATCATCAGTTTCTAAGTCTTCAGAATTTATCCAGCGCAAGATTAATTCTCCCCCAGTCGCTAAGGTTGCATGGCGCAACGCTTCGGTAACAGATAAATAAGCGTCGTTTAACTGCACGTATTTACCAACAATACCGATTTCTATCTTATGAGTTGGGCGATAAAGATGGTCAACTATATTTTGCCACTGAGTTAGATTTGGTTGACGGCGTTCGAGGTGGAGTAAATCTATTGCTTGCTCGGCGAGTCCTTCCCGTTCTAACATTAACGGTACTTCGTAAATACTGATGGCATCTTGAGATGTAATTACGCACTCTACAGGTACATCGCAAAATTCCGACATTTTTAACTTTAACCCCATTGGTAACGGGCGATCGCATCTACAAACTAAAATATCTGGTTGAATACCAATCGAGCGTAATTCTTTAACAGAATGCTGGGTTGGCTTAGTTTTCATTTCTCCGGCTGAAGGAATCCAAGGTACTAAGGTAACGTGCATATACAGCACATTTTTTCGCCCGACATCTTTACGAAACTGACGGATTGCTTCTAAAAAAGGTAATGATTCAATATCCCCTACTGTCCCGCCAATTTCTGTAATTACAACGTCAGGATTGGTATCATGGGCAACTCTTTGGATGCGGTCTTTAATTTCTGTTGTAATGTGTGGAATTACTTGGACTGTACCCCCCATATATTCGCCGCGTCGCTCTTTATTTAATACGGCTTGATAAATAGAGCCTGTAGTGACGCTATTAAGCCGTGACATGGGGGTATCTGTAAATCGTTCATAATGTCCCAAGTCTAAGTCTGTTTCCGCGCCATCATCAGTAACAAATACTTCCCCATGCTGAAAGGGACTCATTGTGCCAGGATCGACATTAATATAAGGATCGAGTTTGAGGATAGAAACTGAATAATCCCGCGATTTTAATAATCTACCCAAACTTGCCGCTACAATACCTTTACCAATACTAGAGACTACGCCCCCAGTAACAAACACAAATTTAGTCATATAATTTTAACCGTAAAAACAATTATATAAATCCACCCCGTTAATTGTGCCACAATACTCGCTGTTAACTTTTGACGAGGAGCGGGATGCAGTTCGGGCGATATGATAAACATCTATTACTATTTTGGCGTGAGAAAAATTTTAGGATCGGTAGCCTTAGGGACAGTAATAATTACATCCCCGGCGATCGCCCAAACTTTGAAAGTAGTTTATCCTCCCACCGATCATCAAACTACAGCTAACCAAATATTTTTGATTGGTACAGCATCAATAGGCGAAGTATTAGTAAATGGTAAACCAATTAAACGCAGTCCGGCGGGACATTTTGCCCCTAGTTTCCCTTTAAAAGTGGGAGATAATTTGTTTACTTTGCGCTACCAAAATCAACAGGTAGAAATTAAAGTCAAACGTTTATCTACAATTCAATCACCGCCAAAGGGATTAGCCTTTGCTCCCAATTCTCTAACGCCATCAGTAGATATAGCGGTTCTTCCCGGAGAGATTATTTGTTTTGGGGCGGTTTCTTCTCCAAATGCCAAAGTTAATGTTAATCTAGCCAATCAAACTATTGCTCTACTTCCCCAGTCCCAAAATGTCCAGTTGCCTCCTAATTCTGCGGCGCTAACAGAGCAAAATCGACCGATTACAGCATCGGTCGCAGGTAAGTACGCAGGTTGTACAACAGCTTTGCAACCAGCTAGTTTAGGATTACCAGAGTTTGCGCTAACTATTGATGGCAAAACAACTAAGCAACTAGGTACAGGTAAAATAACCATTCTTTCGCCTTTACAGCTAGAAGTTGCCGAAGTTACCGCCGAATCCGGTGTAGCGCGAACGGGTGCAAGTACCGATAGTTCAAGGCTTACTCCATTACCCAAAGGTACGCAGGCGACAATTACTGCCAAAGAGGGGGAATGGTTGCGCTTAGATTATGGTGGTTGGATTAGTAGTAAAGAAACACGCATTGTAAAAAGTGTAACGCCGCCTAACTCAATTATTCGCAGCGTCCGCGCTCGTCAAATACCTGGAGCAACCGAAATAGTATTTCCTTTACAAGTACCTGTACCTGTAAGCGTCCAACAAGGTGACAAATCCTTTACTTTGACGCTCTACAATACTACCGCCGAAACTGACATTATCCGCCTAGATGATGACCCGCTAATTTCTCGCTTAGATTGGCAACAGGTGGCTCCTAAACAGGTGCAGTATACGTTTAACCTCAAAGCTGCCCAACAGTGGGGATATAAGCTGAGGTACGACGGTACGAGCTTGGTTTTAACTTTGCGCCATCCACCCAAAAGGGGACAAAATGCTCCACTTAAAGGGATTAAAATTTTGCTCGATCCTGGTCATGGTGGCAAAGAATTAGGCTCAAAAGGCCCTACAGGTTATCCCGAAAAAGATATTAATTTACTGATATCTAAATTGGTGAGAGAACAGTTAGTAGCAAAGGGGGCAACAGTTTATATGACCAGAGAAGATGATAGAGATGTAGGATTGGGCGATCGCGTAACAACGATCAATAAACTAGAACCAAACCTTGCTCTTTCTATCCATTACAACGCTTTACCCGATAGCGGCGATGCCATTAAAACTAAAGGAATATCGGCTTTTTGGTACAACGCCCAAGCCCATAGCCTAGCTTTATTTCTGCACAATTATTTAGTCAAAAAGCTGGCTCGTCCTTCCTATGGCGTTTATTGGAATAACTTAGCTTTAACCCGCCCCACTACTGCGCCCTCAGTGTTGTTGGAACTAGGTTTTATGATTAATCCTACAGAGTTTGAGTGGATTACAAACGCCCAGGAACAGCAAAAATTAGCAAGAGCAATTTCCGATGGTGTAACCGAATGGTTTAATAGTGGTCAATAACCATCATGGCTTTGCAGCGTTGCTGAACTTCATGCTAAAGTACCTTTCAATTCTGAGAAGCTAGTTCAACATTAATTAGGTGATCGCACTTGCTATTTGCCTAACTTGCTCTACAGGCAAGTTTAACCCCCCGCTATTTGTTCTACGCTCAAGCCAAGCTTTAACAAGTTGGGGATAGCTTCTTGTTTAGCCTCTTCTGTAACTTCCTGAAAATACCGAGTTTTTTTTAATTCATCTAGTCCAAACATAGCTTCTAATTCCTTGGGTTTGAGTTCTGGTAATTTGTACAGTATTATTCTCTCAATTAATGCTAAAACTCCCTTTCTTAGGGCTTCATCAACAATTTCTTGATTGGCGCGATTAAATAGCTCTTTAGCTAAATTAACGGCTTTTTTCTTTGTTTCTACTACTAATTTAACTATACCAACCCCGATTGATTGCTCGGAAACTTCACCTAATTCATCTAAATAAATTCGCCTCACTCTTTGGCTAGTCAGCAACTCTATAAATTGCGGGAGGTTACCAGGATCTAAACTTCTTTGCCTAAATACTACTACTGCTCACCAGTCATTAGGGCGATCGCACCTTGAAAGATACAAGAAAAATTCCCCAAACAAGCGATGATAAATTCTTTTATCGGCTTGAAACTGTACCTCTGCAAAGTAAATAGGCTCGTCTAAAGAGTCTTCCCTTGGCAAAAATAACCCGTCCAATCGAAAAGCTAGTTGTTTAATTTCTGTAGACGTAAATTCATAACCACTATTTGCTAAAGCAGGTTGCTCAATCAATTCAAAGAAGGCGGCGGGGAATGTTTGGAATAATTGATAGAAAATTGTGTCAGTTTTCACGATTAACACTCGCAAATCATCTAGCCAAGAGTGCAAACCCTTGGCTGTAGACCATTATTGCTTATTCTTGGGGGATTTCTGCCAATACTCTTTCTTTATCTAAGCGGCGCTTTTTGGCGTAAAGCTGAATCGTTACTGCCATAGCAATAATCATCGCAAAAATTACCCAAGCTGTAAGGTCTGTAGGTAAATTGTCTTTAAAGATAGCCAACATTACGATCGCAACTAGCAGTATAGTAGGCGCTTCGTTAAATGCCCGCAACTGTTGACCGCTCCAAGTACATTCATTTTTTTCTAACTGCTGCATCAGCCGTTTGCAGTAGTGATGATAGCCAAGCAAAAGCACCACAAACGCTAATTTGATATGCAACCAACCTTGTTTGAGAACGTCTGGTTCGGTTGTTACAAGTCCAATCGCCATCGCAATTGTAACTAGCATTCCTGGGGTGGTAATGATGCTATATAGCCGTTGTTCCATCAATTGATATTGATTTTTGAGAATTGTTTTTGCAGGTTCGGGTTCGGCGTTAGCTTCAACATGATAGATAAAAAGCCGCACTAAGTAAAATAATCCAGCAAACCAAACAACAAAGCCGACAATATGAAATGCTTTAAACCAGTAGTAAGCCATAAAATGTTTTTATTTAGCGGTATTACAGAGCGCCTTGACGCAAATATATTTTTACCAAGTACAGCGCCAAGACGCGACATTATGGAGTAAAATTCTCATTAAACTTTACGCAGACTGCCATGTACCATGAAAACTTGGCGGAATCACGCTAGGTAAGCTTAATTTGCAAATAGGTTCTCGATCCAATCCTTCGCTATCTAATACCCAAACTTCACTTACATTTGTATTCCCATCGTAGACAACGGTTACTATCCAACCAGTATCAGGGTTTTCAGTATTTGGCGCAAATATTGGTTCGCTGGGATAACGATTTTCTCCCATATCAGCAATGGTAAGCCTATCAGTTTTAGAATCAAAACGTGCGATCGCTCCAAATATTTCAATGATTGGATTGATTCCCTGACGATGTAAAGATAAGTATGTAGAACTTTCCTGTCTTCCTACTTGCTGGGGTGGTACTACCGGAAATTCGCAATGATGATCTAAAATTTGTTCGTTGGCTACTACTCCTGTATCAGGATTTAGATTGACTTGCCATAATGTGCTTTTAGCAGCGCTGCAAGTTTCCCCGGTGGCAACTTCCTTAAGATATTGATTTGTTACAAAATCTTCGTAACGTACCATTCCCGCAATGATCGCCCCGCTATCATCCACGTAGCCATTGCTAAAGTGCCATTGATACCAGGGGTCTGTTTCGCCGCGATTAACTAACTCTAGGCTGTCACGGTCAAAAACTAGCCATTGCGTGCCTAGTTTTGGCTGCCATTGCAAAGCCTCGCTATAGCTGCTCAATCCTAATAACATTGGTAATGGGTTTACGCGCACTGGTGGTACAAAAAACACCAAATACTGCCCCGCTAAAACAAAATCATGAATTAGAGGTACGCCATCAAGCTTTGTTGCGGATTTTTTAATAATTTTACCTGTGCGATCGCTCTTATAAACATTTAAAATCGAGTTTTTGCCAGGACTAACACCAAAATTAAATATTTCCCCCGTCTTGAAATCGCGCTTGGGATGGGCTGAATAAGGTAAGTTGTCTTCAAGCCCATCTAAACTATCCATTCCCTTTGTTGCCAAAGTCTGCAAATCCATTGCGTGAGGTTTTCCACCTTCCCACAATGCCAAAAGTTTGTTAGGCAATGCCAAAACCGACGTATTAGCCACATTTTTGATTGGTTTACGCCATTGATTCCAAACTGCACCGGGAGCAGTCATGCCATAGTTGCCATAAAGCAATTTACCCGCCGCCGCTTCTTCCTCGTATCCCGCCGTTTGCACGTAACGATAAATTCCGGTTGCGCCCTCATCGCCAAAATCTACCCCTAAAACTGCGCCATCGCCATCAAACCAATGTCCCACCCTAGTACCGCCACGCTCTAGCCTTGCTGGCCCATTGCGGTACAATTTGCCCCGCAAACTGTGGGGGATACTACCAGAAATAATCGGTAACTTTGTTGCCGCAAATTCTGTTGCGGGTTTAGAAATAGCTTTTGCCCAATTGCTTGACAATTTGTTTACTACGTGCATTACTGTTTTATGAATTGCCCAAAATACTACTCTAGTGCGAAGTTGATAGAGACGGCAAAGTTGAGTTGAATTTATATAATAAATAGGTAAACTCAATTAAAACTTAGTAGATTACCGACTAAACAGTATTTTGCCCTGCTAAAAAATGCAACTACTTTCTAAAAGTAAAAATAAAGTATTAATTTTGTCTGCAATTAGTTTAGCGATCGCGTTAGCTATTAGTGGAAGTATATTTGAAATCTGGCAATTAAATAAGCCTTGCTCTAATAAAAGTGAAAAAAGAGTTTGGAATAATTGTTACAAAAATTTGTTGGTAAAGCCATTAGTCATTGGGATAGCCAGCCCACCAAAGACGGAAAATTACGATACTCTAGCCACTTATTTGCAAAAGCAACTTAATCTCAAAGTTGAAATTGATCGAAATACACCCTACAGGCAAAATTCTCAGCGTATTGCTAATAAACAGTGGGATATTGCTTTTACGCGATCGCCAATTTTTTCGATTGTAGCAGAAGACAACAATTATTTTGGTATAGCTACAATGTACCCTGATAATCCTTATTATCGAGCGGCTTTGTATGTCCGCGCTGATAGTGATATTCAATCTATTGCTGATATCAATTCAAATACTACTATTGCTTTAGGAAGCCCCGAATCTGCACCTACATTTCATTTACCAATTTATACTTTGTACGGCAAATCATTGCGTATAGGCACAGGTTATAGTCCTACAAAAGCTAGAGAATTAGTTAAATCAGGACAAGTTGATATTGCCTCTAGTCGGTACGATTTAATTAAAGATGATTCTCAACTAAGAATAATTCATATTAGTAAAGCTATTCCGGGTGCGGGAGTTTATTTATCTCCTAAATTATCTCAGGAGGATAGAGGAAAAATTACCGATATCCTATTAAATGCACCAGCCGAAATCCGCGCTAAAGCTAATTATGGAATAGGAAAAATTCCTGATTATGATGAGTTAAGAAAAATTGTAATTAGAACCGAGTCTATATTAAGTTGTCCTGAGTTTAAATTAAGTTCTCTTAGCTTAGAAAAAACCGTAAATGTGTTTTGCAAAGAACAAAATCAGCAACAAAAGACTATTCAAGGACAAGTTACAGAATATACAGTATCAAATTCAGAAACTATAGAGCTTAAAGTAGTAACGCCAGCCAAGGAAGTTTATAGAATAACAGTGTCGAAACAAACTCTCAATCAAATTCCCCTTAATCCTATAGAGACCGTAGATCAATCCGTACAACTGAAAAATGTAACACCAAAAAGACTAGGTGATGGAAGTTGGCAAATAGCAATTACTGAACCCAGTCAATTAGCTTTACTAAGCGATTTTAGCTTAGATTAAGACTTAATAATAGTGCTTTATCCTGCGAAAAGCGATCGCCAAAACTTTATGTTAGCTACCGTAGTAATGCGGAGGCGGTTAGTAGTAGTTAAAGCCGAAAATAGACAAGTAATAAATTAATTTACTTGGTCAGAATATGTCGAAACTATTAAAAGTAGCTATATCAGCTTTAAGTTTGATTTCTATTACTACCATACCTCAATCAGCTTTTGCCGCCGTTTCTTGCGAAGCTAACACAGCGAATAACCATTTAAATGGCTCTTTGGCTAGTTGTGTTTTAAGTTTTGATGCAAATATTGGATTGGGCAATAATTATTTTGCGTGTCAACAGAAAAACTCTATTTTTTTTGACGAGAAAGGACAATTTAAAAGTTGTACCCTTGCTCGTGATCTAAAAATTAGAAATGGAAATAACGTTACTAATTGCCTTACTAACGGTACAGTGAATGTAAGTATTTCTACTAATGGAATTCAATCAGTTAATTGTTCGAAAATTGCGGCAAATTGATTAAGGCGATGCTTTTAGTTTCGATAGTTGCTACTATTTCCAAGTTATCCTAAATTAATCTTTGTAGCCAGCAAACTCTGCAACCGTTGCAAAGAAGCGCCATAAAGCAAATCTCCTTTACCTAACAAATAGGCGGCGGTGGTTTGCTTTCCGCCTAAAATAATAGCTGAATCAGCCTCACTCGCAGTTTTTAAAGCTACTCTCCCCGGCAAATTTGAGCGGATAATTGGCGTAACAACTTTAGCCTCTGGGCGTTGAGTTGCAATAATTAAATGAATCCCTGCCGCCCTTGCCATTGCCCCCAATCGTTTGATATTTTGTTCTAAAGCAGTACGGCTGTCTTTTTCGGTCATAAAGTCGGCGTATTCGTCAAATATGCAGACAATACGCGGTAATATTTGGGATGATTTTTGATTGTAAGTGCTTAAGTCTGCACACCCCATCGCCTCAAACCGTTGATAGCGATTATCCATTTCTCCTACTAATTGTTCCATAAGTGACTTCGCGCGATCGCAATCTTTGACAATTGGCGCGTATAACCAAGGCATTTTCTCAAATTCGGGAAATGTCACCCTTTTAGGATCGACAAGGGCAATTTTTAAGTTATCGGAAGTATGACGCACTAGCAAGCTAAGTAACAGACTTCGCAAAAATTCGCTTTTTCCGCTTCCCGTTGTACCCCCAACCAAAAAATGACAGGTGTTTGGATCGGCTAAGTCTGCTTCTACTAACTTTCCTTCTAAATCTACGCCAATGGCAATTTTTACAGGCGCGGTGGCGGGTAAAGCTGCGGGGGTAATGTAATCTTCAAAAACAGCAATTTGGCGGCTTGTACGCGGTAAATCTACGCTAATATAACCTGCTTGAGTAGCAATTAAAGGAGTAGCAGCGATGCCTAAATGTACCTTTAAGTCTTGAGAAGTGTTGACAATAGAGATAAACTTTACGCCAAGATGAGGTTTGAGCTTGACGCGGATAAACGCTGAACCTACTATAGAACCTAGATAATCGACACCAAGCTTAAAGGAATTTAGAGTTTCTACTAATTGAGTAGCGATCGCATCGGCTTCATCTACTTGTTTTTGGCTTCTAGGTTGGGGATTTTCTATACTTGTAGAAACAACTGCTTGTTTTTGGCTGCTTAATTGCGAATTTATACTTGTAGAAACAACAGTTTTTGTTGTACTTTTTACTTCAAAAAAGCTTTGACACTTAGTTTTTTGGGGACAAATGTTGCATAATAAATCGGGCTGTGTTGTTGGCGGTGGTGGATTTGGTTGCGGTGCATCCCAAGCGCGCCATTGACGCATTTGTTGGAGTTTTTGGGGGATTAGCTGATGAATAGTTTTTTCTAATTCATCCCAAGTAAAGGTTAATTCTTCCCAATTAGGTAAAACGCTATAAACGGCGGAATCTATAGTTACTCCCAGCTTTTCTTTTAACATATAGCTGTAAAGAGCAACTTGTGCTAGTTGGGCGGATTTATCTATAGCTGGATAAGTTTTGTATTCCACCACACACAGGCGATGATTTTCAAAATCATAAACTACACTGTCAAAACGTCCTTGTACTAATTGCTGCTTACCATCGGCTAATTGAAAAGAATGTTTTACCGCAGGTTTAATCGCAATTAAAGTTTTACTAATTACGTCTGTATAGCTGCAATAGTATCGATTTTGAATTAATAATTTTGCCCAATGGTGAATAAGTCCTTTCAAGGCTTCCCAAAGTTGATAAAGGGCGGTTACTTTTCCGGGATTTGTTTGTAGCGTTGCTTTAAGATAGGGAAAAAATGATAGCTCATAAAATAGCTGTTGCATTTGTTGCGCGATCGCACTTACATCTAATTGTTCTACGTCTGGCTTAAATAATAAACTAAACCTAGTTTCTTGTTTGGCAATAAAAGCAAAATTATCTGCTAATTGGTGAAATTGCGTACCAATTTTTGATGAATTTTCCCCCAGCAAAAACATCATATTTCCGCCCCAACGATCTCCTAAATAAAACAAGCGCGGACATTCAAAAGCTACTCTAACTTTGGTAACGCTAAAAGAGTGTGAATTAGCAACTTTCTTCATATTTTCTAATTTAACTGGATTACTTATTTCGAGTAAGCGGCGATGTATTTGAGCTAAATAAACGCTATCCAGATTGGCATATTCTAACTGTGATTTTGTTAGTGGGCGTTGTCTCCAATTACTGGATTGTTCAGTTTTATCTACATTAGAAAAGCCGCAAAGTTCTTCAGCTAAAGTTTTAAGTTTTAAGTTAGGTAGCTGAAAAACTTCTTTAAAACTGCGCTTTAGTCTTCTTGCTAACTGAAGCGTACAAGTAACATTTTTTGCTTGCTCTTTTCCTAAAAATCTTAAGTCGTAGCTGGCATTATGAAAAACCTTTTCAATTTTAGAATTAGCCATGATTTTATTGATAAAATATGCTACCAATTCTGGCTTTTCTAACACATCTAAAACATAGGCTTTAACTCCTGTTATATCTGTAACGTCATCAGAAGCTTGAATTAAAGATATTTTTGGTTTAGATGTTTGCCAATCCGCCGTTTCTGTGTCTAACCAAAGTATTTTACTAAGGGCAAGTTTATCAATTATTAAAGTAATTTCGTCTGGTTTTGTTAAATAAAACATTGTCCATAAAAACTCTCTGTCTTTCGATCTTAACTAGCTTTTGCTACTAACAAACAAACTAATTGCTCTTGAGGTTTTTTAGGCGAACCCAAAATACCAATTTTACTTTCTTCGCATAGTTGTTCAATTAATTGATTGATTTGAGCTTTACTTACCCATGGAAAATAGCTAATAGTATTAGCGATTAATGTTTCTTTTCCTAAAAACTGTTGATTGAAAACTAAATTTAACAAAAAATCTTTAACAACTTGCATATCTTCAACAACTTCATCACCCGCATCAGGAACAATTTTAAGCTTTTGCAGGAGATAACAACCATGCAAAACCTCAGATTCATGAGCAATTTGTCTCAATTCTTTTAAGTTAATAGTTTTGCCATTAGCCAAAGCTAAATCGCCTTCTTTTGCACCTTTAACTAATTCGTAATAGGCAACTAGATACTGAATAGATACAATCTTGGGATGAATCTGGCGGTGAGAGATATTATCGAATAATTGGATATAAAGCTTATATCCTTTTGTGTTTTGATTACCTAATTTTGAATCGCAAATTAAATATAAGTTTTCACACAACTTTCCTTCAATACTTTTTCTACAAGCTTCCATAATATGGAAAAAAGTAGTCATGTTTTTGTCTTCTGTCCATACAATACCCAAACATTCAGGCTTGTTGGGTACTTTGTAACTAAGAGAATAGTTAGCAAACTTTGTTGTTTTCAAAAGCAGAGGAATTTTTACATCTTCCATTCCCAAAGTAATCAAGGCTTCTTGCAGCATTTGGATTAATTCTGGCGATGACTGCTGAAGTTTAGTAATTTGCTGTTGCGCCTTAGTTAACTCCTCAATCCATTTAATTTTGAAACTTGCGATCAATTCTGAGCGATCGCATTCATCAATTTTATCTGCTTTAAGAGGTTTAAAAGTACCTTTACTTCCTTCAGTCAACCATTTTTTATATAATAAAATTGTATCTCTACCAAAAATCAGAATTTCTCTAGGATTAGTTCTCCCACGCGGGAATTGCTCTAATAAAGATTGCCGCTCTAAAGGATAAGTATTAGATTTTGGTTGCGGGTTTGCTTGACGATGTAAAGAGTATAAACGAGTTGCTAAAATTGATTCAGCTTCTATTAAACTAATCGGCTTTAAATAAGTTTCTAAATCGATCCTATCTTTATGCGACTGATCTATATAGTTTTTATTATTTTGCCAAGTATCTATATTAATACTGATAATTAACAAAAAGTTTTTAGATTCGCCATGAATTTTAGTCGCAACACTAAATAAAGTTTGCAAATCAGGAGAATTATTAGGTAAACGAGCAATACTTTCTAGTTGATCAAAACATAAAACAATGGGTTGGGTTTCAGTAGCGATTCTGCCAAAATTAGCTAAAGTCTCACAAGCAGCTTCTTCGGTGTCAATAGAACTTTTTACACCTAACTCCTTTAAAGATTCATCGCTTAAATCTTCGCCGCGTAGCCACTCGCAAGCTAAATCGTGTTTTTTAGGATTAATTAAATCGTGTAATACACCAAAAAAACTATCTGGATTATAAATAGCTGAATTTTTATAACTTTTTTTCAGATGTTTAATAAACTTTTGGCGATCGCTTGTCAATCCTTCCCAGAAGTTATCTTGAATCAATCTCTGAGTTAAAGTGCGTTTTGTAAACACAGACAAACTTTTTAGCCACTGCATCAATTGAGAGTCTTTTTGTCCTGCTGGCACTTGCACCAAACTATCTACGGTATAACGTAAGATATGCCACCAAATGCGCGAACTTTGGGGAAAAGGATTAATATAAGCAAAAAAAGCTTTGTCGTTAAGAGTTTTTTTCAGTCGTCCTAATAAGTAAGTTTTACCTGAACCCGGATCGCCTTTTAACAATAACGTGCGAGTATGACGATCTTGAGCAACTTTATCGAGGGTTTCTGTCACCGCAGCAATTACTTCGGTATGAATAGACTCAACTACAGGCTCCGTAGCTACTTGACTACGCCAAAAATTTTCCGAACGATAGTTGTCAAAGGGGTTAGTGCTTTGTAATATTAGGTCATCAATAGATGTCATGATTAAGATACTTTACTTAGGTATTGACATTTAACCTGTAACCTTGATAAAAAATAGCGGACTACCCGAACGCTGTTTAATCCCAGCATTGACTTGCTCTAGGGAGTAACGACTTGCTTCTACTAAGGCACTTAATTCTATTTTGGCGTTTCCTTCTAGTCGATAGAGCGCGTGTTCTAAGTCTTCCCCAGATAAAGGCGGTTGTAACTTTTGCCGCAAATAAAATATTGGTAAATAATTATCTGTACCAAATTCTTTGTCTAAGTCTTGAATAGCCTGCAAAATATCCTCATCGCTTAGTTGGTGGGGAAAATCCACCGCCGTTGATAAAGGTTGGCGCAAAAAATTCAAATAGGTAGCCAGCATATTTTTACTTAGGGTTATATTACCTTTACTTTTTGGCTCGTATTCTCTTTGTAGATATTCCTTTCCTTGCTCTGTCAGCCAAACTTCCTTAATTTTTTTGTCAGTTTTATTTACTTGAATCAGTCCTTTTTCTAGCAAAGCTTGAACTAGCTTTTGGGCTTCTGATGCCGGAATACCAGCTTTACTAGGCGAAACCGCTTCTTTTTGGCAGGATTTAAGAATCTTCACTTCCTGGGGTGTTATAGGCAATTGTGCTGACTCTATTTTAAGTAAAGCCATACCCGCCGGAGCAATTTTAAACTTGCTAATTTCGGAAGAAACGGCAACTAATCCACGCTCTAAAAGTTGACGGCAAATTTTATCTCGCTCTGGTGCTTTGGTTTTATCATTCAGCTTTATTTTTGTCAAAAATTCCCGGTAATTGGGCGCAATCAGCAGTTTTAAAACAAATTTTAGTTCGAGAATGTCCATAATTAGCCCCTTAAATAATATTTGAGCGATCGCTTATTGTTTTAATCAAAAAAGGTGATTAGAAAATATTTTCCCTTTTTAAGGGGTTGAGCTAAGAAAGAAAAAATTAAAATATTGATAAAAACTATTGAAGCACCTACAGTTGGACAACTATGAAGCTGATTAAACAATTGCAGCAAATAATAATAGGGCTACATCAAAGGACAAAACCTAAAAAAGAGCGAAGCCTGGTAACAGACTTCGCTCCATAAAAATAATAGCTTTCTATTCCTTTAAGATTGCAACATTTGCTCAGGATTGACTAAAAATATTGTTAAAGGCGGTTCTTCTTCAGGCAAATAACAGACATGAGTAGCCATTTGAAGAATGTCGCCGCTACGGTAAGACTCTGGCAGCACTCGAATACTCGCTAGAGGCAAATCCATCAACACCGGAACCGATGCCACCGGGATGCCGTACAAATCGCTACTTTTGCTATGGAGAATCAGCAAATAACCTTTTTTTGCTGTTTCGTTGATAATGCTGGATTGAAATAATTGCCGATGTAAATCTATAACTGTAACTTCAAGATCGCCCACGTGAGCTATCCCTACCCCATTTAAACCACTACCATAAACAGGAATCTGGTTCAAAACCTTGTAGACAATCTCAATCGGCAAAGCCAGATTAAAAGTACCTACAGTAAAAACAATCATTTTTACCGATGCAATGCGATCGCTTCTAGAAGCTTGCATACTAGCAGCATTAGACTTGACTAGAGTATTTTTCATAAATTAGTTGCCTCTCCCTAAATGAGTAATTATCTTCCGCTCAAAGCAGGTATTCCCAAAGGCGCTGACTGCTTGATAATATTTGAAATCGCTGTCAAAAACTCTTGCTCAATGTAGGGTTTGGTAAAGTATTCTTTAGCTCCTAACTGCTTTGCCAACATTCGGTGCTTGTCACTGCTGCGAGAAGTGAGCATAACAACTGGAGGCTTAGAAATTACCGGATCTTGACGGCGTTGGCTCAAAAATTCAAAGCCGTTCATGTTAGGCATTTCTAC